>ERZ773046.1377-NODE-1377-length-13933-cov-37.633016_pt1 | contig 13933 bp, 10 predicted proteins | sample MGYA00580634_ERZ773046 | MGnify/ENA primary metagenome ERZ773046 (study PRJEB29015, sample SAMEA2738127) | human oral metagenome | biome: human oral; feature: human-associated habitat; material: saliva | place: China | collected 2159 ... | reverse complement strand
ACCAGGAATGGTTCGAGAACCACTACCCGGCAGACTTCATCGTCGAGTACATCGGCCAGACCCGCGGCTGGTTCTACGTGCTGCACGTGCTGGCCACCGCGCTCTTCGACCGCCCCGCGTTCAAGAACGTGGTCAGCCACGGTATCGTGCTCGGCTCAGACGGCCAGAAGATGTCCAAGTCGCTGCGCAACTACCCGGACGTCTCCGAGGTCCTCGACCGCGACGGATCCGACGCGATGCGCTGGTTCCTGATGTCCTCCCCGATTCTGCGCGGCGGCAACCTGATCGTGACCGAGCAGGGCATCCGCGAGGGTGTTCGCCAGGTCATGCTGCCGCTGTGGAACGTCTACCACTTCTTCGCCCTGTACGCTAACGCCGCCAACAACGGTGAGGGCTACAGCGCCAAGCTCAAGTACGACTCGCAGCACGTGATGGACCGCTTCATCCTCGGCAAGACCCGCGAAATGATTGAGCAGGTCACCGCTGCGATGGACTCCTACGACATCTGGAACGCCTGCGAATCCCTGCGCCAGTACGCCGACGCGCTAACCAACTGGTACGTGCGTCGCTCCCGCGAGCGCTTCTTCAACGAGGACACCGACGCGTTCGACACCCTGTACACCGCGCTGGTAACCGTGTCGAAGGTTGCCGCCTCCCTGCTGCCGCTCAGCAGCGAGGAAATCTACCGCGGCCTGACCGGTGAACGCTCCGTGCACCTGACCGACTGGCCCGAGGCATCCGCCTTCGCCGACGAGTCCGACCTGCTGGCCCTCATGCAGACCGTGCGTGAGGTCTGCTCTGCCGGTTCGGCACTGCGCAAGGAGAAGAAGATCCGCGTGCGCCAGCCGCTGCAGCAGCTGACCGTGGCAATCGCCCCCGAGCAGTTCGCAGCCCTGGGCACCGCCTTCGGCGAGAAGGGTGCGGAGTACTTCGCGACCATCGTCGAGGACGAGCTGAACCTGCGCCAGGTGGAGCTGGTCAGCGCCGACACCGTCGACCCGGCTGACTACGGCATCTCCCAGCAGCTGAAGGTGAACGCTCGCGCCGCTGGCCCGCGTCTGGGCAAGCAGGTGCAGGTCGCCATTAAGGCCTCCAAGTCCGGTGACTGGGCCGTGACCGAGGACGGTATCGTCCTGGTCGGCGTGAAGGCTCTGGACGGCGGTCTGGCCCTGGAAGAGGGCGAGTACGAGCTGGTGACCGTGGTCGACGCCGACGCTGAGGGTGCTGAGCACACCGCCGCGGCTGTTCTGCCCGGCGGCTTCCTGGTTCTCAACATTGAGCTGACCGACGAGCTGGTAGCCGAGGGTATCGCCCGCGACACCATCCGCGCTATTCAGCAGGCTCGTAAGGACGCCGACCTGAACGTTGCGGACCGCATCAACCTCTCCATCGAGGCACCCGAGGAGACCCTGGCGGCCCTGCGCGCCAACGAAGCACTGGTGACCGGCGAAACCCTCGCCGTGTCCCTGCAGCTGACCGAGGGCCCCGAGCTGTCCATCAGCGTGGCTAAGGCCTAGTACGCCTGAACCGTACGGCCGTCCCGCCCCCTTCACGGGCGGGGCGGCCCGTCGTCTATCCCGCCGCACGGTTATCCCGCCGCACGGCGGGCCCCTGCCGGCACTGGCTGGTTATCCCAGTCCGGCTATCCCAGTGAGGAGAACAATGAGCGAGAAGAATTACCCCGCAATTCCCGACCCCGAGGGCGTGGAGCGGGTCTACGGTGAACTGCTGGCGCGAGCACCCGAAAACAAGATGGCGCCGCGCCTGGACGCCGTGGCGCGCGCCGTCGAAATCCTCGGCGACGTGCACCGTGCCGCGCCGGTCATCCACATCACCGGCACGAACGGCAAGACCAGCACCGCCCGTATGATTGAGGCGCTGCTGCTCGGCCACGACCTGCGCGTGGGCCGCTTTACCAGCCCGCACCTCGAAAGCGTCACAGAGCGTATCTGCATTAACGGCGCACCCGTACCGGACGCCACCTTCGTGCGTATTTGGGACGAAATCGCCCCCTACCTGCAGATTGTGGACGCGGAGATGACCTCCCGCGGCGAGCCCGCCCTGACCTTCTTCGAGTCCGTTACCGTACTCGCCTTCGCGATTTTCGCGGATGAGCCGGTGGATGTGGTGGTGCTCGAGGTTGGCATCGGCGGCACTTGGGACTCCACGAACGTTGCCGACGGCGTGGTTTCCGTGGTCACCCCGATTGGTCTGGACCACACCGACATGCTCGGCGAAACCCTCGCCGAGATTGCGACCGAAAAGTCCGGCATTATCAAGCCCGGCGGCTTCCTGGTTTCTGCGGCACAGGACCCGGAAGCGGCGGACGTACTGCTCGCTTCCGCCCGCGAGAAGGAAGCATCCTTCGCCTTCGAGGGCGTGGAGTTCGGCATGGTCTCCCGTGAGCTTGCGGTCGGCGGTCAGCTGCTGACCCTGCGCGGCCTGGCGGGGGAGTACCCGGATGTGCCGCTGTCCCTGCACGGTGCACATCAGGCGCAGAACGCCGTGGTGGCTCTTGCCGCCGTGGAGGCGTTCTTCGGCGGTCAGCGTCAGCTGCCCGAGGACGTCGTGCGTGCCGCCTTCGAATCGGTGCGCTCGCCGGGTCGTCTGGAGGTTGTGCGCACCGAGCCGCTGACCATCCTGGATGCCGGTCACAACCCGCACGGTGTGCGTGCGTCTGCGGCTGCGCTGACTGAGGCGTTCAAGCTGTCGCACCTGCACGCGGTGGTTGGCATCCTGGGCGAGAAGGACGCCCTGGGCATGTTTGAGACCATGCGCGAAGAGTATGTTGACGCTTCGGACGGCACGTTCCGCCTGTATCTGGCGGCGTCGGATTCGCCGCGTGCGATTGCGCCGGAACGCCTGCACGAGCTGGCGCTGGACGCTGGTCTGGACGAAGACTCGATTGAGGTGTTTGAGCACCTGGACGAGGCGATTGCCACCGCCATGGAGAACGCCCTCTTTGAGCAGGAATCCGCGGGTGTGCTGATTACCGGCTCGATTACGGTCATCGGTGAGGCGCGTACCCTGCTGGCGGCGCATGAGGAGGCGAAGACCCCCGGCGCTGAGGCTGAGGAGCTACCGGATGAGCTGGGCGCCGAGAGCGCTTATGCGGGTTCTGCGGGTGCAGCATCGGCTTCGACTCTGGCTGCCGCGGCGGCTGCGGCTGCCTCTGCTGAGCCGGATGAGCTGCTGGACGGCATCATGGCTGAGCTGGGTGGCGAGTCTGCGGCGGGTTCTTCGCTGGAGGATTCGCTGGGTCTGCCGCTGGGCGATTCGTACACCGATGATTTCTTCGGTGATGATGATTCCGAGGATGATGCGGATCACTAAATCGACCTGTTGAGGTTGTAGAGATGAGGCGGGGTGCCGTCCTCCGGCTGGTTTTACCGGCTGGGGGAGTGGCGCCCCGCTTTTGCGTGCATACATACTCGCGCTCAAACCCAAGGATCCCCACCCACCCAAAAATCGAAAAGAACGAAAATTTTTGGGCACCGGGGGTACATAACCGGGCACACCGTGGAGTCACGGTGCTATATTCGCTGAGGCGCCGACCCCAACGTTCGAGGCCGCACCAACACACCCGCACACATACGCATACCAGCGACGGTATGCCACATAGTGAAAGGCACCCATCATGCCCGCACCCTTCACCGATTTGATTGGCACCGATTCGTTCACCGAGTCCCTACGCCAGGAGAACCTCGCCACCTGGCTTGCCGCCACGAATCACCGCTTTGTTGCTGAGCTTTTTGACGGCTCGATTGCCCCGCAGGTCATGGCGGGGTACCTGGTGCAGGACTACCGCTTCCTCGATACCTTCCTCGCCCTGATTGGTGGCGCGATTGCTAACGCCGATACTCTCGCGGGTCGTCTGCGCCTCTCCGAGTTCGCGGGCGAGATTGCGGGGGACGAGAACACCTACTTCCTGCGCAGCTTTGAGACTCTGGGCGTGACCGAGCATCAGCGTGAATCCATGCCCGATACGGAGGCGACCACCGGCTTCAAGCGTCTCTTCCTCGACGCGGCGGCAAGCGGCAGCTACGCGGCGATCCTGTCGGTGCTGGTGGTTTGCGAGGGCCTGTACCTGGATTGGGCGTCGAAAGCTCCCGCCAAGCGTCCCGAATCGTTTGTGCACCACGAGTGGATTAGCCTGCACGACTACCCGGAGTTCCGTGAGCTGGTTGATTTCCTGCGCCGCGAACTGGACCGTGTGGGCCCGTCGGATGCGCAGCGTGCCCGCGAGTTCTTTAGCCGCGCGGTGGAGCTGGAGCAGCTGTTCTTTGACGAGTCGTACACCCACCCGCTGCCCTAACGTGCCGTCTGTGCGCTCCACGGTAGTTGCCGTGGGAGCCGCCACGCGTGGATGAGGCGAATGCCATAGAAAACATGCGCACCATGCCCCGGAAGGTTCCGCCCGCCGCTACGTTGCGGGCTCCTTCCGGGGTTTTCTGTGTTTAAGGTACGTCACAAAAACGCGCCTATTTGCATGATTTGAGGCGTCATATAGGAAATGTAGAAGCTAATGGCGTGCTATTTAACAATGTGAGAGGCTAGGATAAATGGGGTACTGCTTCCGGGGTGCTGGCTATGCCGCGCCGGTAAGTATCACCGTAAAACACTATCTAAAGGAGTCGTATGAGTACCGCCGCATCGAGTACTACCGAGCCCGTCCACGCTGAGGCTGAGAACGAAGCGCAGCACGGGCATGCGGGAACCCCGGGCAGCTACTCAGACCGACAGCTCGGATTCTGGCTGGTTGGCGCCGGCCTGATTGCACTCATTTCTTCAGCGATTCTGGTGTATGAGCGGCTGCAGATTTACATTGATGCCGGCCACTCCACGGTCTGCGATATTAACGCCCTGCTCAGCTGCGGCACGGTGATGCGCACGCCGCAGGCGGAAGCTTTCGGCTTCCCGAACCCGTTCATTGGCCTGGTGGGCTTCTCGATTGTGGTGACTATCGGCGCCGCGATGATGGCGGGTGCACGCTTCAAGAAGTGGTTCTGGGTGTGCATGAACATTGGTTTGGCTGCGGCAACCGCATTCATTATGTGGCTGTGGTACCAGACGACCTTCCAGATTAACGCGCTGTGCCTGTTCTGCATGATTGTGTGGGTTATGACCATCACGCTTTTTGTGAAGACCACGGTCCGCAATATTTCGGCGGGTGTTATTCCGGCGTCGCAGTCGATGCGTGAGAGCGCTCGCGGCTGGTCCTGGTTTGCGATTAGCCTGTGGCTGATCCTGATTTTCGGCATTATTGTGATCCGCTTCTTTGAGGTCATTGTGAATATGATGCGCTAAGCGTTCATCTCTGAGCTTGGTTTGAGGGCTGATGCCCCGAACGTGCAACGCCCCGGTGCCTGTTGGTGCCGGGGCGTTGTTGCGTCTGCGGGTGGGTGAGGCTGCGCAGAATACGCCGGGCTGATCGTGCCGGGCAGAATACGCCGGGCTGGGGCGCCGGGTAGCGGGGGAGGCGCCGGTGACTTTGCCGGCGGCGGTCAGCGGGGAGGCGGCGCCGGTGCGTATAATGGTCAGGTATATTCTTGAGCGGCGTCAGCTGGAGCCGTCCGCGGGGTTTGCCTGCGGCGTTGACTGCCTGCCGTTCTGCTGGACACTAGATTCTTGATACCCCTTCGAGGAGAACCGTGAAGACTGCCGGAATTGCCGCAATGGGCGCTGCTGCCGTTATTTTTCTGACTGCCCTGCTGTTGCTGACTGCCGGTCACTTCTCGCTGCTGTGGGTGATTCTGCTGGTGGTTTCTCCGTTTGTTTTCATTCTGGGTGTTCCGTTCGCGACCGGTTCCGGTCCGGAGTACCTTCCGACCGACCCGAAGCTTGCTCAGCAGGCTCGTGAGGCGCGCGATGCGGAGCTGGGTCTGGACTAGCCCCTCCTCTCAAGAACTTTTTGAAGCCGGGTGGTGCGTAGTGGCACGCCCGGCTTTGCTGTACCCGCAATGCGTCCGCCGCAGCGTGCCCGCGGCAATGTGCCTGCTGCAAGGTGCCCGCAGTAATGTGCCCGTGCATCCTGCCGGGAAGTGAAGCCCAGATAGGATGGGCGGAGTAGCTTAGAGGTACCCTCTACCGGGTATAATGGAACACGGTGTCTTGTGCGCCCCGCACGCGCATAAAGATCCCCACCAACGCATCGAGGGAGAGTACCCGAAGAGCGCCGGCTATAAGCCGCGGAGCATAACTGTCGCACCGCGCGGGCCCGCCCGCCTCGGCGAAGAAACCCGAAGACCGGCAGAACACCCAGGAAGGGTGTGAGCGTGCCGTGCTCGAGAGCGAGGTGGCTGTGACCGTCGCGGCGCGCTCTGCGTTCCGCCCGCTCGCCCCCTACGGCAGAAGCACTGAACGAGATAGTGCCCGGTAGCGCCAATGAACGCGCACCGTAGGGTGAGGCTTGAGCCGCGGTGACAGCAACTAGGCTTTGCGCTGTATGCGCGCTGTTAAAATCCTTGCGGTGCGGAGCAGGGTGTAACGAAAGAAGATTAATGTCTGACGAGAAGAACGTCGAACTTGGGGTTTTTGAGGCGCTGAACGCCCTCGCGGAGGAGAAGAACGCCTCTGCAGAGACCCGTGAAACTCTGCGTAAGAATGTTCGTGAGAGCTCTGACGCCCAGCAGGGTACTGAGCGCCGCCGTCCGGGTCGCCCGAAGAAGGAGAAGGCTCCTGAGGTTCCCCTGGATGAGGCGATTGCGGCTGGCCTGACCAACCTGCGTAACGCTAAGGCTAAGCACGCGCCGGCACCGAAGGCTGCCGCTCCCGCTGCGTCTGAGACCGAGGTTGCTTCTACTCTGGATAGCCTGTTTGAGGCTGCTGAGAAGAAGGCGGCTGAGCCTGCTGTCGTGGAGAAGGCCGCTAAGGTCGAGACCGTTGAGAAGACCGCGAAGGTGGAGGAAGTTGTTGCCCCTGCCGCTGAGTCTGCTGAGCCGGTTGCTGAGAAGAAGGTGGCTGAGCCCACTGCCGAGTCTGCCGTTGAGGTGAAGGAAGAGACCGCCAAGGTTGAGGTCGTAACCCCCGCACCGGCTGAGAAGGCTGAAGCTCCCGCTGAAGAGCCTGCCGCAGAGCAGCCCGCCGAGGCTGCTGCAGTTGCTGAGGAATCCGCAACCGAAGAAGCTGCACTCGAGGCACCCGCCGCAGAAGAGTCTGCTGAGGAGTCCGAGGAACCGGCTGAGCCGGTAAAGACCATTAGCGATCTGCAGCGCGAAAAGCTGCAGGAGCTGCGCTCGCGTACCCCGATGGGTGCGATGCCGCTGTTCATGGCGCCCGAGCCGGAGGAGCTGAGCGAGCTTGCTGTTGCCGCCAAGCTGGAGCGTGAGGCACGCCGCGCCGCTGCCGAGGAGCAGAAGCGTAAGGAGCGCATGGAGCGCCGCCGCGAGGAGGCTGCCGCTGAGGCTGAGGTGACGAGCCACCGTCGTCGTCGCCGTCGCCGCGGTACCGAAGATATTGAGATTGAGGGCGGCGTTGATGACGACGTTGAGACCGTCACCAAGGTGCGTGCGCCGCGACTGGCTGACTCTCACGCATCCAACACTGTGACCGGTGTGCGCGGTTCTACCCGCCTGGAGGCGAAGCGTGTGCGCCGCCGCGAGTCCCGCTCCCTGGGCCGCCGCCGCCACATCGTGACTGAGGCTGAGTTCCTGGCTCGCCGCGAGTCTGTGGACCGTCAGATGCTGGTTCGTCAGAAGGACGGCCGCATCCAGATTGGTGTGCTTGAGGACGGCGTGCTGGCTGAGCACTTCGTATCCAAGACCCAGCAGGATTCCCTGATTGGCAACGTGTACCTGGGTAAGGTTCAGAACGTTCTGCCGTCCATGGAAGCTGCGTTCGTTGACATTGGACGCGGCCGCAACGCTGTGCTGTACGCGGGCGAGGTCAACTGGGATGTCACCGGTCTGGACGGTGCGCCCCGCAAGATTGAGAACGCCCTGAAGCCCGGCGATTCGGTTCTGGTGCAGGTCACCAAGGACCCGATTGGTCACAAGGGTGCCCGCCTGACCAGCCAGGTTTCCCTGCCCGGTCGCTTCCTGGTGTACGTGCCGGGTGGTTCGATGACCGGTATTTCCCGCAAGCTGCCCGACACTGAGCGTGCTCGTCTGAAGAAGATTCTGAAGGACAAGCTGCCCGAGGGTGCCGGCGTGATTGTTCGTACCGCAGCGGAGGGTGCTTCTGAGGAGGAGCTGACCCACGACATTAACCGTCTGCGTGCGCAGTGGGAAGAGATTCAGGAGAAGGCTAACTCCCGTAAGGTGCTGGCTCCGGAGATGCTCTACCAGGAGCCTGACCTGATGATTAAGACCGTACGTGACGTCTTCAACGAGGACTTCACCGCGATGATCGTTCAGGGCGAGAACGCCTGGGATTCCATCGAGGCGTACGTGACGTACGTGGCGCCGGACCTGGTCTCCCGCCTGCAGCAGTGGGACGGCGACGACGACCTCTTCGACCACTACCGCATTAACGAGCAGCTGGCGAAGGCACTGGACCGTAAGGTGTACCTGCCTTCGGGTGGTTCGCTGGTGATTGACCGCACCGAAGCCATGACTGTGGTGGACGTGAACACCGGTAAGTTCACCGGTAGCGGCGGCAACCTGGAAGAGACTGTCACCAAGAACAACCTGGAAGCTGCTGAGGAGATTGTCCGTCAGCTGCGTCTGCGCGATATTGGCGGCATTATCGTCATTGACTTCATTGACATGGTGCTTGAGTCGAACCGTGACCTGGTTCTGCGTCGCCTGATTGAGTGCCTGGGCCGTGACCGTACCAAGCATCAGGTGGCTGAGGTGACTTCGCTGGGTCTGGTTCAGATGACCCGTAAGCGCCTGGGTACCGGTCTGCTTGAGGTCTTCTCGGAGCCCTGCGAGCAGTGTGCCGGCCGTGGCCTGGTGGTTCACGATCAGCCGCTGAGCGGTCGTAGCGGTGGCGCGTCGGATTACATCCACCGCCATGAGCGTAATGACCGTAAGCGTAGCCGTGCCGCTGCCCGCGAGGATTCTCGTGACCAGCAGAAGCAGGATGCTCTGGAGTCGAAGAAGGCTGAGCGCCGTAACGCTATGGCTGCGGTGGCTGCCGCATCCGCCCAGGCTGATGAGGCTTCGGAGGAGACCACTTCGACCCGCAAGAAGCGTAAGCGCCGCAAGCGTTCGCGCCGCGCGGAGACCGCTGAGCTTTCGCTTGAGCAGGAGATTCAGGGTATTGCCGAGGCTGCCAGCGAGCAGGCCCACGCGGAGGTTGCTCAGCGTGAGGACAAGGTCGCTGAGGTCACCGAGGGCAACTGGATCGGTGAGCAGGGCGGTTTCTCCCTGGAACAGCTGGCAAGCGCGTTCGACCGCGTGGAGGAGGAGTCCGCTGAGGATTCCTCGAAGGACTCTGCTGAGGGCCGTTCTGATCAGGATCGTTCTGAGGAGCGTCGTTCGTCCAAGCGTGGCGAGAAGAAGTCTTCTCGTAACCGTAAGCGCCGCGAGCTGACCGATGCGGATATCGCCGCTGTGGAGGATTCCGGCGCGGGTGCGCTGGAGGACGAGCACCACGTTGACCCGGAGCTCGACCCGCGCTTTAGCCGCTCTTCGGATCGTTTCGAGGCGATTCGCGCCGGTGAGGCGAAGGCTCGTGCTTCTCAGAAGGCTGGCCGTATTGCCCGTGCCGAGGGCGAGTCGTTCCGTTCGAACCGTGAGGATCGTGCGGCGAAGCGCCAGGACCGTGAGCAGCAGAACGCTGAGGCAACCTCCGCTGAGGTAAACTCGGGTGTGCAGAAGGCTCAGGAGTCCAAGCGTGTTGAGCGTGAGGACCTGCGCATTGAGGATGTTCGTGAGACCCCGCGTGCGTCCCGCCGCCGTGCTCGTCGCGCCGCTGATGAGAAGCGCGCCGAGAAGGCAGCTGAGCAGAGCGTGGCATCCGAGCAGGCACCCGCAAAGGCTGATAAGATTGAGAAGTCTGAGTCTCGCCCGGTTGTGACCGGCGTGATTGGTGCTCCGGCTGTGACCGGTGTGGTGGGCGCAGCTCCCGCAGCGGTTGAGGCTCCGGTTGAGGATCAGACGCCTGCGGCTCAGGTGCCCGGTTCGACCCCGCGTAAGCGTCGCACTCGCCGTGCGGCTTCGAGCGCCGGTGCCGGTGCTCAGGTCGTGACCGTGGACGCTTCCGAGCGTGCTGAGGGTTCCGTGGTTGCTTCCGCTTCTGTTGCGGATGTGGCTCCGGTGGCTGATGACGCTTCGGCCCCTGTCTTGTTCGGCATTGGCGTTGCCGCTGCCGACATTAAGCGTGAAGGTAAGGACGATTAGTCTTTAGCTTCCGATCATCGGAATTCCGATGGTGTGTGTATATGAGATAGCCTCGGTAGGGCGAGCCGGAACTTCCCTACCGAGGCTATTTTTTTCTGTGCGTGTGCTGCGTCATTTTAAAGGCGCTACTAAGAGTGCGGTGCAGTATTAGAGGAGCATCACGTGGTGTCTGCGGATAATCCGTAAATTTATCTATTGCGCGGCGCGTAGATCATGCCGTATCCTTAAGGACTGGTGTTTATCTCAGTGAAGCCCTATCGACGCAGGGCCAGCGGGAGACACCGCTCCCACCCGCATCGTCTTCGGCGTGGTCGAGTATTCGGCTGAGTCGAAACGTGCGGGAGAGAGACACCACCGGTGAGCCTCGCGTGTTGGCTTCGGCGGGCAATCCCGCCGGAACGCACGGGCCGTTCCTCCTTGTTCGCGGTCATTCGACTGGCGGGGGAGGGCGCACAGCAATGAAAGCGCAGGTTGCTCATTCGTGTGAGATCCAAGAAGCAAGTTGTCGAGAAAAGTGAGTCCCATAGTGGCATACGCGATTGTACGCGCTGGCGGCCGCCAGGAGAAGGTTTCCGTAGGCGACCTCGTTACCCTTGACCGTGTTGCAGGCGAGCCCGGCAGCACCATCGAGCTGCCCGTGCTGCTGCTCGTCGACGGTGACAAGGTCACCGCTGATGCAAAGTCCCTGGCTTCCGCCAAGGTTGTTGCTGAGAAGGTTGAGGACCTGCGCGGTCCGAAGATCGTTATTCAGAAGTACAAGAACAAGACCGGTTACAAGAAGCGTCAGGGCTTCCGCGCCGAGCTGACCACCGTCAAGATTACCGCTATCAACGCGTAATTAAGACGACCGGAATTCAAACCCTAAGGTAGGAATACAGAATGGCACACAAGAAGGGCGCAAGCTCCACCCGTAACGGTCGTGACTCGAACCCCCAGTACCTCGGTGTTAAGCGCTACGGCGGCCAGTCCGTCAACGCAGGCGAGATTCTCGTTCGCCAGCGCGGCACCCACTTCCACCCCGGCCTGAACGTTGGCCGCGGTGGCGACGACACCCTGTTCGCTCTGGCAGCAGGCACCGTCGAATTCGGTACCCGCAAGGGCCGCAAGGTCGTTAACATCCTGGCAGCAGCTGAGTAATACTCACCGCTAGGGCAGAGGGGGTAGGCGTTAGTCTACCCCCTCTCGCTATGACCTCGAATGCCGTGGACGCCTGTGCTGGGCTCCACGATGAGGCGCACCCCAACCCGGTCGCGCCTGCCGCCGCATCCGCAGCATGATTGGTGTGTGCCGTGCGGTGGCGAAGTGAAGATTTTCCAAGATAAGGAGAACCCGTGGCAGAATTCGTGGACCGCGTGGTCTTGCATGTATCTGGCGGTCGCGGAGGTAACGGCTGCGTCTCCGTGCGACGTGAAAAGTTTAAGCCCCTGGGCGGCCCTAACGGCGGTAACGGTGGTAATGGTGGCGCGGTGATTCTGCGCGTGGATAACCAGACCACGACCCTGCTGGAGTACCACCACAGCCCGCACCAGCACGCCCCGAATGGCGATATTGGTCGTGGCGATATGCACCACGGCTTTAACGGTGAGGACCTGGTTCTGACCGTGCCGCAGGGTACTGTGGTGAAGGACCGCGAGGGTAATGTTTTGGCTGACCTGCTGCGTGTGGGCGACGAGTACGTTGCTGCCCGTGGCGGTATGGGTGGTCTGGGTAACGCTGCGTTGGCTTCGGCTAAGCGTAAGGCTCCCGGTTTTGCTCTGCTGGGCACCCCCGGTGAAGAAGCTGATATTGTTCTGGAGCTCAAGTCCATTGCGGATGTGGCTCTGGTGGGTTACCCCTCGGCGGGTAAGTCTTCGTTGATTGCTGCGATTTCTGCGGCGCGTCCGAAGATCGCTGACTACCCGTTCACCACTTTGATCCCGAACCTGGGCGTGGTGCAGGCGGGCGATGTTCGCTACACCGTCGCGGATGTTCCGGGTCTGATTGAGGGCGCTTCGGAGGGCCGCGGTCTGGGCCACCGCTTCCTGCGCCATGTGGAGCGTTCTTCGGCTCTGGTGCACGTGATTGACTGCGCTACTTTGGAGCCGGGCCGCGACCCGATCAGTGATTTTGAGGTAATCCGCGGCGAGCTGCAGAACTATGAGGTTGACCCGACTGCGGGTGTGACCGTGCCGCTGCATGAGCGTCCGCAGATTGTGGTGCTCAATAAGATTGACGTTCCTGAGGCTCGTGAGCTGGCTGAGTTTGTTCGCCCCGAGTTTGAGGAAATGGGTTTCAAGGTCTTCGAGATTTCGACTGCTTCCCATGAGGGTCTGAAGTCCCTGATCTTTGCGATGGCACAGCTCGTTGAGGAGGACCGCGTGGCTCGTGCCGCTGCCGAGAAGGAAGCGGAGCGCGTGGTTGTTGAGGCTCCTGTGGTTCGCCCGAAGGGCTTCCGCGGTAAGAAGAAGCAGGAGTTCATTATTCGCCGCGAGGAGCGTAACCTTGAGCCGCTATTCCGCGTGATTGGTGAGAAGCCTGAGCGTTGGATTCAGCAGACTGACTTCAATAATGATGAGGCTGTCGGCTACCTGGCGGACCGCCTGGCGCGCCTGGGTGTTGAGGATGAGCTGTTCAAGGCTGGTGCTCGTGCCGGTGACGCCGTGGTGATTGGCGAGAACGACAACTCGGTGATCTTCGATTGGGAGCCGACCATGGTTGGTGGCGCTGAGTTGCTGTCCTCCCCGCGTGGTACGGATGCTCGTCTGGAAGAGCTCATTCGCCCGACTCGTGCGCAGAAGCGTGTGGAGTACAAGGAGCGTATGGATGCGAAGGCGGAGGCTCGTGCCGAGCTGGAGTCCGAGCGCGCTGCAGGCGTGTGGACTGAGTCGGTTGAGTACCGCAAGAAGTTGAAGGAAGGCAAGGTCGACGAGAATATCGACATGCCGAACGTCGACGACTAGTAGCTGAAGCGTAGCTGTTGCCTAGACAGCTGTTTCCTAGGCAGTGAATGGTGCCGCGCACCGGGGTTTGCTCCGGTGCGCGGCACTTTCTTATGTGCTCTGCGGTTACCTTTCGCGCCGGATGTGTGCGTCGGAATATGCGGGGGAGCCTGCGGTGAACCTGTGGTCGGGCGTGCTGGCTGGGTATTCCACTGGCGGCTTAGCTCACCCCCGTCATTTCGGTGTTTTTGACCGTAAGCAGGTAGCATAGAGGGGAATGTACGCGGGCACCTTTTTCGGTGTTGCGTACCTTCTGTTTACCTGCCCGCATCCGCGCCTGTGGTGGCTTTTTAGCTGCCGTGGTGCGGTCTCTGTCCCCAGCAAGGACGGCATTTGTGACTGACCAGCCTGTTCACCTTGATTTTGGTGCCCCGAGCACCGAGTCTATCCCCCCGCGTACTCCCGGTCGGGTGCGTCTGGGCGTGATGGGTGGAACTTTTGACCCGATTCACCACGGACACCTGGTGGCGGCTAGTGAAGTTGCCGCCGTGTTCGACCTGGACGAGGTCGTTTTCGTTCCGACCGGTCAGCCCTGGCAGAAGGTGGGGGAGCGGCACGTGAGTGACGCTGAGCATCGCTACCTGATGACGGTGATTGCGACCGCGTCGAACCCTCGTTTTACGGTGAGCCGTATTGATATTGACCGTGGCGGCGCCACCTACACCTTTG
>ERZ773046.1375-NODE-1375-length-13951-cov-2.252087_pt1 | contig 13951 bp, 9 predicted proteins | sample MGYA00580634_ERZ773046 | MGnify/ENA primary metagenome ERZ773046 (study PRJEB29015, sample SAMEA2738127) | human oral metagenome | biome: human oral; feature: human-associated habitat; material: saliva | place: China | collected 2159 ... | reverse complement strand
TGCTGGAGAAGATAGTCGCGGCGGAATATATAGGCGAGTTGATGGCTCTCGGGATCCTGATACAAATGGAGCCCCTGTGTATTTTTTTTCAGGAGATTGCCACTGACTGCCATGATGTCAAAAAGATTCCATTTCCCTTTGTAGGCGAGAGTGCCGGCGCCTTGGCGATACATAGAGAGCATGGGAGAGAAAAGATCTGCCGCATGAGTCTCTTCGATAGTTTGACGGAGATTGAGCCCCTCTACTACGGAAGCATCGAAGGGATCGTCATTGAAGTCGCCCATCAGTATTGCCTTGCTCCCGGGGTACTCTCTGAGGAGTGAGTCTGCCACTTGGCGCATGGTTTGGGCGGCTACCATACGTCGCCCTGCCGAGGCGGGGTCGCCACCATAGCGAGAGGGCCAGTGCCCTACGATGAAGTGAAATAACTCATTATCTATGGTACCTGTGGCAAAGAGGATGTCTCGAGTGGGTATTTTAGATTCTTCAGGTAGTGCTATAAAGCGCACACCACTGCTCTTGGGGTGAAAGATCTTAGCATCGTAGAGGAGGGCACAATCTATCCCACGAGGATCGGGAGAATCGTAATGGATGATGCTGTAATTACGCTTTCGAATGCTGGGGTTTCGTACCAAATCTTCTAGCACATGGCGATTTTCGACTTCAGCAAGCCCCACAACGGCACCTCCCTTGTCTGCTATATCACCCAATACATGAGCTAGATTATTCAACTTCTGTTGGTAGCGCTCTTCCGTCCACTCCCGTTTGCCATCTGGAAGAAATTCGGCATCGTCATTAGCATCGTCATTGCAATCGAATAGGTTTTCTACGTTATAAAAGGCAATGGGGATGCGGTGTGCTACTTTTTGAGCACTCAGAGTACATACCGAGAAGGTGAGGAGAATGAAAAAATAGATAGATCGGTTCATAGGGTTATAAACGGAGGTGGCTGTATAAAAATAAAGGGGAACTAGGGTTCTTGATTAAGTTGTGGATTGAAGGTTTCTTGTGAGATGGGAAGCCTATCAAAAAGGAGTTCGTCTTCTACACCTGAGGACGAATCCATCGGACCTCTTCCCGAGGCGAAAGAAACTCGTAGACTGCGAATGTAAAGCGTATAGGCCGGGAATCCTTTCCCCCCGGGCTGGAATAGAGAGATAGTTAGGCGTCCTGTTGGGAAATCTTCTTTGAATTCGAGGGTACAATGGGTCGATCCGTTGGTACTCTTGAGCGGAGTTTGAATGGCAACTTGGTGAGAATCATCAGTATAATAGCTTATCTCAAGAATGGGTGCCAATTGCTTTTCTATCACTTTCTCGGGAAGCCCTTGTACATCAATCGTGACCTCTATCGAGCTACCCGCCGGTATTGTATCATTTATCACGGCACTATGCGTTAGCCAAGAGGCTTTGCTCAGGAAACTAACATAGCGAGGGTAGTAAGATTCTGGGACAATTTGATGGATATTGTGGCTGTTTAAGTCGCCGAAGAAGGGTTGCAAATCAAAATCTTCTGGAGAGAAAGGGTTGCCCTTTTGGATAGATTCTAACTCTTCGTCAATGTCTTGAGAGGCGCGTCGTACTATGTCGGCAAAGTAGAGGGGCTTATCAATGTTGTAATGATATACGATGCTATCGAAGTCGGATCGTGTAATCCCGTACTTCTCAAAAATCTGATCCTCTAGGGCAAGTCGCATTGTATCATTGACGCTGTTCCCAAGATTGTCCATGAGGCAATCGGCCTTGTACAGCTCGCCAATGAGTTGTCGTAACTTCTTATCACTCAGCTTGCGTTGCCACTTGTCACCGCAGCTTGATAGACCGGCTAGGGTGATGAGAAGGGCAAGAGACCCCAGCAGATAACGAGCGCAGCGTAGCATAGTTACTCTTCGTTATCGGGGGGAGTGGTGTTGCGACGGCGTTTGGGTGAAAGCATCTCGAGGGCAAGAGATAGCGGTGTGCGGCAAAATAGGATGAGAGCCACAACGCCAACGCTGATACACGCATCTGCAAAATTGAAAATGGGATCGAAGAATGTAAAGCGTTCTCCTCCCCAAAAGGGAATCCACGAGGGTAGCGTGCAATCAATCAGTGGGCAAGAAAACATGTCCACAACGTGTCCATAAAACAGAGGAGCATAGCCGCCGTCTTTGGGGAAAATCTCGGCAATGGTGTCCTGACTGGAGGAGAACATCAATCCATAAAAGAGGGAGTCTATAATATTACCCACTCCTCCTGCCGTGATGAGGGCGAGTACAACTAAAAACCATGTAGAGTACTTGCCACTACGGATCAGCCGAGCTACCCCCCAAGAGAGTAGCCCCATGGCTATGATGCGAAAGAGGGTCAAGAAGAGTTTACTACCTAGAGTGATCCCATACGCCATCCCCTCATTCTCAACAAAAAGCAGATGAAACCCATCGAATATCCGGATGTCTTCCCCGAGCATCATATGGGTCTTTACCCATATTTTGATAGCCTGATCGATGATAAGCAAAAGTGCGATAGTCCCCCATACCACAAGAGACTGGATGAGTCTCTTGCGGCGTAAATCTCCGGGGGAAAGCAAGTCTTGAGAAGTTAAACTCATTGCATTTAAGAAGAGGAGTTTACCTTAATCAGATATTTTTGGTTACGCTCACTGACAGGCAGAAGTCGTCGAATTCGAGCTCTACGGCATCGCTTACCGTATCGCTGAGAAGGATGCTTTCTGCTTGCACCTGGCGGGCGATGTAGTCGTGATGATGCTGAAGCACTGGATCCATTTTGCTCCCTGCGAGCACAATGATATCGATGTGATCATTCACTTCAAAGCCTGCTTGCTTGCGTACATTTTGTATACGGTTGACAAACTCACGCGCTAGTCCTTCTTCGATGAGTTGCTCTGTGAGCGTAACATCTAGGGCAACGGTACGCGTGCCTTCGGTTGCAACGAGCCATCCCGGTATGTCTTCTACGATGATGTCTACGTCGCTACGCTCTAGTCGTACAGCCGTATCTGCAACAGTCAGCTCTAAGAATCCGTCGCGGTCTAAAGCTGCGATTTCCGGAGCTTGTAGGTTGGCAATGGCTTGAGCCAAAGGCTTCATAATCTTGCCGTAGCGAGGACCGAGCTTCTTGAAGTCGGGCTTGATACGTCGGCTCCAGATGCTCTCGGAGGCATCTACATAGCTTATATCCTTTACATTAACCTCAGAAAGGAGGAGGGAACGGATGGCCTCTATTTGAGCCTTTTCTTCCTCGTTGGAGATCGGAAGCATAATCAAACTGAGAGGTTGGCGCACCTTTATATTAACCTTTCGGCGGAGTGCCAGCACCATAGACGATAGCTCTTGAGCTATTTGCATTCTTTCTTCCAATTGCTGATCGATAAGCTCGGGACGGCTCTCGGGGAAGTCTGCAAGGTGTACAGAACGTCCGTCTCCTACAAGATCGCGATAGAGGTGATCTGCATAGAATGGAGCGATGGGAGCGATGAGCCTTGCAATGGTAGTAAGGCACTCATAAAGCGTTTGGTAGGCACTGAGTTTGTCTTGAGACATCTCGCCAGCCCAGAAGCGTTTGCGTGATAGACGTACGTACCAGTTGCTTAGGTTTATGGAGACAAAATCGTCAATAGCTCTGCCCGCTTTGGTGGGTTCATAGTTAGCAAGATGCTGGTCAACCTCGGCAACGAGACTGTGCAACAGCGAACGAATCCAACGATCGATCTCGGGTCTCTCGCTGTCCGACAGGGGTTGTTCACTTGCTATAAAGCCATCGAGGTTAGCATAGAGGGCGAAAAATTGGTATGTGTTGTACAGGGTGCCAAAGAACTTGCGGCTTACCTCCTTGATTCCCTCGGGGTCGAACTTGATGTTATCCCACGGGGAAGCATTGGTAATCATATACCAGCGGAGGGGGTCTGATCCATATTGCTCAATGGTGGCAAAGGGGTCCACAGCATTGCCTAGACGCTTGCTCATCTTGTTGCCGTTCTTATCGAGAACCAATCCATTTGCCAATACGTTTTTGAAGGCAACGCTACCACGCACCATAGTGGAGATCGCATGGAGTGTGAAGAACCAACCTCGAGTTTGGTCAATCCCTTCGGCAATGAAGTCGGCAGGGAATAGTTCGCCACTTTCTATCTCCTCTTTATGCTCAAAGGGATAGTGTACCTGAGCATAGGGCATAGCCCCCGAGTCAAACCAAACGTCGATGAGATCCTGTTCGCGTGTCATCACCTTACCAGAGGGAGAGACGAGCTTGATCTCGTCTACCACGGGGCGGTGAAGGTCAATTTTTTCGTAGTTTTCGTCGCTATAATCGCCCGGAGTAAAACCTTTGAAAGGATTGCTTTTCATCACACCCGCAGCAATAGACTCTTCTATGGCTTGGTAGAGCTCTTCTACAGATGCGATACAACGCTCTTCGGTGCCATCTTCACTTCTCCAAATGTTGAGAGGCGTACCCCAGAATCGGCTACGTGAGAGGTTCCAATCTTGTAGGTTCTCAAGCCACTTGCCAAAGCGACCCGAACCAGTGCTCTCAGGCTTCCAATTGATGGTATTGTTGAGAGCGATCATCTGCTCGCGGCAGGCTGTAGTGCGAATGAACCAGCTATCGAGAGGATAGTAGAGAATAGGCTTATCGGTACGCCAGCAGTGGGGGTAGTTATGGGTATGCTTCTCGATGCGGAATGCTTTATTCTCCATTTTAAGCATGACACAGATGTCTATGTCGAGGCTCTCTTTATCGTCAATGGGTTTGGGAGAGTAGGCGTTCTTTACATATCGCCCGGCATACACATCGTAGAGGGGGAGGTCTATTCTAGAGGCGACAAAGTCCTTAGAGAGGTGTTCTATCTTATAGAATCTTCCCTTGAGGTCTACCATGGGACGTTCTTGCCCATCGCGGTCAATAAGTACCAATGATGGGATGTTATTTTGTTGGGCTACTCGGCGGTCGTCTGCACCAAATGTGGGAGCAATGTGAACGATGCCGGTACCATCTTCCGTAGTTACAAAGTCTCCCGTAATTACGCGGAAGGCTCCTTCGTCGGGTTTAACCCAGGGGATGAGTTGCTCGTATTGTAGCTCGGCAAGCTCGTTTCCTTTGTAGTGACCTACTATGCGCCAAGGGAGTTTCTTTACCTCTTTTGGAGCAACTTCGGGTAGCTCTTCGACTTGATTTTTGGGATCGAAATAGGCCTCTACACGGGGGGCACCCATGATGATGGTTTGCTTGAGAGAAGTGTAGGGGTTAAAGGTCTCAATGGCTACGTACTCAATGTTGGGGCCCACACAGAGGGCGGTGTTGGAGGGAAGAGTCCAGGGAGTGGTAGTCCAAGCCAAGAAGTAGGCGTCGCCCCAGTTGCTCCATTCTTTCTTAGGATTTAAGACTTTGAATTGAGCCGTGCAGACTGTGTCTTTTACGTCGCGATAGCAGCCGGGTTGGTTCAACTCGTGCGTGCTAAGCCCTGTACCGGCAGCGGGAGAGTAGGGTTGGATGGTGTATCCCTTGTAGAGAAAACCTTTCTTATGAAGGTCTGCAAGAAGCCACCAAAGCGTCTCAATATACTTATTCTTATAGGTAATATAGGGGTGATCCATATCTACCCAGTAGCCCATCTTTTTGGTAAGTTGCTCCCACTCTGCGGTATATTTCATTACCTCGCGACGGCAGGTTGCATTGTATTCGGCCACACTGATGGTTTTGCCGATACTATCTTTGGTAATACCTAGGAGCTTCTCCACGCCAAGCTCTACGGGTAGACCATGTGTATCCCATCCGGCACGGCGGTCTACACGATACCCTTTCATGGTTTTATAGCGACAGAAAATATCTTTGAGAGAACGAGCTATTACGTGGTGAATACCGGGCATGCCGTTGGCAGATGGAGGTCCTTCGTAGAAAATAAACGAAGGAGCATCAGTGCGTTGACGAAGGCTCTCGGCAAAGAGGTTTTCCTCTTCCCACTTAGCTAGGATCTCTTTGTTGATACCCGAGAAGTCGGGCTGTGTATATTCTCTGAACTTCTTTTTCATTGTCTTCTCTTCTTGCTATTTACAGCTATAGAACAAAGGTAATAATATTATAGTGACTAATGCATGTGTCGAGTAGGGATAAGTTGCTGCTAAATGTCGTATTCTGTTACCTTTCTCGGAGAGGTAGGGTAAAAGCGGGAATCTATCGGTGTGGAAGACAATACCTCCCTCGCTAGGGAAGAAAAAGAGAGAGCAGCACAGCTAGTAGTAAGAAAGATGTATATTTGCCGATGCGAAAGAGGGGCGATTGCAATCTTTTTCCCCTTTTGGTTTGTTCTTTCTATGGTGAATCTTTCTCCGCTATTAGAGTGAAACTAGAAAACAGATTAGCAGCCCCAGAGACATAACATGCGTATCACACGAACTTTTTTTTGCTCCATTTTGCTGACCTCTTCCCTCCTGTTTGTGAGTTGTGGGCGCAAAAGCAAAGAAAAACTCTACCAAGAGTTGTTGCAAGAGACTGCGCAATTGCAGGCGGAAGGGAACCTGGCTAGTGAAGAGTCTCTCGCCTCTGTTATAGGTCGTCTTGACCTATTTATTACGGAGCATCCTAAGAATGCTCATGTGGAGGAGTTGCGCCAAAAACGTAGCGCTTTGGCGGATCAGCGCGATAGATGCAGGCTCTTTCATATTCGTAATCAATACGAACTAATCACTTCCGATATTGGGCATCCCCTTCGGGAGATTCTCGAAAATACTCAGCAACTATTGCTGCTACTAAGGAGTTCGGAAGTACAATATCTGCTCAATAAGTACCCCAATGCTAAGGAGTATGAGCCGGATCTCTTGGAGTTTCGAGACGAGATACAAGCTATTGAAGCTATGGCAACAGGTAGCTATTCTTCCCTCAAAGAGTTTAATGAAGAGGTAGAAGCTCGGCAGACTCACTTCGAGCAGTCGCGTTTTAGTAGCATACCCACGCTGTGGGAAAAGCATACCGATGCTAAACGCAAGAAGCTGATTAATATGGAGATAGAGCGTGCAATAGATTCGATTATGCCGGCTTTGGAGCATGAGGCTTCTGTGCGTACTACCTATAATCATAAGCACTACAAGGTAAAGAGCATAGAGCTTGTATCAAGGACTAAGCCAACTTGGGTTTCCTCTCCTGTCGGGATGATATGTGAGGCCACGTTTCGTGTAAATATGGTGGGAGCTTGGTTGGGTATTGATCGGGGTACTGCCAAGGTTTCCGTTAAGGGAGGGGTATTCCAAACGGATAGTATGGGCTCTATTGCTTATCGCATACTAGACCATTCGGAGCTAGAAACTACAGGTGATTTATAAAAACTTTCTGCCCTAAAGTGCACTCCATTTCTACCCTAAAATTCTATCTTTTTTGGGTAGAAATGGACTCCTATATTGCCTAGAAACTTTTTCGAAATAGGCCTACCATCTCTTTTTTTGTACCTTTGAAGCATGAATGAGTATATCTATTCTGCTTACCACAGGGCCCTCTCTCCGAGGGTTTCTTCACCTATAATCCTCTCGATTTTATGCTAGTTGCATTCCTAATTAAAACGTTGCAATTGATGCTCTCACTGAGCATTTTGGTTGTCTTTCACGAGCTGGGGCATTTCTTAGCGGCACGCCTCTTTGGGGTACGAGTGGAGCGATTCTTCCTCTTTTTCGACTGGGGGAGGGCGCTCTTTAAGTACCGATCGAAGCGTAGTGGCACCGTCTACGGTATAGGCTGGCTCCCCTTTGGGGGCTATTGCTCTATGGCTGGTATGGTGGACGAGCGTTTCCTAGAGTTAGATGAGAAATCTACGCCTCAACCCTACGAATTTAGAGCAAAACCAGCTTGGCAACGGCTCATTATCATGATTGCAGGTATCCTTTTTAACCTAATTCTCGCCGTTATTATTTATAGTGGTATTGCCCTCCACTGGGGGGATACCTCCTTATCGAGTGCCAACATTACAGCCGGGATGAGTTTTTCACCCGCGGCTCATAAGGCAGGATTCCAAGATAATGACATAATCCTTTCAGCCGATGGAAAGCCTCTTGATGCCCTTTCGAATAACTTTATTCGAGATGTGATTACCGCAAAAAAAGTGGTAGTGCAGCGAGAGGGCGTAGAGAAACCCATTGTAATGCCTGGTGATATGATGCAGCAGGTGATGGCTGAGGGCGTTGGCTTTATGGGCATTCAGATCCCTTTTATTGTAGATAGCGTACTTCCCAATACTGCTGCAGCAAGAGTGGGTATGCAGGCTGGGGATATCCTCTTGCAGGTAGATAGCCTCCCGATTGTGGATGCAACGGACGCCCAGCTTATCTTTAGAGAGCAGCGTAATCGGGTGCATTCGTTGCAATTACTCCGAGCCGGAGATACTCTTACGGCTACGCTCCAACCCGATACCGCAGGGCGCATAGGCGTGCAACTCCTTGCAGATATAAACAAGATATACCCTACCGAGGAGATACGATACACCCTGTTGCAGAGTGTGCCGGCAGGTTGCTCTCGAGCTATCACCACGCTCAAAGGGTATGTAGGCGACATGAAATATGTTTTTACCAAGGAAGGGGCCCAGCAGATGGGAGGCTTTATATCCATAGGGAAACTATTTGACAACCTTTTCGATCCCTATCGCTTTTGGAGTATTACTGCCCTTCTTTCGGTCATTCTTGCCTTTATGAATTTCCTTCCCATCCCGATGCTGGATGGTGGGTATATTCTCTTCACGCTTTGGGAGATTATTACTCGTAGAAGGGTGAGTGATAAGACGATACTCAAAGCCAACAAGATAGGTTTTGTATTGCTTCTTGCTCTTTTGCTTTATGCAAATGGCAACGACTTCTTCCGTACTCTCTTTCATTTCTAGTCCCCTATGGCTCTACTAAAAACCTATCCTCGAGCCTTTGAAGAAAAGGTTGGGTTCGATCAAGTGCGTGAGTTACTGAAGAAAAAAACATGTAGCTTGATGGGGAGGGAGGAGATTGATGCCCTCCGTGCAGAGGATGATTCTACCCTTATTTTGCAGCGGCTGGATCGCGTAAAGGAGTTGCTTCTCATACTACAAGAGGGGCGAGACTTTCCCTCTCTTTCGCTCGAAGACCTTCGGAGCTCCCTCGATGGGATACGCCCTGAGGGTACTTATCTGAGTGAAGATCGCCTGCCGCATCTCTTGCAAGCCATTCGCACGATGGAGCATCTCTATCGTTTTTTGGGCTATCAGCAAGCGACAAACCCCGAGAGCCAAGAACCGCCTCGCTATCCTGCACTTTTGCAACTGCTCCCCGAGGGACTTTTACTCCCTCATATCGCTCAGCGGATTGATAGCCTGCTCGATCGCTTTGGCCGAATACAAGACTCAGCCTCTCCGGAGCTGCGAGCTATCCGCACGGAGCGTTCGTCTGTAGAGCGTAGCATGGCACGACAGATTCGCTCTCTATTGGCACAGGCAATACGTGAGGGCTGGGCAGACGAAGAGGCTCGCCCTTCTCTGAGAGATGGGCATCCCGTAATCCCTGTGAATCCAAGCTATAAGCGGAATATCCCCGGGATTGTACATGACGAGTCGAGTAGTGGTAAAACGGTCTTTATAGAGCCTATCGAGATTGTTGAGTCGAACAATCGAATGCGAGAGCTAGACGCAGCCGAGCGCAGGGAGATTATACGTATCCTGATACTCCTTGCCGATGATGTGCGCCCCCATATCCCCTCTCTATTTGCCATGTACCGGTTGGTAGGGGTATTTGATGCTCTTTGCTATCGCCCGTTTCTCTCAAGAGGAGCGAGCCATTGTTCCCGTTATAGAGCCTCGCCCCTACCTAGATTGGAAAGAGGCGCGTCATCCGCTTCTCCGTCGTACTCTACAAGCCGAGCAACGAGAGTTGGTGCCTATTGATTTGGCACTCAAGGCTCCGAATGCGCGTATTTTGCTCATTTCGGGACCCAACGCTGGGGGAAAATCGGTATGCCTAAAAACCTGTGCTTTACTACAATACATGCTGCAAATGGGGATGCCTATCCCGGTACATCCCGATTCTACAGCCGGTCTTTTTTCTTCTCTAGCCATCAACATTGGCGACGATCAGAGCATCGAAGACGACCTTAGTACGTATAGTTCGCATCTTGTGAGCATGCGTCACTTTTGCAGGATCGCTTCCCCGCGTTCCCTTTTGCTCATAGACGAGTTCGGAGCCGGTACAGAGCCTGAGTTGGGTGGAGCTATTGCCGAAGCTCTTTTGGCGGAGTTTAATGCCCACAAGTCGTTTGCTCTTATTACTACACACTACCGCAACCTCAAACAATACGCCTCTTGCCACCAAGGCATTATCAATGGAGCTATGCTGTACGACCGAGGGGCTATGCGTCCTCTTTTTCGCCTATCCATTGGTCAGCCGGGTAGCTCCTTTGCGATTGAGATCGCTAAGAAATCGGGGTTGCCCAAAGGGGTGCTGGAGATGGCGGAGAGCCTGGTAGGGAAGGAGATGCTCGATACGGATAAGTACGTACAAGAGATTGCTCGAGATAAACGCTATTGGGAGAAAAAGCGCGACAATATACGCCGCCAAGAGAGGCAGCTTGAGGAGGAGATAGAGAAGTATAGCTCTGCACTTGCCAAGTTGCACTCCTCACGCAAAGAGGTGCTAGCCCAAGCTCAAGACGAAGCGCAACGCCTACTTAAGGAGAGCAACGCCCGTATTGAGCGTACCATTCGAGAAATTAAAGAGAGCAATGCCGAGCGCGAAAAAACGCTCCTAGCACGGCAAGAATTGCAGCATTTTGCCCAAGAGACCTCTCTCGCTCATGGCGAAGCGGCTCAATCGGAGGCTAGTCAGGCCATTGATAGAGAGTGGCAACGTATAGAGAATAGGCGCAAACGAAAAGAAGAGAAGCGCCGCAAAGCCTCCGACGAAGCCGCCCAAACCGCTCCCCAGCCGCCCAAACCTCTCCCCCTAGAAGAGGGATGTAAGGTGCGGATCGTATCACAAAACGGTATAGAGGGCACTCTATTAGAGCTTCGTGGGCGTCAGGCTCTCGTCGCTCTCGGAGGAACTATGCAAACAATGATCGATGTAAGTAAGTTGGAGCGAGTGGCGGGGAATACCCCAAAAACTTCAGCTCTCACCGAGCGCATCTCCAGTAACATAACCGAGCACATCCACGAGAAGAAAACAAACTTCCGAGAAGAACTTGATGTGCGGGGGATGCGTGCATTAGACGCCCTACAAGCTGTGGAGTACTACCTCGATGAGGCAATACAAGTAGGATGTCATCGGGTACGTATTCTGCATGGGACGGGCACCGGAGCTCTACGCCAGAGCATTCGTCAGATGCTTCCCACGCGTCCCTATGTACTCCGATTCTACGACGAAGATGTACGCTTCGGAGGAGCCGGTATAACAATAGTGGAACTATAACGAAAAACAGATGAGTAGAGAAGAAGAGAGACTCCACAAACTCGAAAACGCTCCTATACCGCGCCTCCTATTCACTTACGCTCTCCCCTCGGTGATAGGAGCGGTAGTCAATGCTCTCTACAACATAGTAGACCGCATCTTCATAGGGCAGGGTGCCGGAGATGATGCTCTAGCTGGTATGGCAATAACATTGCCCATTCTTCTCTTTTTGGTGGCTTTTGGCATGCTGGTAGGGAGTGGGGCAGCTGTACGTGTCTCTATCTATTTGGGGCGGAACGACCATAAGACGGCAGAGCGACTCTTGAGCAATGCTATTATGCTCACACTCCTCTTCAATGTGACTATCTGCTCCATGGTTCTGCTTTTTATGGATCCCCTGCTACATCTCTTTGGGGCTAACGACATAATTATTCCCTACGCCAAGGAGTATCTCTACATTGTAGTCCCGGCCAATATTGTATCAGATCTCTGTTTTAGTTACAACGCCATTATGCGAGCATCCGGCTATCCCCATAAGGCGATGATCTCTATGCTTCTTGGGGCTGTGCTCAATTGTATTCTAGACCCTATCTTCATTTTTGGTTTTGGCTGGGGCATAAAGGGAGCGGCTTGGGCAACCGTCATTTCAGAGATTGTGGCTGCTGTGTTTGTCATGAGTCACTTCTTCAATCAGCGTCATACGCTCCACTTCTCTCGATCTTGGAGCGACTATCGTCCGGACTTCAAGATGATGTTGGCAATTGTTTCCATCGGCATTGCTCCTTTCGTCATGATGATTGTCAATAGCCTTATCAACATCATTATGAATCGGAGTTTTGTGTACTATGCCACCTCAACTTCAGAAGCCAATATCTCCATAGCTGCCTATGGTATTATCCTTAGTATTGCTCAGTTGTTCATCCAATTTATGGTGGGGGTCTCTATGGGGATGCAGCCGATTGTCGGGTTCAACCTGGGAGCCGGTAAGATACACCGCTCTATAGATACCTATAAGTTAGCCGCCTTGCTGAATGTCTCTGTTGCAGCTATCGGTTTTGCCATGGCACTATTTACTCCTAGTTTGATTGTGCAAGCCTTCTCTAGAGAAGGGGATGGTGCCCTTGTTACTTTTACGACGCAGGCTTTGGGGATTGCCATGATGGCCTTCCCGATTATTGGCGTACAAATCACGAGTGTGCAGTTTTTCCAGAGTTTAGGCAAGAGTGGTAAATCCATGTTTTTGAGCCTTACCCGTCAGGTCGTTTACCTTATCCCTTGTCTTCTTATCTTCCCTACTTTTATGGGGATCAAAGGGATTTGGGTTTCCATGCCTATAGCAGATACCTTGGCCGGCATTACGAGTATTCTGATGGTGCTATACCAGATCCCTCGCTTGCTGAGACGGTATGCCCACGAGCCGGACGGGGCAAAAGAAAAGGTGCTAAAGGGGTGATTCTCCTCAATAGCACCTTACATCTCCCTCTCTTCGGGAGAGAATGTTTTTGCAGATAACGGCTTTAGCCCATTACCTTGTCATATTCTTCGTTAAGAGATTGCATGATCTCGGCCACCGAACGGATGGATGAAATCTGAGCGGCTACCTGTCCAATTTCCGGTTCTCCCTCAGCTAGGTCTCCCTCGAAGATCCCCTTTTTAGCACGGCCTTTGCCTAGTAGTTCCTGCATTTCCTCGGCACTTGCTCCACGATCTTCTGCCGCTACTACCTGCTCCCAAAAGCCCTTTTTTAGCAATCGAGTTGGGGCAAGCTTTTTGAGTACTAGGGCGGTGTCTCCCTCTCCTGCGGCGCAGCAAGCTTGCTTGAAGTCGGGGTGTGCCGAGCTCTCTTCGCTTAGAGCAAAAAGGGTACCGATCTGTACTCCTTCCGCCCCCAAGCACTGAGCTGCCGCAATGGCACGGCCTGAGGCAATACCACCCGCGGCCACAACGGGGATTTTTACGGCATCTACGACGGAGGGGATAAGGCACATCGTGGTCGTTTCTTCGCGACCGTTGTGACCTCCGGCCTCAAAACCTTCTGCTACGATGGCGTCTACTCCTGCGGCTTCTGCCTTCTGAGCAAATTTGGCACTACTAACAACGTGCAGTACTTTGCATCCTGCTTCGTGCAGTTTGCCCGTCCAAGTCTTGGGATTCCCGGCAGAAGTTACCACAATGGGCACCTTCTCATCCATAATTATTTGCATCATCTTGTCCATTTCCGGGTAGAGGAGCGGTACATTTACGCCAAAGGGACGCGTTGTAGCTTGCTTACACTTTCGGATATGCTCAAGGAGAGTCTCGGGGTGCATGGAGCCGGCTCCGATGAGTCCAAGCCCTCCGGCATTACTTACCGCAGCTGCTAAACGCCAACCGCTGCACCAAACCATTCCTCCCGATATGATAGGTTTCTCTATCCCGAGGAGCGAGGTGAGTCTATTTGTCTTTGTCATTATACTATATTATTGTAGGATTTAATTGCATCAATCGTGGTTGCAAACTTACGTCTTTCTCATTGATTACAGCTAATCTCGTGGAAGATTCTTTGCTACTGGGAGGGTCTGTCAAATTTGT
>ERZ773046.1372-NODE-1372-length-13976-cov-3.307234_pt1 | contig 13976 bp, 10 predicted proteins | sample MGYA00580634_ERZ773046 | MGnify/ENA primary metagenome ERZ773046 (study PRJEB29015, sample SAMEA2738127) | human oral metagenome | biome: human oral; feature: human-associated habitat; material: saliva | place: China | collected 2159 ... | reverse complement strand
AAAGCATAATCGTCTCCTTATATTCTAGACCCTGAGGCTATCACATCTATTACATTATGTTATTATATAAAACCTCTATTAAAGGGGTCAACTACTGGAAAGTAGCTAAATATGCTATAATACTATAGATTAATATACATCAAATAAGGTATTATTTGCCTTTATTCATGGTAACAACGAGGTATTCATGAGTACACAAAACAAGCCTACAAGACGGTCTCATAGCAGCCTAAGAGCTTCTAAGCCTCCTAAGGGAACGCCGGTGAAGCGCCTCATTTGGATCATTTCCATACTCTTTGTTTTGATTGTAGCTGGTGCAGGTTGTGGTTTTATTTCCGCCACCATGCAAAGCTTGCCTGACGTAGGGAATGTAAAACCCCCTGCTTCATCGCAAATCTATGATGTGCATGGCAACCTAATCACCACTGTACACGCCACAGAAAATCGTTTGCCTGTGCCTTTGAAGCAAATTCCTAAGAACTTGCAAAACGCCTTTATCGCAACGGAAGACTCCCGCTTCTATTCCCATCATGGGATTGACCCTATCGGTGTCCTCCGGGCTATTGCTGTAAACGTTGTTCGATCCGGTGTATCAGAAGGTGGTTCTACCATCACCCAACAATTGGCTCGTAACGCCTTCCTCAACCAAGATCGCACCTTCAAGCGTAAGATTTCTGAAGCCCTCTTGGCCTTACAAATTGAAAAGCGCTACTCTAAGGATGAAATCCTTAATATGTACATGAACCAAATCTACTTTGGTCAAGGGGCCTATGGGGTTGAATCCGCTGCCCACATCTACTTCGGCAAGGACGTCAAGGACCTCAACCTGGCTCAGTGTTCACTCTTGGCTGGCCTCCCACAAAGTCCTAATTACTACTCCCCTTTCAACAACCTAGAAGCGGCTAAGACACGTCAAGCTACCGTATTAAGCCAAATGGTAAAATACGGCTACATCGATCAAGCCACAGCTGACGAAGCTAAAAATGCTGACCTAGGCCTTATTTCTAAGGACCAAGCTGAACAAGTAAAAGACAACAACAACGCCTCTTACTTCACCGACTATGTCATCCAAGAAATCTCTGAAAAATACGGTGATGATGCTATTTACAAGGATGGCCTTAAGATTTATACCACCCTTGATATGGATGCCCAAGATGCAGCTGTTCGCGCTATGCGTAACCTACCTAATTTCTACACAGATGATCAAGGCTTGACCCAACCACAAGGGGCTTTAGTTGCTATCAACCCTCATAATGGTTATATTGTAGCTATGGTGGGCGGTCGTGGTAACGACTCCTTCAACCGGGCTACCCAAGCCTACCGTCAAGCGGGCTCTGCCTTTAAACCATTCGTTTATTTAGCAGCTATCCAAAAGGGTATGACCCCTGGCACTACCATTGTGGATGATGAAGTCAACTACAATGGGTGGACGCCTAAGAACTATGAAAAGAAACACTATGGCAAGGTAACCCTCCGCTATGCCCTCACTCACTCCATCAATATCCCAGCTGTTAAATTGGCAGACGAAGTGGGCATGAGCAAGGTCATCGACCTAGCTAAGTCCATGGGTATTTCTACCCTTCAACCAGAGGATAATAACTTATCCTCTGCATTGGGTGGTCTCACAAAGGGCGTATCTCCATTAGATATGGCCGTTGCCTATGCAACCCTTGCTAACGGCGGTGTACATGTGAAACCTACGGCTATCACCAAGATTGTTGACCGCAATGGCAATGTCTTGGAGGAAAACACCATTGAAGAAAATCGTGTGGTAGATGAAAAAGATGCCTATGTTTTAACGAACATGTTGGAATCCGTAATTACCGACGGTACTGGTGGTAATGCTGCTATCGGTCGTCCATTAGCCGGTAAAACAGGGACTACCGATGATTCCAAGGATGCTTGGTTCGTCGGCTATACACCTGACCTAGCAACGGCTGTTTGGATGGGTGATGACTATGGATCACAAACTCTCCATGGTATCACCGGTGGCGACACACCTGCTATTATCTTCCGTGAATTTATGGCCCATGCCTTAGCGAATACACCAGCTAGTGACTTTAATGTTCCACCAGGAGCTGCTGAGATAGCCAACCAAGGTTATCACCAACCAGCCGCTAAGGAAGCCCCTAAAGAAGAAGTCAAGGACGATAAAGACAAGGATAAAGATAAATCAGATGCAAGCTCTGATAAATCATCAAAATCCGATAAGTCCAAATCCTCTAAGGAAAAGAAACGGTCTAAAGAATAAGACAGTCCGCTTCCCTAGTGGTATAAAAGAAAGCCTCTTGCTAGTGCAAGGGGCTTTCTTCATCCTTATATCCATATAAAAAAGCCGCCCTCCAGGACGGCTTTTTTATATGCCTTCGATAGGTATCAACGGTTACTCTTAGAAGGATTTTTTAAAGGCTTCTTTGTAAACGAAGGCGCCTATATCATAAATTGGCATATTCGGATAAATAGCAATATTTTGAGCATTGAAATCAGGAATCCAACGACGGCCTCCATCTCGACTAGCTCGTAAGAAAATAACTGCCATGAGATGATCATCTAAATAATAGGTAAAGTGAGTTTCAAAGAGACTCATATTGCCAGATCTAGAATCCACTTTTTTTTAATTCGCCTCAACCACATATTGTGGATGATTAGTAATCATTACATGCACACTATCTACATCCACATACCATTGGCTATGAGGATCAGTAGTAACAGCCACATAATTCGTAGCAAAAGTCGATCCTATACAAGAACAAACTATAGCACATAATACTATAATAATCTTTTTCATAAGCCCCCCATTACACAAATATAATCTTAACCTTTTATTATTTTAAATATACATTGGTGGCCCCTGCCCCGCCTTCTGTATACCCAGCCATTTCGAACTTGGATACTTGTGGCAGGGTCTTGAGATAGGCTTGGACACCATCGCGAAGAACACCGGTCCCCTTACCGTGAATGATACGGACCTGGCTGATGCCAGCCAAAAGGGCTTGGTCAATAAAGCGAGATACGTTCATAACCCCTTCGTCCACGGTTTGCCCAATGATATTGAGTTCCGTAGTGGCCATTTGTTGACGGACTACTTGTGTAACGGGTTTCCCTTTCTTAGTCCGCACCTTATTCCTGTTGCGGGTATCCCGTTCCTCCTTAGCAACTTCTTCTCGGGTGGTAGACTTCACGTCATCAATCTTAACCGTCGCTGTAAGGCCGTTAACATCAACATTAAGGCGGTTGCCCTTAATAGCCAAGACCGTACCCAAGGACCGGAGAGAGGACACGTAAACGGAGCTACCCACCTTAACATCTTGAATGGTTAATGCCTTTCGATCATCGTCTACCAGTTGAGGTACAACAATACCAGAGGTGCCCTTGCGAGCTCGGGCTACCGCATCCTGCCGTTTAGCCTTGTTGGCTTCAGAGAATTGATTTTTCAAGTCCTTAATGATTTGTTCCCCTTCAAGGCGGATAGACCGCTTGAGGTTTTCCGCATCTTCTTGTGCCTTTTGGAGGACTTGCTTTTTCTTTTCGTTAAAGGCCTTGCGTTCGCGCTCTAGGTTTCCTTTCATACGGCGAGCTTCATCTAGCTCCTTCTTGAGGGCCCGTTCTCGGTCTTTGGTCCTGCGCAATTGTTCATTCAGTTCAGACAAGACCTCTTCCATATCGGAACTTTCAAAGGAGGACTTATAATCACGCGCCTTATTGACAATATCCGTTGGTAAGCCTAGGCGAGCCGCAATGGATAGGGCATGGGATGACCCCGCCACACCGATATTGAGACGGTAGGTTGGCCGTAAGGTCCGTTCATCGAACTCCACATGGCCATTTTCAATTCCTTCCGTATGGTAGGCATAATTTTTAAGCTCATTGTAGTGGGTGGATACCATGGCGAGGCAGCCCGATTGGCGGAAGTAGTCCAAAATGGACACGGCCAAGGCAGACCCTTCTTCTGGATCCGTACCAGACCCAATTTCATCCAAGAGGACCAAATCATTAGGCCCCACCCTTTTAAGGATAGAAATAACCTGAGTCATATGGGCCGAAAAAGTGGACAATGAGGCCTCGATGGACTGTTCATCCCCTATATCGGCAAAGACATTTTGAAAGACTGGTAGGGTCGACCCTGATTCTGCAGGGATACAGAGGCCCGATTGGTTCATGACCGACAAGAGGCCCAGGGTCTTGAGGTTGACGGTCTTACCGCCCGTATTAGACCCCGTAATAAGGAGGATCCGATAGTTGCTTCCCAAGATGATATCAGTAGGCACCACTTGATTAGCAGGAATTAACGGATGGCGAGCTCGCATGAGGTTAACCACTCGATCCTGACTAAGGGTCGCAGGATGTGCCTTCATGGCCAAGGCCATATAGGCCTTACCATAGACAAATTCCACATGGGATACCTTTTCACAGGCATCCATGAGGTTATTAGAATCAGCTTTAACTAGGCCAGACAATTCCTTGTAAATCCGCAAGACTTCCTGTTCTTCACCCATGATAGCTTCCATCAAGTCATTATTGAGGTTAACAAGACGCATCGGTTCGATGTAGAGTGTTTGTCCGGTAGCAGACCGGTCATGTACGAGACCATCAAAGATATGGCGGTATTCTTGCTTGACTGGAATTACATAGCGGTTATTCCGTTGGGTTACTATAGCCTCTTGGAAATACTTTTGGTTGTCCTTGTCATGGAGGATTGCTTGCAGATCAGTCTTAATTTTCTCCTTGGTTTTGGCAATAATCATGCGCAGGTTTTGAAGTTTAGGAGAAGCTGAATCCAAGAGGTCTCCCGTATCGTCAAAAACCCGTTTAAGACGGCGTTCTAGGCGATCGAAGTTAGGCATATCCTGCATCCACAGGGACAGAAGTGGATAGTCCATATATTTAGTGTGGAAGAATTTTTCCATACGGCGATAGGCCCCAATGGTAAGGGAAATATCCCACAATTCTTCCTTAGTCAGGATAGAGTCCTTACGAGACTTACGGGTAGCCTCCCGGATATCTCGAGTTCCTCCTAAAGGTTGTTCTACCTCTGTAGAGATAGACCGCATGGCCTCTACCGTTTCGTCTAAGGCCTCTTGAATCGCCTGAGCCTTAGTCATAGGCACTAATTCCTTGGCCATTTCTTTGGCAATGGAAGACGAACAATGGCTAGCCAATTGTTCCCGTATAGCCGAAAAATCTAATAGGTCTAGGTTAAACATCCGATCCTCCTTTACAAAATACCGCGGAAATAATGGCCCCGTGTGATAGCTCTCCCATCATCTTCCTTCTTAGGAGGGGCCTCTTCTAGGCCTAACATAATCGCTTTATAATGGGCCACCATAGCTTGTAAATCCTTAGGATTCCACTGGCGTCCATCGATGCGAAGGATATCAATTCCCCTCTTTATAAGGTCTGGCACATAGGCCCGCATATCTAACATATGACTATTCATGATATGCATACGGCAGTAGGGATCCGTTTTTAGTGGGAAAACCTCACCCTTACGGTCTCGTAGGCTGTAAGAAGCCTTTAGACAAGGGCGACTACAGGTCTTCTTAAGACCGCCACCAACAAAGGCGCCGATAACACAATATTCAGAAATCATCATTTCCACTAGCCCATGTACGGTGGCCTCTAATGGAATAGCTAGGTCTCTGACCATTTTGGAAAGCTGACTGAGGGTCAGTTCTTGAGATGGAGCTAGCGATGCAAAGCCTTGTTGGGCCCAGAACTTAGCCGTATGGCTATTAAAGATATTAAGAGATGTATCTCCTTCCAAGGCCCCTTGGTAACCTAAATCCTTAAGGCTCACAATGTAACCCGGTGCATGAATGGCAATAGCATCAGGCTGCGCCGCTACCATGACCGCCAAGGTTTGATGATAGTCCGACCCTTCTTGGTCTTTGATAACCCGAGGGGTCGCTAAGCTAACCCATACTTTGTGAGAGTGGCAGTAATCCACTACCTCTTTATAGATAGCCTCTTGGTAAGGGGCCCGGTAAAGGCGGTCACCACCGAAGACGATCTTTTGTGCCCCCCCCTTAATAGCGGCCTTAACTAGGTCTAGCTCATCCACGCGAGCAGAGATGATATGGTCACAGCCTCTCATCATAGATTGGGCTCCCTCTTGTCCCCTATGACTAAGTTCTTCTATCCTGGTAGGAGTCGCTTCTTTAGACTCTTGGTAAATGGATATCGCATGGTCCAAGTTAGTATCTAAATTAGTGTGGGCAGCCACCTCTGCCTCTTGCTCTTCAAAATGATCCTTAATCAGAAGGTCTTCCATTGCCTCAATAGCCCGGCGGCGGAGTTCATTGAGAACAGAGGCCGGCCACATATAAGGCCCATCTGGTATGGATACGGCTTCTAAGGTAAAGAGGGTATTACCTAAGCGGCCCAATTGGTCTTGGACCTTATCCATAGAGGTAGCTTTTTTATTGGCCAAGACGGGAAGAAAATCATGGGCTACAGATATAGACCGCCCATCCTCTGTCATGAAGGTTAAGCCTGTGTGCTGGGCCCCCTCTTGGTTGACTTCCATTCCTTGGTCCCAAGAACTTGCTTGGTAAGGACCTTCTTCTATGGTTAGGTAAGCATAGAGAGGAATCTTATGCTCAAATTCCGATAAGCCCCGAGATCTAGCATCATTAGCTATAGAATGGGTATGCTTATTATTAGGGACAACAGCAGTAATCATATCCCGCCCTTGAAGTCCTTCTAAATGAGCCGTAGAGAAACCCCTGTTAAAGACAGAGGCCAAGGCCTTGCGGTCTCGGTCTGTCACCTTACCGTGGGCGTCTATAATAGCCCGGTAGGAGGATATGACTTCCTTTACATAAGACGGCTTTTTCATGCGCCCCTCTACCTTAAAGGAAGTGACCCCTGCTTCGATAAGGTCTCCCATAAATTCAGAGTAGTTAAGGTCCTTAGGAGACAGAAGATAGTTGGCACCTTGGGTATTTACCACCCGACCCTCTTGATTTAACAGCTCATAAGGCAAGCGGCAAGGTTGGGCACAGGAACCGCGATTACCAGACCTTCCCCCTATGAAGGAAGACATTTGGCACTGGCCAGAATAGCAGACACAGAGGGCCCCATGGACGAAGACTTCAATCTCCGCCTTACAGTTATTACATATGTGTCGAATATCCTCTAAGGATACCTCCCGGCCTAAGACGACCCGGGTAAAGCCGATAGACTCATAGAAACGGACCGTTTCTAAATTCATAGCTGTCATCTGGGTTGAGCCGTGAAGGTGTAACTTAGGGGCTACCTTCTGAGCCAATTGAGCCACAGCCAAATCCTGTACTAAAATGGCATCCACCCCTACCTCTTCAAGTTCTTTCAGATAGGCAGCCAAGGCCTTCATCTCGGAATCGCCGATGAGGATATTGACGGTCACATATACGGCAGTTCCCTTAATATGGGCCAAGCGAACAGCTTGGCGGAGGGTATCCATATCAAAATTAGCCGCATGAGCCCGGGCATTAAATCCTTTACCACCCAGGTAGATGGCATCCGCACCTGCATCGAGGGCAGCGATAAAGTTTTCCATAGACCCTGCTGGGGCCAATAATTCAATCATAATGTCTCCTAGACAATACATACCATAGGACTATGGCGAATGAAGGACCATTCGCCACAGAGTATAGCATGTAGGGTCTTCTGAAAAGACCATAAGGACGCCCGAAGGCGTCCCTTGGGATGCTTATAGAGGCGAATTAGTCGCGCAATTTACAGTTAATATCAGCCAATTTTTCAACAATCGTTTCGATATGTTGGTCGATATCTTCGTCGTTTAAGGTGCCATCCATAGACCTAAATTGAAGGTTGTAGGCAATAGACCGGAAACCTTCTTCGATGTGTTCCCCTTGGTAGACATCAAAGATATGAACCCCTGTGAGGTACTGGCCACCATATTGGTGGATGAGGTCCAAGATTTCCTGAGAGGAAACAGAGTTTGGTGCAACGATAGCCAAATCGCGAGCGGTACCTGGGAATTTAGAGAATGGCACGTAGCGGAATTCTGGTGTATCGATGGCCATGATAGCTTCCAAATCTACTTCAAAGATATAGGCCTTGTTAGGAAGGTCAAAGTTCTTCACCACTTGTGGGTGGAGCTCACCAAAATTAGCAATCACCTTACCATTCACAAGGTATTGGGCAGATACGCCTGGGTGCATATATGGTTCTGTGGACCGGCGCACATCCCATTCTTTGAGGCCGATGTAGTTAAGGAGAGAATCAATAGCTCCTTTCACATCGTAGAAGTCAACCGTGCGGGCCTCTGTGTTCCAGGAGTCTTCCCCTAGCGCATTAATGGCAAGCCCTGTTAGCATTGGACGTTCATGAGGGACTTCAATCAAAGGCAAGGCCTTAGGTTCATAAACATTGCCCACTTCGAAGAGGTATAGGTCCCGATTCTTTTGCTTAAGATTGCGAAGGGCTGCTGCGATGACAGCAGGTACCAAGTTAGTCCGCATATAAGGGAACTCTTCGGAAATTGGATTCATAATAGGAATGGCAGTATAGCGGCTATCGCTTTCCGGCAAGAGCATGTTAGCCAAGCCATCCTTATGCATAAATGAGAAGGTGATAATTTCAGAACCACCGATGCTAGCCAAGAAATGTTTAACTTCTTTTTCCAAGGCTTTCTTATCAGTCATAGAACCAGATTTGAGGAAGGCTCGTGGTGTCGTGGCTACGATGTTGTCATATCCATATATACGCCCCACTTCTTCTGCAATATCCGGCATTACAGTGCAGTCATTACGCCAGGAAGGAACGGTAGCGGTGATAATATGGCCCTTCTTTTCCAAATGGAATTCTAGGTCAGTCAAGATTTCTTCCATAGAGGACTCAGGGATATCTGTCCCCAAGTAAGCATTGACTTGATCGGCAGTGAAGGAGATTTTCACGGTTTCTTGTGGGATTGGATATACATCAATAACCCCTCGTGCCACCTTAGCTTCTGGGCAAATCTTTTGGAGAAGTTGGGCTGCTTGATCCAAAGCGATAGCGGTAAATTCAGCGTTAACGCCTCGTTCATAGCGACCAGATGCTTCGGACCGAAGGCCTAAAGCCTTAGCGGTACGGCGGATGGAAGATGGTTTGAAAACGGCTGCTTCAAAGACAACAGAAGTCGTCTCATTGGTAACTTCAGAATCAAAGCCCCCCATAACACCAGCTACCCCAACTGGTCTTTCAGCATCGGCAATGACCAACATATCTGGGGTTAACTCCCGATCAGTACCATCCAAGGTTTGAATGACTTCACCATCTTTAGCCAAGCGGGCAGTCAATTGGTGGCCCTTAATATGGTCATAATCATAGGCATGCATAGGTTGGCCCAATTCCAACATGACAAAGTTGGTTACGTCTACCACATTGTTAGTGGGACGGATGCCGGAGTTGCGGAGGCAGTTTTGCATCCATAAAGGCGATGGGCCCACTTTCACATTGGTGACCAAACGGGTCATAAAGCGTTGACAGAGTTCTTGGTTGTCAATTTCCACCGCCAAACGACCTTCGATAGGTCCGCCATTTTCATCAACGGTAAATTCAGGGAACTTAGCCTTTTGGCCTGTCAAAATGGCAAACTCACGAGAGAGGCCCACCATGGAGAAACAATCGCCCCGGTTGGCAGTCAACTCAAACTCATAGACATAGTCATTGAGCATCAAAAGGTCACGTACATCTTTACCGATAGGAGTCCCCTCAGGGAAGATGTAAATTCCTGTGGCTTCTTCCGGCTGTACGAGGTCTTTGGAAATACCAAACTCGTTGATAGAGCAGAACATACCTTCCGAAACTTGGCCTCTCAGCTTACCCTTTTTAATTTCGGTTCCATCAGCTAGGCGGGACTTGTGGTAGGCTACGGGAACAATTTGACCAACTGCCACGTTAGTTGCAGCCGTAACGATTTGCTTGGTTACCGCTTCCCCCTCTTCTGTGAGACAGGCTACTTGGCAAACTTGCAATTTATCGGCATCGGGATGCTTAGTAATTTCAACGATACGACCGGTGTAGATCTTTTTGAGACCTGGGTCCATGTTGATGACGTCTTCCACAGGAATACCTGCTTGGGTCAATATATCAGCCAATTCTTGTGGGTTGCGAGACATATCCACAGGAACAAATTCATTCATCCAAGTTAAACTTGCTTTCATCAGTCGTAACCTCCTAGAACTGTTTCAAGAAACGGGTATCATCTTCGAAGAAGAGGCGCAAGTCCCCAATCCCGTAAAGAAGCATAGCAATCCGTTCAACCCCAAGACCAAAGGCAAAGCCTTGTACTTGGTCAGGGTCGTAGCCATTCATACGGAGTACGTTAGGATGAACCATGCCGCATCCTAGAATTTCAAGCCAGCCTGTATGAGAGCATACGCGACAGCCTTCCCCTCCGCACATAACGCAAGAGATATCGACTTCTGCCGATGGCTCTGTGAATGGGAAGAAGGAGGTGCGGAAGCGAATCTTAGTGTCTTCACCAAAGATATGGCGGAGGAAGGACTCAATGGTTCCCTTGAGGTCCGCGAAGGTGATGTCCTTATCAATCAAGAGACCTTCTACTTGGTGGAATACAGGGGAATGAGTGGCATCATAGTCCCAGCGGTATACCTTGCCTGGAGCAATCATTCGAATAGGCTCATTATGGCCAGATTTTTGCATAGTCCTAGCCTGTACAGGAGATGTATGGGTCCGAAGGAGGAAGTTTTCGGTAATGTAGAAGGAATCCTGCATATCGCGAGCTGGGTGATCAGCTGGCAAATTGAGGCATTCAAAGTTAAAGTAGTCCTCTTCAATTTCAGGGCCTTCCTCAACGGTGTAGCCCATCTTCATAAAGAAGTCTTCTATCATTTCATTGACAGCTGTCAAAGGATGAATATGACCCACTACTGGTTGACGACCTGGCAGGGTAATATCGATTTCTTCAGAGGCTAACTTATGTTCCATTTCAATCCGGTCCATGTCAGCCTTAACCTTATCTAGGGCCTCTTCCACAGCCACGCGAACTTGGTTAACCAAGGCCCCCATCTTAGGGCGTTCTTCTGGGGATAATTTACCCAAGCCTTTCAAAAGGGAGGTAATCTCCCCCTTTTTACCCAAGTATTTAACCCGCACATCTTGTAGGGCTTGTTGTGAATCAGCCTTATTAACAGCAGCTAACGCCAGGTCCTTGAGGGCTTGCAATTGTTCTTCCATACATTCCTCCATTTATAAAAATAAAAACCCCCGTCCCGGAAAGGGGCGAAGGTTATCACTACGCGGTACCACCCTAATTAGTACTCAAGATCTTTAACGCAGATATACGGCGAACCTACTCCTAGTTCAATTCGCAGCTCCAAAATGAAAGGCTCTCAATCGCATGATGCGGGTTCTCAGCACGCCCCACTCTCTGTACTCACACTGGTGATTGAGGCCGATTTCTTCATCGCCTCATATGGGTATTTTACGGTGCCTAAAAAGCACCTACAACACTGTAATTATACAGGATTTATCAAGGGATTGTCTAGCTATATAGGACATAAACCGTCTAGCATATAGTCTACCATCATGGTTTAGCATCATAGTCTACTATAAGGAATACGCTTACAAACTAAGTAAGAGCTCTTTAGCCGCCTGATACATGATTTTATAGCCCAAGCTATTGGGATGGACATCTCCCTCATAGACCACTAACCCAAAGTCCGACGCCTCCTTAAGAGGGGTATAGAAATCAATCAAGCCTAGGCCCCTATTCTCTGCATAGGATCGTATCTTAGCATTATAGGCCTCTAGAATAGGATTTTGATCAAAAGGATCGTAATCAAGGGGTGGCAAGAGGGCTACTACAAGCCCCCTTCCTTGGCTAATCAGATCAACCCTATCCATCCCTAAGCTATCCTCCCACAGACCTACTAGGCCTTGTAATTTTTTAAAGCAATAGTCTGCGGACCGCCCCATAAGGATGTCGTTAGTGCCCCCAAAGAGGCAAAGGATAGATGCAGTTTTGCTAGCATTTCCTTCCGCCAGCCCTGAAGATTTATAAGGCTCAGGGGCCCTTACTTGAGCAGATAGAATCCTCTCTAGACGATTATACATACCTTGAAGGGTATCCCCATCTATCCCATGATTTTCCATATAAGAGCCCTTAAAGGCTAGGTCATGGGCTAAGAGCTCCACCCATCCCTGTCCCTCAGGAACACCATAGCCATGGGTTAGGGAATCCCCTAAAAAGATGTAGGTGTCCATCATTGATGATGGTGGTGTTCACCATGAGGAGCGTGGATAGCGTCCATGTTGAACTTCAATTGACCAGTTATAAAATCTTGTACTGCTTGGTCTACCGACCCTGTTACACCAGGATACACCTCTGCTCCAGCCGCTTTGACCCCAGCTACAGCAGGCTGCCCAATGCCACCACAAATGATGACAGCGATATCATTATCCTTAACGAATTGAGCCTTAGCCACATGGCCGTGTTCACCACCTGGCACCAACTCACCCTTAACTAAATTACCTTCCTCTACGGTAAAGACCTTAAAGAATTTTGTACGGCCAAAATGTTGGCCCACGTTACCACGGTCATAGGTTACTGCAATTTTCATAGATACCTCCCACTTAGATGTCGCAACGTATTGATAGCTAGTAAAGGGAAACCTTCCATATACTAGTTACTATACAAAGTATTTATATACGCTATTGATTATAGACTTATACCTAGCAGAAAAATGTGTCTCCTAGCACAAGAAACTTTCTTATTTTTTGAAAGCTGGCATCAACTGTAGCTTATGCATATTCATAGCATGCATGCTATCAATCTTAGCCTTTATGTCTGGGTCTTGGCACTGACCAGTCAAAATATAATGGTCCAACTGTGCATAGGTAAAGCCCAATTTATCTTCATCCGTTTGGCCAGAAAGGCCATCACTTGGCGTCTTATTGATGAAAAAGTCAGGTAGGCCCAGTTCATACCCGAGTTGGCGAACTTCTTCCACCAAGATATTTTGTAGGGGCGAAAAGTCCCCTGCTGCATCGCCATACTTAGTGGAGTAGCCTACATAGTCTTCCGATCGGTTACAGGTATTAGCCACACGGCCCCCCTTAGGAAGGGATTGGCCCACCGCATAGAGGGTAGTCATGCGGAGGCGGGCTGGCATATTAATGATGCTATCCCGGCTCATATTTGCTGCTACCAGGTCAAATCCTTCTGCCCCTTCAATAGCAGCGGTAAGGGCCTTGGTAGTGTCTCCAATATTGACTACTAGATGCTTAATATCTAGGTGTTCTACCAGGGCTATAGCATCCGCTATATCAGATTGGATGCCATCGGGCATAAGGACACCTAGAACCTTGTCTTTTCCTAGGGCTTCTACGCAGAGGGCGGCCGTTACGGAAGAGTCTTTTCCTCCGGAAATGCCGACCACCGCTGTACAGCCAGGGCCGTTATGGTCAAAGTAGTCCCGAATCCAGTCCACCAATCTATCTTTTATTTCTTTAGGATTGTTTAACATACTGAATCCTTTCTAATGGGTATAGTGACCGCCTAGCGACCAATCTTGTGCAAGAGTTCCATCTTTTCCTGGTAGTAGGATGGACTCATATCTAGGTAGTGTTTATGAGGATTATAGAATCGTTGTTCTTCATCCCAAATTTCATGTTCTAATTGAACCTTCACATAGGATCGGATTTCTTCTAGTGGGATATGAGGTAAGAGTCGCACCCCATCCTTAACCACCAGACGGAGCATTTCCTTATAGGTACACTTTTCAAAAGATAGTGTCTTCCATGGTTTTTCCGGGTCTACATAAGCATACGGCTGAGATAGATCGACCGTTTCTTGACGACCAGCTATGAGTTCAGCCACCGCATGGCCATCTTCCCCATAGATGCGGTAGACCTTCTTAAGGCCTGGGTTGGTGATTTTTTCTACCGATTCAGATACTTTAATACGGGGTTCCCATTGACCATTCTTATGAACAGCAGCAATCTTATAGACCGCCCCAAAT
>ERZ773046.1363-NODE-1363-length-14011-cov-4.332259_pt1 | contig 14011 bp, 12 predicted proteins | sample MGYA00580634_ERZ773046 | MGnify/ENA primary metagenome ERZ773046 (study PRJEB29015, sample SAMEA2738127) | human oral metagenome | biome: human oral; feature: human-associated habitat; material: saliva | place: China | collected 2159 ... | reverse complement strand
AATTGTATTAAATCTTGTATAATCTATACTTATATAATTAATTAATGAAAGGATGAGAAATATGACAGATTCAAAGATGGAAAGAAAACTGCAAGCCCGTCATATTAGTATGATAGCTATAGGTGGATGTATAGGTACCGGATTATTTATGGCAAGTGGAGCGGTAGTTAGTAAAGCAGGTTCTTACGGAGCAGTTTTAACTTATGCATTAATTGGTGTTATTATTTACTTTTTAATGGCTTCTATAGGAGAATTGGCGACATTTTATCCAGTTTCAGGTTCATTCGGGGCATATGCAACTAGATTTATAGATCCAGGAGTAGGATTTGGAGTTGGTTGGTTGTTCTGGATACTGTGGATTTTAGTAGCAAGTGTTGATATAATAACATTATCGAAAATATTACATTACTGGGAATTCTTTAGACAATTTTCAACATTTTCGATTTGTATTGTTTTTTTAGTATTTTTATATTTATTAAATTTAGTAAGTGTTAAAGTATTTGGCGAAGTTGAATATTGGATAACAATAATAAAAGTTATGACAGTTGTTGCATTCTTAATAGTAGGAGCTGCAATCATCTTTGGAGCTACTGGGAATAGTGAAGCTGGTATTCATACATTTATTCAAAATGGTGAAAAAACAAGTAGCGCTGGTGTGTTGGGATTATTTGGTGTTCTTTCAACTGCAGCATTCTCATTTGGAGGAACAGAAGTTGTAGCAGTTACAGCAGGAGAATCTCCAAATCCTAAAGAAACAATGCCTAAAGCAGTTAGGCAAGTTTTCTGGAGAATATTAATATTTTACATAGCTACAATGTTAATAATTTCTTCAATAGTGTCAGCAAATGATCCAAGATTATTAGACACAAATAATGTAACAGCCTCTCCATTCACAATTGTATTCCAAAATATTGGTTTGGAAGTGGCGGCAGTTATTATGAATGCTGTAATTTTAACATCAGTTTTATCAGCAGCAAATTCAGGTATGTATGTTTCTAGTAGACAGCTATTTTCATTAAGTTCACACAATTACGGTCCTAAAGCATTTAAAAAATTAAATACAAATTCAGTACCAGTATTTGCGTTAACTTTCTCAGCGGCGTTTATGGTTTTATGTTTCATTTTTGAAAGATTAAATCCAAGTGGTTACTACATGCTACTTTCTATGGTCGGTATTATAGTAATGATAATTTGGATGGTTTCTCTAATATCTCAAATTCGTTTGAGAAGAGCGATTGTGAAACAAGGAAGAAAAGCTGAAGATGTTCTTCCTTACACATCTAAAACAGGTGTTGTAGGATCATACATTGCACTATTTTCTTTTGCAACAATAATATTACTACAATTAGTAGCAGATTACGCAACAGGCGGTTTTGTAAAAATGTCGTATAACTTAGTTTGTCCGGCTGTTGGTGTAGTAATGTATTTAGTATTTAAATTAGTAACGAAGAAAAAATTCGTTAAACTAGAAGAAATGGATATACATCCATATAAAGGATAAAAAGTTAAAAAAGGTTAATGAGCAATAAGCTTGTTAATCTTTTTCTTTTACAGTTTATTAATATTGAAGTATATAGATTATAGAATTGAATAGTTTTTAAACTATGGTAAATGCTTGCAGTTTATGATAAAATTGTATTTAAGTAATTTATTGGAGATGATAATTTGAATATTGGAATTACAGGAAGTATAGCATGTGGAAAAAGTACTGTATCAGACTATTTAATAGCTAAGGGGTATACCATTATTGATGCTGATAAAATTGGACATGTTGCACTTACTAGCAATGATGCAAAAAGAAAACTATCTGAAAAATTTGGTGATGAAATTTTAGAAAATAATGAAATAAATCGAGAAAAATTAGGTAAGTTAGTTTTTGGTAATGATGACAATTTAAAAATCTTAAATAGTATTATTCATCCTAAAATTAAAGAATTAATTTTAAAATTACAAGAAGAACATAAAGATGAAGATTTGGTCTTTTTAGATATAGCATTATTATATGAGGCTAATTTTGTAGACTTGGTAGAAAAAGTAGCAGTTGTATATGTAGATGAAGATGTACAACTAGAAAGATTAATGATGCGGAACTCTTTATCAAAAGAAGAGGCTATTAAGCGTATAGAAAGCCAAATGAGTCCACGGGAAAAAGCATCGTTAGGTGATTTTGTTATAAATAATAGTTATAGTAAAGAAGACACATTTCAACAAATTGATGAAATATTAGAAAAGTTAAAAAGAGGAGATTAAGCAAAATGACTAATGTATTAGAAATTAGCAATCTTGGTGGTGGATATAATCGTAGAAAGATTATAGATAATATCAATATACAAATACCTAAAGGTAGTATAACAGCGCTAATTGGTCTTAATGGAGCTGGTAAAAGTACTACAATTAAACATATATTGGGATTACTTAGACCTATGGAAGGTGAGATAAAAGTTAATGGTATTACAATTACTCGTGATAATGAAAAATATAGAAAGAGCATAAGTTATATTCCAGAATCGCCTGTTTTATATGAAGAATTAACACTGGAAGAACATATAAATCTAACAGCAATGGCTTATGGATTAGATATGGAAGATACGTGGGAAAAAGCAGATAAATTACTAGAGCTGTTTAAACTAAGTGATAAGAAGAAATTTTTCCCAGTACACTTTTCAAAAGGTATGAAACAAAAAGTAATGATTATCTGTGCCTTTTTAGTAGAACCGAGTTTATATATAATTGATGAGCCGTTTTTAGGACTTGATCCGATTGCAATTAATGACTTAATTAATTTAATGTGTGAAAGAAGAGATAATGGGGCTAGTTTATTGATGTCTACACACATACTAGCTACAGCAGAAAAATATTGTGACAACTTTGTTATTATTCACGAAGGAAAAATTCTAGCGAATGGTAATCTAGAACAACTAAGGGCCGAATTTAATATGGCAGGTGCGTCTTTAGATGAAGTTTATCTATCATTAACAGCGAGAGATAGTAATGAGTAGTATTGAGAATATCTTTGCAGATAGAAGCAAGAAAGAGCAGGAGTTAAAACTAACCTATAGTAAGTATATTTTTAATTCGCACCTAATTATGTTTCTTATTATAGTGTTAGGAGCAGCATTGATTAATTATTCTAAATGGATAGCTGTAGCGAGCAGATTTCAATTATACTCAGTATTTATAGCTGCATCATTAGCATTTAGTTATTATTTGATAAGTACAAAGATTAAAACGTATATAAAAGAAGCAGATGCAGTGTTTTTATTACCATTAGAGAAGTACTATAAAAACGTTGGTAGAAAAACTGTTATAAATGTATCGGTAACACACATTATAGCGTTTGTCATCTTTTATTTTACAGTTATTCAGTCAGAAGTGGCCTCGTGTATGTGATTCGTTATGATGAAGACAATCATTGACAAACGGATAATGCCTGTCAAAGTCGTTGGTGCAAAGATAGGGAATAACCAGAAGCCGGACAATACCTAAAAATCGGTAAATAGACATTTGCGACAGCATTTCCTTTGCATTGAGACAGAGAAAAACCGACGTCTTGTCGCTACACAGATTGACAGACAGAAACATCTGCATAGCCCCGAAGAAAGCAATGCGCTGCCTGTGCCATGTTCCAAATAATTTATATATCTTTGCAGCATAAGCAAAGTTTTTGGCAAGATGACAGATATTAGAATTGAAAAGGGAATCAAAAAAGACAATGCCTTGCTTTTATGTGAATGGTCTAATGAACAGGGGGAAGCGTTTCAGGAGCAATGGACGGGCTCCAAGATCTCTTACCCGCTGGATTATGGCAAAATAAAAGACCTGGATATGTGTTTTCGATATTCAACCAAGGGGAATTTATCGGAATGATACAGAAAGTACGAATTGACAAGGACAACATACACATTGGCCGGTTTATCATAAATCCCCGGAAAACAGGGTCGGGCCTGGGGACAGAGGCATTGAAGAGATTCGTAGACCTCATCTTTGAGAATGACAGTATTAAAAGCATTACCCTTACGGTTTTCGCCTTCAACCAAAACGCAAAGAGAATTTACGAGAAACTTGGATTTGAAATCAATGAGGTAATTGAGACACCGAGACTGAAATACAAGATGAAGAAACACAGATGAATCCGAGTTTACCTGACTCCATGCAACAAAGTAGTTTGAGAGGCAGTACCTGTCCGGTAGACATTTCCCATGCTGGTCAGTCGTCAGCATCCCACTATACATCATGACGACAGGAATGAAGCGGCCTTTCCCTGCGAATGTGCTGATGCCCGTCACGTGTGGAGCTGTCGGTAAACACCAGTCGTGTTGACGGCCCGAACCTTGCCGATATATTGCCAGGATGGGAGCAACCTGTGGATAGAAAAGAGTTGTGTCGGGGAGAATTTATCTGATCAAGAGGCTTGTTTTTCCAAGAACAATGCAGAATAGTCTGTTTAAAGGAGATTACACATAGGGGATCATGCTGTTTCAGCTTTATCGGACAGCATTATTAAAAAACAATTCATCAATTTACAAGATAAAATCAGCACCTGATGCAGGTCCGTCCCTGACAACAATTCAGTCTGTAGGGAAAAGTCGGCTCAGAAACAAAAGAAAGCCTATTTCTCTACTCACAAACGAGTTTTGAAATGGGCTTTCTTATCGGGGAGCCTCAAACTGTAAGACTCTCAAAAAGGCATTTGTTTTTTTTGCACACTCTCATGGAGAGGCGAGACTTTATTGTACCTTGTACTTCTCTGCCTGGCTTCGGATCAGTTCTGCATCCTCGAAGTAATTGATCTGCATGGCGGAGCGCACCTCGTCCATCGTCTGTGCGGCAGTCTCACGAGCAGCAAGCGATCCTTTCTTGAGGATGTTGTAGATTTCTGGAATGTCCTGCTCGTACTCGTGACGGCGTGTACGGATAGGATCAAGCATCTTGTTCAGGACGCTGTTGAGCAGCTTCTTACACTTCATGTCACCGATACCACCGGCTGTGTAAGCCGCCTTCAGCTCGTCAAGGTTATTGAACTCCGGCCAGAACTCCGCAAAGTCTTCGTCCGTCGAGAAAGCATCAAGGTAAGTGAACACGGCATTGCCCTCGACATGACCGGGGTCGGAGACATTCAGATGGGCAGGGTCGGTGTACATTGTCTTCACCTTCTTCCACACCGTATCGGCATCATCCGAGAGATAGATACAGTTGCCGAGGCTCTTGCTCATCTTTTCCTTGCCGTCCGTACCGGGCAGACGGCGTGCCGTAGCGTTCTCCGGAAGCATGATGTTCGGTTCTACCAGCACAGGCGCATAGATCTGGTTGAAGCGGCGTACGATCTCACGTGTCACCTCCAGCATCGGTTCCTGATCCTCACCGGCAGGTACGGTCGTCGCCTTGAAAGCCGCTATGTCGGCCGCCTGTGAGACCGGGTAAGCAAAGAATCCCATCGGGATATTGGCTTCAAAGTTACGCATCTTGATTTCCGTCTTCACCGTCGGGTTGCGCTGTACACGGCTGACGCTGACAAGGTTCATGAAGTAAGTGGTCAGTTCGGCCAGTTCGGGTATCTGACTCTGTATGTAGAGCACACACTTCTCCGGAGTCAGACCGGCAGAGAGGTAATCCAAGGCCACCTCTATAATGTTCTGGCGAATCTTCTCCGGATTATCGGCATTGTCAGTCAACGCCTGGACATCGGCCATGAAGACAAACATCTTATCGTAGTCGCCGAGGTTCTGCAGCTCCACACGGCGGCGGAGTGAACCCACATAATGACCGAGGTGCAGCTTGCCTGTAGGGCGGTCACCGGTCAAAATAATCTTTCCCATGTATCTTCTTTTGTTTTTGTTCGTTATTCCTGTCTGCTGCCAGCCTCCTATTCGTCATGTGCCGTCACGGCAGCAGTGTCAGCCTGTTCCTCCTGCGGTTCCTCCTCCGTATTCTCCTCCTGCTTCGGTTTCTCTTTTGCAGGGGCTTCGACAACGGTATCAACCACCTGTGCAGGCGGTTCGTCAACCGGCGTTTCGTATGGAATCGTGTCGGTGGGGATGCTGTCCGTCGGTGTGGACTTCGGTCCGGAAGACCGGAATCCGATATACGCTCCGACACCGATTGTCAACAGAAGCAGACCGATGACAATTCCCCATGCAACAGCATGGCTGTTTTTCTTTTCCTTTCCGTCGTCATTCCCAGAATCCTGCGCCGCATAGGCAGGCTGCTGTTCATACTGCTGCCCGGCACTCACCAAAGGCAGCGTGACTTCCATGACACCGTGGCAGTGCGGGCACTTGCATTCAATAGTCTGCCCCTCGCCTGCCTCAACAATGAACTGTGTGCCACAGTTATCACAGGTTATCTGATATTTCATAACTTTACGTTGCTTAGAATTTTCTTTGTTGCACCGGCCAGGCTCTTGACATAAGCACCGGCCATATTACCGCAAGCCATGCGATATTCGCCGTCATCGGCAAGGCGATCCATCTCCAGCGTAAACGTAGCAAGATCGCATACCTCCAAGCCTCCGCCGTCGTGCAAGAGTCCCTGCGCCTCGGCAAAGTGCTTGTTATTAGGACCGAACAGAACCGGCATATCCCATACGGCTGCTTCGAGCACGTTATGAATGCCGACGCCGAATCCACCGCCGACATAGGCGACATCGCCATAGTGATAGATAGAAGAGAGAAGTCCGAAGCAATCAATGACCAGCACATCAGCATCAGCAACGTTCTCTTCCGTCGCCTGTGTATAGCGCACCACCTTCTTATCCTTAATCAGTGCAAGGATGAATTTCAGGTGATCCTCCCCGATGACATGCGGCGCGACAATGAGTTTCCAGTCCTTGTGTCCGTTGAAGTATCCGAGGAATATCTCCTCGTCAGGCTGCCAAGAAGAACCAGCCACAAAGACTTTCTTACGGTCGGCAGTATCAGCTCCAACGAATTTCTCCACCAATGGCAGCTGTCTGCTGGCTTCTCTGATCTGCAGAACCCTGTCGAAACGTGTGTCCCCCACCACCATGGCATCGTGAATACCTATCTTGTCCAGAAGCTGCTTACTCACTTCGTTCTGTACAAAGAAGCGTGTAAAACACTTCAGCACACGTCCGTAGCTCCGTCCGTACCATCTGAAAAAGACCTGGTCGGGACGGAAGATACTCGACACGCTGTAGGTGGGAATGCCCCGGTGTTGCAGGATATGGAGGTAGTTGTACCAGAACTCGTACTTGATGAAAAAAGCCATTACCGGCCGTACGGCACGCAGGAACTTCCTTGCATTCCCCACCGTATCAATCGGAAGATAAGTGATGATGTCAGCACCGGCATAGTGTTTCCTCACCTCATAGCCTGAGGGCGAGAAGAACGTGAGCAGAATCCTGTACTGCGGACAGTCCCGCCGTATCTGCTCCATCAACGGACGGCCCTGCTCGAACTCACCCAGTGAAGCAGCATGGAACCAGATGTACCGTGCATCCGGATCCACTTTCTCCTGTAATGTCCTTACAGCCTCCCGTTCGCCCCGCCACATCCTGCGCAGTTTCTCATTGAAGCGACTGCCGACGGCAATACCGAACTGGATGGCATACATTATTATATCATACATATTCGGCTTGTTTTATTTAGCCTTCAAACTGTTCATCCAAGTACTTCAATTGCCTTGCGCATTCGTTTCAAGGTCTCCTCCTTCCCGAGGAAAGCGGAGATGTCGAACATACCCGGGCCCTTGCCGATGCCGACGAGCGTGAGCCGAAAGGCATTCATGATGTCACCGAGCTTATAGCCCTTGTCCTCCACCCACTTCATGACGACTGCCTCCTGCCCTTCAACAGAGAAATCTTCTATTCCCTCGAGCACTGCCGCCAGTTCAGTCATCTGCTGTGCCGAATATTCCTTCCACCGCTTCTTGACGGTTTTCTCGTCGTAGCTTGTCGGGGCAATGAAGAAGAAAGAGCAGAGCTCCCACAGCTCCTTCACAAAGCTGACACGGTCCTTCATCATGTGAACGACCTGCTTCACCTGATCCATCGTGGCCTCGACACCATTGTTGGCAACAATGGGAGCGAAGAGTCCGGCTATTTCATCATCACTCTTGCGGAGGATATACTCATGGTTGAACCACATTCCTTTCTTATAGTCGAACTTGGCTCCGCTCTTTGAACATTTCGTGATGTCAAAAGCCTGTACAAGCTCATCGAGCGAGAAGAGTTCCTGTTCCGTACCGGGATTCCAGCCCAGCAACGCCAGGAAGTTGACCACCGCCTCGGGAAAGTAGCCGCTCTCACGATAGCCGGAGCTGACCTCTCCGGTCTTAGGATCGTGCCATTCCAACGGGAAGACCGGAAAGCCGAGACGGTCGCCGTCCCGCTTGCTGAGCTTGCCCTTGCCCTCCGGCTTCAGCAACAGAGGCAGATGGGCAAAACGCGGCATGCTGTCTTCCCAGCCGAAAGCACGATAAAGCAAGACGTGCAGCGGCGCACTGGGCAGCCACTCCTCACCACGGATGACATGGGATATTTCCATCAGGTGGTCGTCGACAATGTTGGCAAGATGATAGGTAGGCAGCTCGTCTGCACTCTTGTAAAGCACCTTGTCGTCCAGAATGTCACTTTTGATGCAGACATCGCCCCGAATCATGTCGTTGACATGGACTTCCTCTCCCGGCTCGACCTTGAAGCGGACAACAAACTGCTGTCCGTCGTCAATCAGACCGTCCACTTCTTCCTTCGACATCGTCAGCGAGTTGCGCATCTGCATACGTGTGTGGGCGTCATACTGGAAGTTCTGAATCTCCTTGCGTCTGGCTTCCAGCTCTTCCGGTGTGTCGAAAGCAATGTAAGCCTTGCCTGCATCCAGCAGCTGACGGACGTATTCCTTGTAAATCTCACGACGCTCACTCTGACGGTAAGGGCCGTATTCCCCTCCGAAGCTGACCCCCTCGTCGAACCCGATACCCAGCCACTTGAACGAGTCAAGGATGTACTCCTCTGCTCCCGGGACGAAACGGTTGGAATCCGTATCTTCAATACGGAAAATCAGTTTGCCGCCATGCTGACGGGCGAAAAGGTAGTTGTACAAAGCCGTACGCACACCGCCGATATGCAAGGCACCCGTAGGACTCGGTGCAAAGCGCACCCTCACATTTCTTTCTGCCATTGTCTTGATGAAAGTCTTAAATATTATTTTCCCTGCAAAATTAATGTTTTTTTTTGACTATACGCCATATTTTTAGTATTTTCGCAAGTTGTTAGCATATTGCCTCATCAAGGCCGGACAGGTAGTCTGGACATTCACGAAACGAAGACAATAATGATTAGATTCAGAAACATCAGCCATCACTATTGGCGCAACATGATTTCGAGGACGGCACTGGTCATCGTGACCGTGGTGCTGATCGTGCTTTTCCTTCCCCGCACAAGGGGCAAGCTCTTCCACTATGACGAGGGCAAACCCTGGATGTACGGGCAGCTGATAGCCAAATTCGACTTCCCCATCTTCAAGACCGAAGAGGCTTTGAAGGCGGAGCGCGACTCGATGATGAAGCATTTCCAACCATACTTCAACATCAGCCCGACGGTCGAGAAGAAGAATATCGACGAGTTCAGACACGCATACAGAAGCGGCATCCCGGGACTGCCGCAGGAATATGTCGAAGTGATTGCACGCCGGCTGCACGAGGTCTACGAAGCCGGCATCATCGACCCGCAGCAGTATTCCACGCTGGTCAAGGACAGCGACAACCTCATACGGGTGGTGACGGGGAAACAGGCGGTCAGCGTGCCCATCAGCAAGACCTTCTCCACGCTCGGCGCCTACGAACATCTTTTCATGGATCCGTTACTCGGACCGAAACGCTCGGTGCTGCAGCAATGCAACCTGAATGAATACATCGAGCCCAATCTCGTCTACGACAAGGACCGCAGCGAGACGGAGATGAACGATATGCTCAGCCTCATCCCGCAAGCCTCGGGCATGGTGCTGGAAGGGCAGCGCATCATCGACCGCGGCGACATCGTCGATGCCAAGACCTACCGTGTACTCAACTCTTTCGAGCAGGCCATGGAGAAACGCAATGCAACCGAAGCCGAGATAACCTCGACGCTCATCGGGCAGAGTCTCTACGTGCTTATCCTCATCGGGCTGTTCACCCTGTATCTGGCACTTTTCCGCAAGGACTACTTCGACAAGCCGCGTTCCATCTCCCTGCTCTATGTGATGATCGTCATCTTCCCGATCCTCACATCGCTGATGATGGAGCACAATATCCTGAGCGTCTACATCCTGCCGTTCTCCATGGCGGCGATTTTCTTCCGGGTGTTCATGGATTCACGGACGGCTTTCATCGGCCATGCGACAATGGTGCTCATCAGTGCCGTTGCCGTGAAATACCAGTACGAGTTCATCATCGTGCAGCTTGTAGCCGGCCTCGTGGCCATCTATTCCCTGCGTGAGCTGTCGAAACGAAGTCAGATCTTTCTCACGGCCATCCTCGTCACGATCGGGTCAGCAGCCGTCTATTTCTCGCTCCAGCTCATCCAGGCCGACGACCTTTCGAAGCTCGACCAGACCATGTACTATCATTTTGCCGTCAACGGCTTCTTCCTCCTCTTCACCTATCCGCTGATGCTGGTGATCGAGAAGACCTTCGGATTCGTCTCGACGGTGACGATGTTCGAGCTGTCGAATACGAACAACGAGCTGCTGCGCCGTCTCAGCGAGGTCGCCCCGGGAACTTTCCAGCACTCCATCACGGTGGGGAATCTCGCCACGGAAATAGCCAACAGAATCGGTGCGAAGAGCCAGCTGGTACGTACCGGCGCACTCTATCACGACATCGGCAAGATGCTCAATCCGGCTTTCTTCACCGAGACCCAGGCTGGCGTAAACCCGCATGACAAGCTGAACGACCTGGAGAGCGCACGCATCATCATCAGTCACGTGACCGAAGGGCTGAAACTTGCCGAACAATACAACCTGCCACGGGAGATCAAGGAGTTCATCACGACACATCACGGGACCGGACTTGCCAAGTACTTCTATATCCATTACAAGAACGAGCACCCTGACGAGGAAGTCAACGAGGACCAGTTCCGTTATCCCGGTCCCAACCCCTTTACCCGTGAACAGGCCATCCTCATGATGAGCGATACGGTGGAGGCTGCCTCCCGCTCTCTGCAGGAATACACGGAAGAAAGTATCAGCGAACTGGTCAACCGCCTCATCGACGGACAGGTGGCCGACGGCAACTTCACCGACTGCCCCATCACCTTCCGCGACATCACGGCTGCCAAGAACGTACTCATCGAGCGGCTCAAGGCGATGTATCACACCCGAATCCAATACCCGCAGCTGAAAGTGTAGAGACTTTCCGGCTGCCTTCCATCTATTTTGAATTATTGGTGTCCGATTGTTGTAGCATATAGAGGTTTAATCGGACAGCAATAATTTTGAACAGCGGCCCTGGCAATGCCAGGTCTGCCAGGCATAGATAGTATAGATAGCCTAGCCCGTCCAGCTGATATGGCCAGGCTATCTGATTTATCTAAGTCCGGATAGCTCCGGTCCGGTTCGACAACCGGTAAAAAACAAGTAAAAATTTGGATATTTAGAACAATATACTTAACTTTGCAGCCAAATTTTACAGGTTTTATATATACTTACAATTCATTCAATGAAGTATCAGAAGACGCTCATTGCCGCGGCATTGCTGGCAATGACGACCCCATTACAAGCCGGGGGACTGCTTACAAACACCAATCAGAGTATCGCTTTCAACCGTAATTTCGCACGAGTAGGCGCCATCGGCATAGACGGTGTGTACTTTAATCCTGCCGGAGTAGTATTCCTTGACCAGGGGTTCCATCTCTCGCTAAACTTCCAGAACGTTTATCAGACGCGTGAGATCACCTCCTCCTTTACCGTTCCCGCTTTCCAGCAGATCCCTTCCCTGCAGCCTTTCTCACAGCCTTTCTTGCTGAACGGCGGCCAAAAGGACGGCAGCAAGTTCTATAAGGGAAAGGCTTCCGTTCCTATTCTTCCGTCCTTCCAGGTAGCCTACAACAAGGACAGATGGAGCTTTCAGGCCGGATTCGGACTGACGGGCGGCGGCGGGAAGGCCACCTTCAACGATGGTCTGCCCAGCTTCGAACGGCAGGTTTCCCTTCTCCCCGCACTGATCAACCAGCAGCTGCCTGCCTTCGCACAGCTCCTCGGACAGCAGGAAACACCTGCTACCTCCTACAGCATGCAGAGCTACATGAGCGGCCAGCAGTACGACTTCGGACTCCAGCTGGGTGTCGCCTACAAGGTCAACGAGCATCTGTCCGTATACGGCGGTGCACGGTTCAACTATATCTACAACAAGTACGAAGGGAACATCACCGACATCTCTGCCAATGTAGGCGGAAACAACCAGAACCTCTACGGCTATTTTGATGCCAAGGCAAAGGCACTGGGCGAAAAGGCCAATGTCCTGCAGGCACAGGCGGCGGCGGCACAGACACAGGCGGCAGCTTACCAGGCACAGGCGAATGCTGCGACCGACCCGACGGTAAAAGCCCAGCTTCAGGGAGCTGCCGACCAGTATGCCGCCGGAGCGAAGCGGGCCAGCGAGGGGGCGAAGCTCGTCAGGGCCGGTGCAGACAAACTGAACAGCAGCAAGGAACTGGTAAAGGACCGCTATGTGGATGTACGGCAGCGGGGCTGGGGCATCACACCTGTCCTCGGCATCGACTACCGATCAGGCAAATGGAACCTCGCCGCACGCTACGAGTTCACGACGAAGTTCAACATCGAGAATGACACCAAGCGAGACGACACACACCACTATGAGAATGGAGTGAACACGCCGAATGACCTCCCCGGAATCCTCGCCCTCGGCGCACAGTACGAAGTGCTGAAGAACCTCCGCGTCATGGCGGGCTACAACTATTATTTCGACAAGGATGCACGCATGGACAACAACAAACAGCGTTTTCTCAAAAAGAACACGCAGGAGTTCCTTGCCGGTGTCGAGTGGGATGTCACACCGGCCGTTACCGTCAGTGCAGGCGGACAGCGCACGCTCTATGGTCTCGGCGACGGCAAGTATCTCACCGATCTCAGTTTCGTTACCAGCAGTTACAGCTTCGGATTCGGGGCAAAGGTCAAGGTGGCCAGAAACATCCATCTCAACGTGGCTTATTTCTTTACGGACTATTCCAACTTCAAGAAGGAATACAACGATGCCATCACTGTGGGCAGCCAGCAGGTGACACAGCCTGACGGGACCGTCCTGACACAGCCGAAGACGATAGCAACGAAGAACACCGACATCTTCACCCGCACCAACAAGGTACTGGGTGTGGGACTGGACATCGACTTCTAAGCGGCAGGCAAACCGTACACATCTGATTGAAACAGCAACACCACCTATTAAAATCTGGCGGAAGTACCCGGTATTTTCCAGGAGCTTCCGCCTTTTTCCATTCCTCTACAGGAGGACCCTTGCCTCAGAACCAAGGCCTGGGCCGCCGGTTCCCATACGGTCGGGACATCCGCTCCCAAGGCTTGGGAATGCTGTTCCCACACGGTTGGGAATCCCATTCCCACACAATCCGGGTGACAGTACCTGTGTAGTTTTATGTTCGGGGTCGTATAGTCTAATGTTTTTGGCTGACTACTTTCCGTCCTATATCTAAACTTGGTTGACAGGTTTAAGAACTTATTTTTAATATTGGGTGTTGACAGAATCTTGTTTCAATCATGCCTGAAGTTTCCACTTCTGTAGTTCTTTGACCAGCCTCCCTTACAAAAGACAAAGTGGCCTGCAGGCGTATGGGGAAACATCTTATATGGCACGACTATAACGGATCAACATCATAATACACCTGAAGAGCACCGTAACGTTTGTCTTTCAACATAGCCTCCATGGCACCACGGAGATACTGGCGGACACGTGCATGGTCGATTCCGTTCTCCAGCTTCAGCACGATCTTCCGGATGCTCAGCGTCTTCACACGCGCAACGGCGGGTTTGTCCGGCCCGAGCAC
>ERZ773046.1362-NODE-1362-length-14020-cov-8.901969_pt1 | contig 14020 bp, 12 predicted proteins | sample MGYA00580634_ERZ773046 | MGnify/ENA primary metagenome ERZ773046 (study PRJEB29015, sample SAMEA2738127) | human oral metagenome | biome: human oral; feature: human-associated habitat; material: saliva | place: China | collected 2159 ... | reverse complement strand
CGGAAACCGAACCGTCATTTTCGACTAAACTCCCACCGCTTATCGACGCCGCGACTCCCACTCGCCGCGTCGATTTTGCTGTTTCTATAGTGGAGTGGCAGCGGGGTTGGTAATATTTTCTCGAGTGTGTTGGTGCGGTTTTGTGAAGGAGCGGTGGTAGGTGGGAAGGCTTATAGAAAAAGGCGATAAACCCTGGCTTTGGGGAGGAGGGGGAATAGTTGCTGGCCTAGCAATAGGATTTGCCATTGCACATGTCCATACGCTACAAGAATGGCGATGGGACATAATAGCCCAACCCTTAGCAACTCTAGGCGCAGGTATCGCTGCCATCATCGCTGCTGCAATTGCTCTTCACAATGGAGAGAAAACAAGAGAGCAAGATAAAGAAATACACGAGGCAAAATCACGAGCAGAGCAAGAACGCGCGCTTCGTGAGCGTTTTACCTCAATCGTGGAACTACTGGCAACCGAAGATCTCACCAAACGCGAATCTGGAGCATATGCAATGGCGGCCCTTGCCGATGATTGGGCAGCCTTCTACAAAGATGATCCAGAATTATCTTTAAAACAACAGCAAGTTTGTCTCAATATTTTGACTAGACAGCTTCGCGATCCAATACTAGAAGAATCACCTGCACAATTATTCACTTTCAAAGAAATAGTGCAGGATATAATATTTCCACGATTTGAAGGGAATAATAATGAAGAGCCTGGACAATGGTCAACCCTAAATTTAGTCGCAGAACATTGCTATTTTTACAACCTATCCTCAAAAGGATTCTTTAAGCAACGTGCATCTTTTTTTAACGCACATTTCCATGGAAAAACATCTTTCACTAGTGCCCATTTTTATGATAATGCCACGTTTAGCGGGACACGCTTTCATGGTTGTGCCATTTTTAGCAATGCACGCTTTCATGATGGTGCAACATTTCATGGTGCCCATTTTTACGAAAGTGCGAGCTTTTCAAGAGTGCACATAAATATCGACACCCCCTTCGATTCTAATAACAATTACGGAAATTGTGCGAATTTTAGCGAAATAGAGTTTTACAATAATGCATCTTTTTATCTTGCGAAATTTTATAATTGCGCCTCTTTCAATGAGACACATTTCAACAAAAACACACCTCCCCGCACGGATATAGAATACCATAAAGATGCAAATTTTAGCTTAGCCCACTTTTACGGCTTGGCTTCTTTCCATGGCAGCCACTTCCATATGCATGCCCATTTTTGGCGGGCACATTTCGACGAAACTGCATGGTTTAAAAAATCTCGTTTTGAAAGCTTTGCGTCTTTTAGAGAATCCAATTTTGAAGCTCAAACCTTTTTTGAAGATGCACACTTTAGGGATCGAACAGATTTTCAGGACGTCAATTTTGAAGGTCCAGCATTTTTTTGATAACGCAAAATTTCTATTACCCATTTCTAACAAGAGCAATAATTTATTTAAATCGCTAAATATTAATCTGGAAAATGTGGAGTTTGGTGTAAATTTTTCCCAAAACGATTAGACCCCTCAAAGGCAAGTTCAAAATTATCTATTCCACACATTGCACTCTCAAGTCTTTTGAGGTTATTTATGAATTTTTGAAGTTTTCACTTCAGGACGCGGACTAGAAGCTCTCGCAACTAACTAAATAACCAGGACGACACGCGTATCGCACGCATTAAGAAAGAACCTAGCCGCTAGGTTAACCATTAACCTAAAACAACACCAAACAGAAAAAGGTTCTTTCCAGATAGCTCACTTACCGCACCCGACTCGATAACACAAACCCATCTGGCCTGTAACCATCATCGCTACCACCGCGCCGCCAGCTGCAAGACCCAAACACCTTGGTATTGCACTGACTAATCGACACCATCCTGGTGCATTACCTCGCTCACGACTGTAGAGTCAGTCAAGCCAGAAGCTTATCGCTGCCTTCACGAATATCATCTCCGCCCGTACCTCAGCCAAGATGTCTTGACTAAGCAATAAGCAGCAGGTGACATGATTCTGTGTCTGGATGGCGCCGTCATCTACACTGACACATTCGCCATCAGAACAGTTACTGGCACCTAAAACAGCAAAGATGAAAGCCTTCACTACGACACCGTTGGCTGGTTTTCTTAGAAAACATCGTCACTCTCACAACAATATCCAAGTACTGTCGAATCATGATGTCCACCCGTTGCATGTCGCGTCAGTCGAACCCAAGGCCACTCACAACATTACCGCTGCGAGGAAGCATATTTTCGATGCTGTCTGGACCACAGGAGTGTGGACCTTCGCTGATAAAGGGCTACCAAGGGCATGCCCTAAGATTACAACCCCACTCAAAAACGACAGGTTGAATCCTGGTGACAAGACCATCGGGAAGATCGTCACCAGCGTCTGGACCCCACTGAGAGCGGGAACATGGCGTTAAAACATTACAAAGCCTTACAACACGTCAGCCCATATCCGAACACGATCACAAAGACCACCCAGGCAATTTCACTGCATTACGCCTCTGATTGGCGATCCTGTTGAGAAAACTAAAACACCAACCATGGTCATCATTTCAAGTCGGCACGCAAAACTTCTCAAGGAGAATAATAATATATCACTCCGCTACCAAGGATCCCACTACATACGCAGGTATTAGGCTTTTCTCGCGCCTAATACCTGTTATACAGATGCCACTTAAATTACAATTTTACTGGACCCATTTCAACGTTCCAACCTCAACCTCCCTGGCAACCACATCCCCACCATTAACATCCCCAAGCCCCATACCAGCACCAACAGCACTCTCTCTCCGGCTCCGCGCCCACACAATGATCATCCGAATGCCAACGCCACCGAGAACAACGGCAAATGCTCGCCAATCGGGCAGTGTCGTTGGAAAATCTGGGAGAGGACCATTGCGCAGCACGGCTGAGGTGATGACCTCATTGATGATCATCAGAGAATAGGCGATGGTGGTGCTGATGGTGAGGTAGGCCACGGCGTCGATAAGCACGGTGGACCAGACGGCGTTGCTGTTTACGCGCCTGCCGGAGCCAGCGCTGGCCAGAACGATGGAAATCAGTGCGACGATGAGGATGCCGATGGGGCCGCTGAAGATTTTGATGGCTTCTATGGGGGTGACTGTATCTGCTTGCTCGACGCTAAATTTCTGAGTCATCTTGGTGACCCACATGCTCATGATTCCGGTCGAAGCAGCAAGCAGACCAAGAGGCAGGACCAGCGACCCGGCGCGGGTGACACGACTGATGGTGTTGTTCACCAAGTCGCCGTTGCCCATAAGCATGGCCAGTACTGCGCCGATGGTGTGGACGAGGATACCGCCGAGGAATGCTGCGGCGAGGCAGAGCATCGCACCCATCGCAAAGTAGATAGTATAGGCATCTTCGCTGCCGGTCGGCTGGGCGTTGGCGATCACACGGTAGATGGAGGATGCCCCAGCAATGGTGGACAATCCAAGGAAGACGCTGAAGATGCGCCAGCCCATACGGCTCGGCGGCTCGGTTTCAATCGGCTCAGGCCGCGCGATCTGACCAGCTTGCGCAATCTGGCCAACCTGGGCAGCTTGAGCAGCAGAAACGTTCGCACGCTTTCCCGCACGGCGTGTCCCTGCCTTCGCCCCAATAGCCCCGGCGATGAGTCCCGTGAGAGCGACGCCCCCAAGGCTGCTGGTCACGGCATTAATCGGCAGTGACCCGCTGAGCGGATCGTGCGGGAATACGCCGGTCCCAACCAGCATCTGCACGTGCATTGGCCACAGGACATAGCTCAGTGACGAGCCGATGCCGCCGCCCACGACGCTGGCCAGCAGGGCATTGAGCGTAACGATCCCCTGATTTGGCTGGCCCGCCTCGTCACCGCGCCTCTTGAGCGACAATACTGCCACGACAATCATGGCGATTATGCCAACAAGGATGTTGATCCCAAATGTGGTTCCACCAAGCGAGGTGATCACTGCCTGGTCGTCGCCGTGCGCCCGTATCCCCGCATCAAGTAGCCCGGTGCTCAGGGAGAGGAAGAAGGCGAAAGTCGCGCTGGTCAGTCCGATGCCAAGGTATTTCATTGTTGTTGCCCCTGTTCGTCAGTAGTGGTCCGCGCCGCGAGCGCAAGCGCCGATAGCGCGACGAGGTTTGTAGTGGTTTGTGTTGGGTTCATGGTTTTAGCTTGCTCCCCCAACATGCCCCTGCGCACCAGGGTTTTCCCTGATCTTTGAAAAATCAGGGTTTTCCCTGAGCGGTTAAGATGCACTTGTACTCAGCGCGCAGACACCTCGCTGACTCACCGGAGGGTGCTGGGTGGAAGCGTCGCGCAGAATGCACGGCGCAAGATGGAGTGGCGCGGGAATGCGCGGTGCCAGGACCTGCGGAATGTGCTTACGCTCAAGCTCGAAAATGGGGCATTTTCGCGCTTGGAGATAAGCAGATTTTGCGTGGCTGTTATGTAGGTCCACTGCCAGGCGCGGAAATACGCGGAAATACCCTGCTTTCAAGCTCATGGACTTAATCTGCATAAACGTCATTCAACGTCTGTCCCGGACCCAGCCCATACAAAGCCAGCCCGTGCAAAGTATGTATACACTCAAGCTCGAAAACCCCCATTTTCAGACCTGACGGTATACATACTTTACGCAAACATTTGCACTAACACTATTCAAGACCCCGCATGCACAATGTGCTTATGTCCAAGCGCAAAAACACCGCTTTTCCTGCCTGGACATAAGCACATTTCACCACCTAACGACACCCCACACAACACCCCAACACAACACCCATCACCCATGCATCACATGAAATAGCTCCTCCACGCTGGGTGTGCGCAGCTCGGCGTGGTTGACCCCGTCGGCGAGGATGATCACCCGGTCGGCGGTAGCGGCGATATCGAGACTGTGGGTGACCATCACCAGCGCCGTGCGCGGTGTGACGGTTGCCCGCAACAGGTCCATGACCTGCGCGCTGGTGTGCACATCAAGCGACCCAGTGGGTTCGTCCGCGAATAGCAACTGGGGTTTGCGCACCAGCGCACGCGCAATAGCCACGCGCTGCCGTTGCCCACCGGAGAGCTGGTCGGGGTAGGCATGTGCTTTTCCTGTGAGGCCGACGTAGTCGAGGGCGTCGTTAATCTCCTGATCAGGGACGGAAACTCGGGCGAGTTTGGCGGGAAGCCGCAGGTTGTCTTCCACGTTGAGGGATTCGATGAGGTTGAGGTCTTGGAAGATGAATCCGATGTGGTCGCGGCGCAGTTTCGCTATAGCAACCCGCTGGGCATCGCGGCGTCGTTTCCGGCGAGAAAAGGCGTCTTTGCTGGTGATGCGGTGTTCGCCGATGAAGATGTCGCCACGATCGATGGGGGTGAGCCCGCTGAGACTGTGCAGAAGCGTAGTTTTGCCGGACCCGGATTGCCCGATGATGGCCACGAATTCGCCTTCGTGAATGTCGACGTTCACGCCTCGCAGCACCGGCAGGTCGTCGTATTGTTTGTGCAGGTTAAGCGCTTGGAGCAGCATGGCTGAGTGTCCTTTCGGTGGTGTTGCGGCGGAGTTCGGTGAGGGTGATGCTCCAGAGCATGGTGGCGGCAATGCCGATGCCCAGGCAGAGGACGGCAAGCGTACTTCCGGCGGGCATGCTGAGCTGCGTCATGGGCAGCGGCCCGCGCGCGAACGCGAACGTCATGCACACATCGTTGATGATCACCGTCCCGTAGGCGATGATCCCAGCAAGAATGAGGTACACCAGGGTTTCCATCAGAGTTTTTTGTGTGAGCAGCTCGTCGGTGGCGCCGGAGGTGTACAGCAACTGGGCATCGTGTTGCCGGGGTCTGAGGGCGATGAGCACCACGGACGCCGCGGAAGCACAGGCCACAACGATGGACCCGCCGACAAGGAGCAGGGATATGCTGAGCGGCGCGGATAATGATTCAGAGTCAGGCACTCCCATGCTCACGAGCACCTGCCGGAATTTACTTATCGACATCCCCGCCATCCCCGTCGTACTCGCCGCGATAGCAATGGGCATGATGAGGGTTCCGGTGAGCGTGGGCCGCGCCTGCGCCTCGCGAACAGCCAGGAACCACGGTGTCGCTGTAATCGGCAGCACCCGCAGCATCGCCACGAGTACGCGCAGAATATACGGCCCCCACAGCGCCACCACCACGCTCAGTAGCACCCCCACACCCACGTAAGCGCCAAGCATTCCCCCCATTTCATCAATGTTCTGCAGCGGTTCAACCTGCGCAATCGCATAATAGAGCGCCCCCACCCCGAGGGATGCTACGACACACAAGAGTTTTCGAACAATCCCCACACGCGTACGACGGAAGGCACCGCTTATCGACGCCCCGTCCACCAGCTCTGCACGCATCGCCCGGCGCGCACCCATCAGCCCAGTGAGCAGGCTCATTCCCGCAACACTTACTATGGCGATGACCAGCGCCGGTGCGGGGATGGGCTGGTCGAGCGCGGGACTCGTGGGTAGTCCACTGGTGGCCACAGTATGCGCATAGGGGTACCACAGCAGCCAGGCAAAGGCCGCGCCAATCACGCCGGTAAGCGTGGACACCACGAGCACTTGCGCCCTGAGAATGCGGGCCGCTTGACTAGGCAGCATGCCTACCAGCTGCCACCTGGCCACCACAGGGTGCTGCAGCCGGAGAGTGAAATTAGTGACCAACGTGAGGGATACCAAACTGGTGGCCACCACCAGGAGCAGCGCGGTGGAACCAAGCGATATGTAGGCTTCCTGAGTTTCGCCCGTGGAGCGCACGCCCGCAACGATAAACCCAATGTTCAGTGACATGACCACGGCCAGCACCGTGTTGGACATGATGAGTGCCAGCCAGGTGACCAGGTTGGTTTTCAGAATAAGTTTGAAAAGCATGGTTCTAGCGCTCTGGTTTCGGGTCGGTCCCAGGAATGCGGGTCTGGTTCACAGTTCCAGTGCGTAGGTACTCGGTAATAACGGGACCCAACTGGGGGTTATCGGTACTAATTTGCACGTGACCTGGGCCATCGACGGTGAGTACGTGGCTGCGCATGGCGGTGGCCATCTTGTCGAATGTCTCATACGGGGTGTTCGGGTCACTAGTGCCCTGGATTTGCAAAGGCCGTACAGCCAACTTCTCGCCCGTAATATCCAGGGCCGGGTGCTCTGGGGTGATGCCGGAACACGTCATGCCGCTGGAGGTCAGGTCTATATTGGAGAAAGGGTCTCCAATGACGGTCTGGCCCCATAGTCCCGAAATCATCCTATCCAGGTGAACGGGGTGGGCGCGGTCGTTGCACTCCACCATGAGGGGCATGTTCCCTACTTCACTCAGGGCTTCCAAGACTTTGTCGGGAAGTGTCACTGGCTCGGTGCTGGACAGTTTTCCAGCAACCCACGGCCACAGAGCAGGCTGACTCAGTCCCATACGGAGAAGCTGCATGGACGCGGACTGGTTTTGTTTCGAACCGGGGTGCGTCAACTGCGTCAGCAACCCTTCGGCCTTCACTGCCGTCGGATCTACCCTGGTCATAGCCTCGGTACCGATGCTTCCAGTGGAGCCTAGCGCGTCCGGCAGGTCCTCTTCCTCGGCAGCTGGCGGCGGAAATGTTGGGGTCACACCGGTTTCCTGCCTCACCCGCTCTGCCCAGGACTTGTACACAGCTCGTGGTGTCGTTCCCATGTGGTAGACGTCATCGTGCTGAGAGACCCAACCGAAAAAATCATGAGCGGCTTTGCGGAATCCATCAACTTGCTCGGAATGGTCGTTATCAGGGTTGTAGCCGGAATCCAGCACCACCTTGTCGGTGTGCTCTGGGAATGTGGTTGCGTACATCGACCCCAGGACTGTTCCGTAGGAATTGCCGTAGATGGAGATCTTCTCCTCTCTCATGGCCTGACGCACTTGATCCCAGTCACGGGCAGTGTTCTCCGTGGTCAGCGTCGCGGCATAGCCCGGCATTTTCGCGTCACACGCATCCTTGATCAATCCACCAGAGCGCTGGATCTGGTCGATGGGACCAGCGTTGACCTCCTCGCATTCCAGCTTGGTGGACCCCTCCAGACCGCGCGGCTGCACGCCCACAATGTCCCATTCTTCCCGTACCTCTTTGGGCCAGCGAGGCGTAGTATCAGGATAACCCTCCACAGTGGTGAACTGGTGGTACACCGAGCCGCCCGGACCGCCGGGGTTAATAAACAGCACACCTCGGCGTTTTTCTGGTTTGGTGGCTGCGGCCTTGATAAAGCCAACGCTGATTTTCTTGCCATCCGGGTTGGAGTAGTCCATGGGAACGTCCATCCGGCCACAACTTGTGCCAGGCTTGTTGACGTATTCTGGGCAGTCTTCTTGAGTGATCGCCGGCCGTTTCACCAACCCAGCAGGTTCGGCCTGCGCCGGAATGGATACAGTAGCCATGGCGGCAAGGCTCGCTGACGCAGCAACGGCTGCAATGATTGTTCTGGGGTTTCGCATAACCCCAAGCCTGCTACATGCCATACCCCCAGCACATCGGGGGTTTCCCCGATTTTTAAAAGTCAGGGTAACTCAGGGTAAACCCCTACCACTGATAGTTACCGCTCAAAATGTCTTTGATCTGAGGGCGCACGTCAAACCAGTAGATGCCAATGATCACAACGCCGATGATCGCCATGAATGACAGATAGGCCAGTCCCATGGATGAGACAAATGCGGAGCCCAGCAGCAGCCCCAGCCACACCCATTTGGATTGGCGGTCGGCTGCGCGGAAAGCGTCTTCCCGGGTCATGCCGACTTGCACCGCGCCGACAACACCGCAGATAGCAACAATCTGCATAAGCCCCCACACGGCCAGGGTGACATAGTTTGCGTAGAGCACAGTAATCAATTCACTCAATCCCAAAGTTCTTTAGGCACCAAAGATCAGGTGCGACACGGTGTAAATCAGTAAACCAGCGAGGGCGCCAACAACGGTGCCGTTGAGGCGAATGTACTGCAAGTCTTTGCCCACCATCAATTCAATCTTGTCGCTGGCCTCGTCAGCGTCCCAGCGTTCCACGGTTTCACTGATGATGGAGGTCACTTCGTCGGCGTAGTTGTCCGCCAGGAATGCGGCCGCGCCGGTGATGCGACGGTCCAGGGATTCCCGCAACTCCGCGTCGGAACGCAGGTTGTTGCCCCAGCTGACGGCGAGTTCTGCGACCTTGTGCCGGAGCAGGGAGTCGGGGTTTTCCGCGGCGTCGATAAGCGTGGTGGAGGTGGATGCCCACAGCGCGGAGGCCAGCCCCTGCACGGGTGTGGACCCCATGATGTCGTGCTTCATGTCCTCGACGCGCTGGATCATTGTGGGATCTTCCTGCAGGTCACGCGCGAGATTGTTGAGGAAGCGGCGAATGGCGTGGCGCGCCTCATGGTTCGGGTCGGTGGACACGGCGCTGGTCCATTGCACCAGCTCTCGGTACACCTTGTCGCCCACAACGTCGTTCAGGAACTGCGGTGCCCAGGTGGGCAGGCGCTCGTCCAGGATGCGAGTGATCAGCGCCTCACTCCCCAGGGCTTTGCGATGCAGCCACTGCACCAGCTCGTCCACGACGGGTTCGGTGCGGCCTTCCTCAATGAGCTGTTCCAGCAGCCGACCGGCAGGCGGTGCCCATTCGGGTTGCGCAAGCTTATCAATCAACATCGTGTTGATCACCGCCTCCGCGTCCTTCGGATCAAGCGCCCGCACAATATTCGCCGTCAGCCGACCCGCCTCGCTGGATACCTTCTCCGCGTTCTCGGGTTGCGACAGCCACTCCCCCGCGCGATCAGGAATCCCAGCGGCGCGCACCTTCTGGGTAATCAACTCCGCATTGAGGAAGTTCTCGCCGACAAAGCCGCTCAACGACTCCCCGATCTGGTCCTTTTTATTCCGCACAATCGCCGTGTGCGGAATCGGCAGTCCCAGCGGCTTACGGAACAGTGCCGTCACCGCAAACCAGTCCGCCAAACCACCAATCATCCCAGCCTCAGCCGCGGCGCGAACAAATCCCACCCACGTCGCCGTCTGACCTGGCTGCGCCTCAGCCCACCGGCAGGCAAAATAAATCGCCGCTGCAACCAGCAGCAATCCGGTGGCCACGGCCTTGTAACGGCGTAGGACTCGACGTCGCTCCGCCTCCACCTCAGGCGACGGACCAGGCACCGCCAGACGATCCTGGGCAGCTACATCAACGGCTTTGTCAGACATAGCCTCCATTATCTACGCAACAGCGCTGACGGGTGAGGATTCCCACCAAATGTTCGCTCTAAGCACGCCTGCCCGCCCGCACCGCTTATCGACGCCGCGCCTTCTGCAGGTATCGTCTCGCCCCTGTGCTATCAAAATGGTGATTGCGAAGGATCGCCGCTGATGAAGCGGTGTTGATGCAGCTGAAAAAGATTGAACACCTCAGGATAGATCAACCTTGCAACGCTCAAGACTGTCACGTAATTGGCACCTGCACTATGCAGCGCAGCTGCAGCTGATTGCACATTAGCCCCAGTAACCCATGAGTCTTCAATGATCATGACGTGGCCATCAGCGGGTTCGCAGTCAAAAAGTGAAGGATCAAATCTCCTTTGTCCCCGTTCCGCGTTACCACGCAGCACTTTTGGGCGTAATAACTGTCCCACAGGAGGTTGGCCTGGGAGTTCCACAGTCACACGCTCGACGATCCTAGCCAGCTGGTTTCTCTGTGCACTCCTCGTTGAAGGTACCGTCGTTATCATGGAAATTGGCTGTTCATACCCCGAATTTACGTCATATGAGTAGTGGAATAACGTGTGAAACAGTAGAGATGCGATTCGCGTACGTGCGTCAAGATGCACTTTTCCCTCGTTTTTGTAGGTAAACATGTCAGCTCCAAGCTGGTCAGCACCTTTGGCATCACCGTAGCAAATAAATGCTGTACGATCCGCAAGTTGCCAACCGTGCGATAGCGCCTCTTGACGATGGTTATGGCACTGGTAGCACTCAGGAAATGCCTCCCCTTTACTACCGCGACATGTCGGGCAAAAATCTGCGCGATCATGCAAGCCAAAGCTTGCAGCACTTAACAAGAATCGTTGTGAAGCGAGGTAATCATCTACCTGCTGCTGAAGGCTCATATAAAAAGCTCTTTAGCTGCTTGATTCTTGTGAATCGCATCAAGCACGTACTGCACCGCTTCTTCCGGTGAATAAACCACGTACGCGTCGCCCCGATTAGCGTATTCGCGCCCCCAGCTCGTGTTCTCAGCGACGCTTGGAGTAAGGATGAGTGCATGCCCATGCCCAATAGCTGCTCGGGCCTGATGACGCGTCCCGGATTTTTCACTCGCTGAAATTACAATCGTCGCAGCGCCATACCCAGACATGGTTGCGTTACGCATAGGAAAATTGTGCTTTTTAATAGCTGCACCTGGGAAGAACTGTGTAATGACTTGCCCTTGATTTTCAATCTCTTGGCGAAGATCAGCGTGTTCAGCTGGGTACGTCTGATCGAGCCCAGTACCCATGATAGCGACCGTACGACCACCAGCGCGTAATGCCGCTTCATGTGCGGCAGCGTCAACCCCTCTAGCAAGTCCAGACACAACAGTGATGCTCTCATGAGCTAAGTGTGATGCAACGTCACGGGCGGCTTGCATAACCGCAGGGCCAGCTTGACGAGAACCAACAACACTCACTGCCTGGTCGTCTGGCACCATGGAACCTACACTAAAGATAATCCCTGGCGCTTCGTGTACTTGACGCAACTGCCTTGGGTAGCGATCATCGAAAATAGGAACAACGTCGTAACCAGCATTTTCCCACACTACGAGCTGCCGCTCCGCTGATTCCAAAGCAGCATCACGCTCTGGGTTGATTAACCCTTCTTCGAAAACACTATCTAAGAGAGTCTGTGGTCCCTCAGTCTTAAGAATGAGCGATTTGATGGGTAGCGTCAACCCGTCGGCTTTAGCTTGAATCCCCGCTATTGCCTCGACGAGGGATTCACGTGAGGAATGCATGGTACCCATTCTACAGTTCGATAGCCTCGTGTCCCACCAGCGACAAGCCACCATCCTCCGATCCCCAAACCCCAACAACCGCCGCCACATTCCCGAAGGAACACGACGGCGGTTGTTCTTGGAGGTGCCAGTAACCCCGCTTATCACGGAGTCTGACTGTTCGGGCCCCCACAATGTAGGGGCACCGTTTTTTAGTGCTTGCGGCCGGTGGCAGCCACGTAGGCGCGGTAGTGACGGCGCCCGTAGTAGATGAGACCGAATCCAAGGACCAGGCAGGAAATGGCCAACACTGCGCCGATGATAGCGTAGGTGTTTCCATTTTCCTGGGTTCCAGCAATGCTGGAGGAAAGTCCGAAGACAAAAGCGCCTAGACCCGCGAGGGAGGTGAGAATGAATCCCATTCCCAGCCAGGTGGAACTGCGTTGCAGCGAGGAGTGCTGGGAATCGAGGCTTGAGGGCGTGTAGCCGTCGATGTAGTGCGGCTCGCCTTCGAACACTCGGAAGGTTTGCTCTTCACGCTGGGTAGCTGCATGTGCATCAGACATTGCTGTGTGCCTTTCGTATTAAACCGTACTGAGGTACAGCTTAGTGGTCCTTGGCGGAAAGGGCAGCACGTGCCCGCTCCTTGTTGATCGCCGCAACCGCAGTCAGGGGGATGCCTGCCGGGCAAACGTCAGCACATTCGCCGTAGAGGGAGCAGGGTCCGAAGTTGGTTTCAACTTCGTCCACCATCTTGCGTGCACGCTTTCCTCGCTCTTCCTTGCCCAGCGGCATGAGGGAGAGGTGAACCAACTTGGCACCAGTGAACAGGTGTGCAGCACCGTTGGGGCAAGCTGCGACGCAGGCACCACAGCCGATGCAGGCTGCGTGGTCCAGCGCCAGTTCGGCGGTTTGGTGGTTCATGTGCAGGGTGTCAGCGTCGGGCGCAGTACCCGCGTTGACGGACACGTAGCCGCCTTGCTGCATGACGCGGTCCAGTGCGGAGCGATCCACGATCATGTCTTTGATCACCGGGTACGCTGCGGAGCGCAGCGGCTCGATTTCCAGGGTGTCGCCATCGCTGTAGCTCACCAGACGTTGGTGGCAGGAGGGCTTGTTTTTCTCTGGGCCGTGGGGGCGTCCGTTGACATTGAGGCCACAGGTTCCGCAGATGCCTTCACGGCAGTCGGATGCAAATGCGAAGGGTTCTTTGCCAGCTTCGATCAGCCCCTCGTTGACGTGGTCAAGGAGTTCCAGGATGGACATCTGTGGGACAGCGTCGTCCACATCAATGGACTCGAAGTGTCCTTCAGCGGTCGGACCGGCTTGGCGCCAAATCTTAAGATGCAGTTTCATTACTTGTAGTTCCTTGTCTGCAGCGGGATCGCTTCGAAGTAGAGCGGCTCAGCGTGGCGGATGTACTTGTTGGGGCCGCCGGGTTCCCAGGCGGATACGAAGCACCAGTTGTCGTCGTCACGCTCGGCTTCGCCTTCATCAGAAAGGTGATCGTCACGGAAGTGGGCACCACAGGACTCGTCGCGGTCGAGTGCGTCAACACACATGAGTTCGCCGAGTTCGATGTAGTCGGCAACGCGGTTGGCGTACTCCAGCACCTGGTTCATCTCGTGGGGTTCGCCGGTGATGCGCAGGTTAGACCAGAAGTCCTTGCGGAGTTCGCGGATCTTCTCAATGCCAGAAGCCAGGTCCTTCTTGTTACGTGCCACACCGCAGGAGAAGTACAGGATGTCTCCAAGCTTGCGGTGGAAGTATTCGGGACCGTGGTTGCCGTTGATGCTCATCAGCTTGTCGATGCGGGCCTGAGCGCGATTGACTGCCTCAATGACTATAGGGTCGTTGTCAGCCATACGCTCGGTACCCAGCAGCGGGCCGAGGTAGTTCGGCACAGAGAATGGGAGGGTGAACCAGCCGTCCACGGATGCAGAGAGCAGGGAGTTTGCGCCCAGGCGGTTAGCGCCGTGGTAGGTCCAGGATGCCTCACCAGCAGCGAAAAGACCTTGAATGGAGGTCATTTCGTTGAAGTCGGTCCACAGGCCACCCATGGTGAAGTGGCAGGTGG
>ERZ773046.1352-NODE-1352-length-14107-cov-3.909052_pt1 | contig 14107 bp, 15 predicted proteins | sample MGYA00580634_ERZ773046 | MGnify/ENA primary metagenome ERZ773046 (study PRJEB29015, sample SAMEA2738127) | human oral metagenome | biome: human oral; feature: human-associated habitat; material: saliva | place: China | collected 2159 ... | reverse complement strand
CAGAACAATAAGTATAACCAATAAATAACTAAAGGATTATGAAGAAATTTATGGTTTTGGGTGCTGCGATGTGTGTGGCGATGGCCTTCACGGGCTGCAAATCCAGCGATAGCGCATACAAGAAGGCATACGAGAAGGCAAAGGCGCAGGATCATCAGGCGGCTGCCGACAATGACGACAATGCCGCCCAGCAGGAGGCTCCCGTCGTAGCGCCGGTCGAGACACAGCCTGTCACCCAGACGCCTGTTGTCGACAACTACGACAACGAGCCGGTCCGCCGCGAGAATGTGTCGGTTGTCAATGGCGCAGGCCTGAAGGCTTACAGCGTTGTTGTCGGCTCGTTCAGCATAAAGGCCAATGCCGAGGGTCTGCAGCAGCGTCTCAGAAGTGCCGGATACGATGCACAGGTGGCCTACAATGCCGGCAACAATATGTATCGCGTGGTAGCTTCCACGTACGACAGCAAGGCCTCTGCCGTCCAGAGCCGGAACCAGCTCCGTGCCACTTATGCCGATGCGTGGCTGCTCTCCAGGTAAATGGGCAGAATCTTAGCAATCGATTACGGAAAGAAACGTACAGGATTAGCGGTCACCGACCCGTTGCGCATCATCGCCAACGGGCTGGCGACCGTTGCTACGTCCGGACTTTTCGATTTCCTCACGCAGTATATAGCGGAAGAGCCCGTGGACCGGCTTGTCATCGGGAGGCCTGTGCAGCCCAGCGGTGAGCCGAGCGAGAATCTCGTCCGCGTCGAGCAGTTTGTCAACCGCTGGCGCAAGGCGCACCCAGAGTTGCCCATTGACTATTATGACGAACGCTTCACGTCTGTCCTCGCCCATCAGGCCCTGATTGCCGGAGGGGTGAAGAAGAAGACGCGGCGGGAAAACAAAGGCCTCGTGGACGAGATTTCGGCGACGATCATTCTTCAGGATTACATGAAGGCCAAAGGAATCTGACGGATGACAGGCTGACGGCTGATGAAGGGTACCGGCGGTCTGTCGCCGCCGCTGTCTCCTGCTCTCCCGCCTTTCCGCATTGCGCTTAACAAGAAAAAGAATCAATATGGTATTACCCATTTACACATACGGTCAGCCGGTGCTGCGGAAGGTCGCAGAGGACATTCCCCTCGACTATCCCGACCTCCCCGAGCTGATTCAGAATATGTTTGAGACCAACACCGCCAGCGATGGCGTCGGTCTGGCGGCCCCGCAGATCGGGAAGTCTGTCCGGGTCGTCGTGATCGACCTGGATGTCCTTTCTGATACTTTCCCGGAATACAAGGACTTCCGCCATGCTTTCATCAACGGACACATCCTCGAGCTCGACGACTCGGAGACGGAGACGATGGAGGAGGGCTGTCTCTCGCTGCCCGGCATCCACGAGTCGGTGACCCGGGCAAAACGCATCCACGTGAAGTATCTTGACGAGCACCTCAAGGAGCACGACGAGTGGGTGGACGGCTACCTTGCGCGTGTCATCCAGCATGAGTTCGACCATCTTGAAGGACGTGTCTTTACGGACCGCCTCTCCGCCTTCCGCAGGCAGATGATCAGCGGCAAGCTGAAGGCGCTTCTGCAGGGCAAGGTCCGCTGCGGCTATCGTGTGAAGGTCCCACGCAGGTAAATCCGATGATGGTGCGTGGTATCGTAGTAGCCTTGCTATGCCTGCTGGCAATGCCGTCGGCCGCCCAGTACAACATCCGGAAGATGATGGAGGAGGGGAGGCGGACGCTCGACCAAGGATATTATGTTACTTCCCTGCAGCTCTTCTCCCGCATCGTCGCCCTGAAGCCCAATCTCTATGAGGCCTGGTACCTGATGGCACTGGCGAAGTATCATCTTGAGGACTATAAAGGAGCAGACGGAGATTGTCGCCGTGCGCTGGCGCTGCAGCCTTATATCGCCGAAATCTATGATCTTTACGGCATGGTCAGTATCCGCGAGGGGCATTACGACAGTGCCGTTGTCGCCTACACCCATGCCCTGGACATCTGTTCCGACAACCGGGATTACTGGTTTAACCGTGCTTACAGCCTTTATCAGGCCGGTGACAGGCAGGCCGCTCTCCGCCAGCTGGATTATATTCTCCGCCGCTGGCGTTCCTTCGATACGGCGGCTCTGCTGCGTGCAGACATCCTTGCCGGGCGCAGGCCCAGGCCGCAGCCTGTCCGTCCGGGCGGACCGCCGCTGCCGGCATTGCCGGGATTGCGGACGGAGGGGGACGGCGCATCCGTCCTGATGAAAAACAGACCGCTTGTCCGGCTGCCGGCCCGACGGTGATGCTCCTGTTTAAATTAAGTAGGACAAATGTTGTTGGATTATAGAAGATTTTTTTGTAACTTTGCTCTCAGAAACGAATTAATAAAGAAAAGAAATTATGCTTACATTAAAGCTCATCAGCGAAGAGACCGAACGTGTCATCAAAGGACTGGAGAAGAAACACTTCAGCGGTGCGCGCGAGGCAGTCGAGAAAGTGTTGGAATATGACCGTCTGCGTCGTGAGACTCAGCAGAAGCTCGATACGAACAAGCAGAAGCAGAACCAGCTCTCCAGACAGATCGGCGGACTGATGAAAGAGGGGAAGAAGAACGAAGCTGACGGCATAAAGGAAGAGGTGGCAGAACTGAAGTCGGCCGACAAGGCGCTTCAGGAAATCATGGAGAAGGCACAGAAAGACATGACGGACGTGCTGCTGACCATTCCGAACATTCCCAACGACGACGTCCCGGAGGGCAAGGATGCCAGCGACAATGTCGTTGTGAAAGAGGGCGGACAGAAGCCCGACCTGCCTGCGGATGCGCTGTGCCACTGGGATCTGCTGAAGAAGTTTAATCTGGTAGACTTCGACCTCGGCGTGAAGATCACCGGTGCGGGATTCCCGCTTTATATCGGCAAGATGGCACGTTTCCAGCGTGCCCTGGAGGCCTTCTTCCTCGATGAAGCGCGCAAGAGCGGCTATCTGGAGGTGCAGCCGCCATTGGTGGTGAACCAGGACTCAGGGCTTGGCACGGGTCAGCTGCCCGACAAGGAGGGGCAGATGTACCATGCCAATCTCGACGACCTATACCTTATCCCGACGGCTGAGGTGCCGGTGACCAATATCTTCCGTGATGAGATCCTCGACGAGCAGGACCTGCCTGTCAAGCGTTGCGCCTACTCCGCCTGTTTCCGTCGGGAGGCAGGGAGCTATGGCAAGGATGTACGCGGACTGAACCGTCTGCACCAGTTCGACAAGGTGGAGATCGTCCGCATCGACAAGCCGGAGCATTCTTACGCTTCCCTGGATGAGATGCTGGAGCACGTCGAAGGGCTGCTGAAGAAGCTGGAGTTGCCTTACCACATCCTGCGTCTCTGCGGCGGCGACATGAGCTTCACGTCTGCCATCTGCTATGACTTCGAGGTATGGAGTGCGGCACAGGAACGCTGGCTGGAAGTCTCCAGCGTGTCTAACTTCGAGAGCTATCAGGCCAACCGCCTGCACTGCCGCTACCGTCATGCCGACGACAAGAAGATAGAACTCTGCCATACGCTGAACGGCTCGGCGCTCGCCCTGCCGCGTATCGTGGCGGCCATCATCGAGAACAACCAGACTCCGGAGGGTGTCCGGGTGCCGAAGGTACTCGTGCCTTACTGCGGCTTCGAGATGCTGGATGAGAAGATGGACTGAGCCTCCTTCCCGCTCCCTCTCTGCATGGAGAGGGTGGCGGACGGGGGGCTTCCGCTCTTCTTATCCTCTCTCTTGCGTGCGGACGGGGGCTGCCTTTCTTCCCCTCCCCGTACGGACGACCTTCCCCGGCAGGGGATTCTCCTCTCTCCCAGAATCGATCAAAGAGACATACAAAAACCTATAATCACCTTTTAAAACAACCTCATCCGACAGATTTTTCCTCCGACAGTCATGCGGAGAGAGGCGGAAGATGAGATACTTTGTTACCCATGAACAAGATTATCCGCAAACAACAGTTTTCAGAGAAGGTGTTCTGCCTGGAGGTGGAAGCACCGCTTATCGCACGGAGTTGCCGTCCCGGCAATTTCATCATCGTGCGTGTTGACAACCGCAGCGAGCGTGTCCCTTACACGATCGCCAAGTCTGATCCCGTGAAAGGGACACTCACCATGGTCATACAGGAGGTGGGGAAATCCTCTACGAAGCTCTGCCGGCTGAATGTCGGTGATGAGCTGCACGACATTGTCGGACCGCTCGGCACGCCTTCCCGCATAGAGAACTACGGTACTGTCGTCTGTGCCGGAGGAGGAATCGGCATCGCAGCCATCCTCCCCATCCTCACCGCATTGAAGCAGGCAGGCAACAAGGTCATCTCTGTCCTTGCCGGACGGACCCGGGAACTGGTCATCATGGTGGATGACGTGAAGAAGTATTCTGATGAGGTCATCATCATGACCGATGACGGATCCTACGGCGAGAAGGGAGTCGTCACCGTGGGGGTCGAGAAAGTGATACAGCGGGAACACGTCGACAAGGTACTGGCAATCGGACCTCCTGTCATGATGAAGTTCACGTCTCTTCTGGCAAAGAAATACGGCATTCCCAACGACGTTTCGCTCAATACCATCATGGTGGACGGTACCGGGATGTGCGGCGCCTGCCGGCTGACCATCGGCGGCAAGACCCGCTTTGTCTGCATTGACGGACCGGAGTTCGACGGCGACCTCGTCGATTGGGACGAGATGTTCAAGCGGATGGGAACGTTCAAAGAGATCGAGACGGCTCCAGAACCTTCGGAAGGAAAGGAAAGTCTGTTCGGGGACGCTGCGGAGGCTGGAGCTGACGGAAAGACGGTGAAAGGCGGAGGAGATGCAGGGAAAGCCGCTTCTGCTGCTTCCGTAGAGACAGGAAAGGCCGATGGTTCTGCCCGGGAAGGAGCAGCTGAAAATCACTCTTCCTCTCTTTCCGGGGTGTCGGAGGGGGATTGGCGCAAGGCACTGCGCAAGGCACTTAAGCCCAAGGAGCGTACCGCCATAGAGCGGGTGAAGATGCCGGAGCTTGATCCTGCCTACCGCGCCACGACCCGTCTGGAAGAGGTGAACATCGGTCTGACCCCTGAGATGGCCATGCAGGAGGCGAAACGCTGTCTCGACTGTCCGAAGCCGTCCTGCGTGGAAGGCTGTCCTGTCAATATCCACATCCCCGACTTCATCAAGAACATCGAGCGGGGACATTTCCTGGAAGCCGCCAGAGTCCTCAAGGAGACATCGGCATTGCCGGCCGTATGCGGGCGGGTCTGTCCGCAGGAGAAGCAGTGCGAGAGCCGCTGCATCCACCTGAAGATGAACTCGCCGGCGGTCGCCATCGGCTATCTGGAACGCTTCGCTGCCGACTATGAACGGGAGAGCGGGCACGTGGCACTGCCTGACATCGCGCCCTCTAACGGAATCAAGGTGGCTGTCGTGGGTTCCGGTCCTGCCGGACTGAGTTTTGCCGGCGACATGGTGAAGCGGGGCTTTGAAGTCTATGTCTTCGAGGCATTGCACGAGATAGGCGGCGTGTTGAAATACGGAATCCCCGAGTTCCGTCTGCCGAACAGGATTGTCGATGTGGAGATAGAGAACCTCCGCCGCATGGGGGTTCACTTCCAGACCGACACCATCGTGGGCAAGACCATCAGCGTCGCCGATCTGAAAGAAAAGGGATTCAAGGGCATATTCGTCGGGTCGGGGGCAGGACTGCCCAACTTCATGGGGATTCCGGGAGAGAACGCCATCAACATCCTCTCAAGCAATGAGTATCTGACACGTATTAACCTCATGGATGCTGCCAATCCAGAGACCGACACGCCAATCATAATAGGCAGGAAGGTACTTGTCATCGGCGGAGGCAACACGGCGATGGACTCCTGCCGCACCGCCAAGCGGCTGGGGGCTGATGTAACCCTTGTCTACCGACGTTCGGAAGCCGAGATGCCGGCACGGCTGGAAGAGGTGAAGCATGCGAAGGAAGAGGGCATCCATTTCCTCACACTGCATAATCCCAAGGAATACAAGGCCGACGAGAAAGGGCGTGTGTGTGCAGCGGTACTGGATGTGATGAGGCTCGGAGAACCGGATGCAAGCGGACGTCGCCGTCCGGAGACGACGGGCGAGACCATCACTGTTGACTGCGACCAGGTGATCGTTGCCGTCGGTGTGTCGCCCAATCCGTTGGTTCCGAAATCAATCAAAGGACTGGAACTGGGTCGGAAAGACACCATCGTCGTCAACGAGCAGATGCAGAGTTCACAGCCGGAGATCTATGCCGGCGGCGACATTGTACGTGGCGGAGCCACGGTCATCCTCGCCATGGGAGACGGCAGAAGAGCCGCTGCGAACATGGCGAAAAGGCTGACAGCCGGCAGTTGATGGTTGTCGAGGACAGAATTAAAAAAGGCCGGACTGGTGTTCCCAGTCCGGCCTTTTTCTTGATGGAGTGCAAGGGAGAACGGCGGCAGGCTGCCATTGAGGAACCCCGTATTGTAAAGGTGCGGATGCCCGGCGCAGCTGGTGTGTGCAGCCGGTACGATGCGTGACGGACACCCGCACATCGGCAGGAGCCGGGATGCCGGTTTCTTTCCTGTCACTATCCTATATCGGGATCTCTGCCGAACTCCCTTGCGGGAAACGCTCGGAAAGCGTAAGCCGGTGATGATCAAATGTACGGTCTTGATGCAAATAGCGTTCTGCAGAGGCCTCATAATCAGAAAAAGAGGCGGTTGGGGAGCCTGTACGGAAGAACTTGCCGGACAGCAACCGGTTGTCCGTGAAAGCCGGCGGTCGGCAGCGGCCTCTGATGCGCCGGACATGACGGAGAAAGCCTCTAAGTATGCAGCAAGAAACTTAAGCGATGACGCTTCCCTTCCGTGTACGGGTCAGGCCGGTTCGTACTCCGTAGGGTCGTTTACTCCGGCTTCCTGAAAGGCTTCCTTACGCTCCACGCACGTCCCGCATTTCCCGCAATGGAGGTCAGCCCCCTTATAGCAGCTCCAGGTCTTGGAGTAATCGATGTCCAAGGCTGTTCCACGGCGCACGATATCCGCCTTGGTGATATTCGTGTAGGGTGCTTCAATGCGCACGTTGACGAAAGTCCCCGCTGTCGCCGCGCCATCCATCGCCCGGATGAAATCCGGACGGCAGTCCGGATAGATGGTATGGTCTCCGCCGTGGTTGGCAATGTACACACGTTTCAGTCCGTGGCTCTCGGCAATGCCTGTGGCGATCGCCAGCATGATGCCGTTGCGGAAAGGGACGACCGTCGATTTCATGTTTTCTTCCGCATAGTGTCCCTCCGGAATGGCTTCCGCACCGTCGAGGAGTGAGCTTTTGAAATACCGGTGCATGAACGACAGCGGAACGGTGATATGGGGAATGCCCAGTTTCGTGCAGTGATATTCCGCAAAGGGCAGCTCCCTGGCACCGTGATTCTGTCCGTAGTCGAACGAAATGGCCAGTGCGATCTCTTCCGCCTTGTCGTACAGCAATGTGACGGAATCCAGTCCGCCGCTGACAATGATAACCGAATCTTTCATTTTTGATCTGTTTTTTCCTGCAAATTTACCAAAACATGAGGTTTCCGCCAAATGTATCGGCGGGAAAAATCAGGGTGCATTTGGATCCCTCGGACAGGCGGGTGTACCTCGATTAAAAGTATTTATTGATCTGCATGAAAAAACTATACATTCCTGACAATAAAAGCACCCGCATTCTATCGCAGCGATATGCACCGGAGAAGTCGGGGAAGCCGCTTCCATTTCAGCCTGCCGCTGCCAGCCTTCCAAGTAACGCCTTTCAACGGCTCAAGTAATGCTTACTTGGAACCCAAATGACGCTTACTTGCAACGTTATCAGGCCTTGTTTCCTCGGTGTTTCCTATGTTCCTGTTTGTGAACTGGTTATGAAAGCTCCGACTTCCAGTGGATTTCGTTTTCTTCAGTTCTGTCTTCTGTTGACGGCTTTTGCTGGTTTCATCTTTCCGCTGTTCTGCATGATGGTAAATTTAACGGACAGAACGGACGCCTATCTCTTTCTTCATTCGACATGGATTGCGTTGGCACAGGACACGGGAGGGAGCATCGCATACTCCTTCGTCCGGCTCTTCTTTGCGGCCGGGCGGCAGATGAGCGGCCGGCCATCCCCTGGCGGCCATCTGTCCGGGAGGCATCTGCCTGCTGGAATTCATGCGGGAAATCCCCGGAAGATACAACCTCCTCTGTACAAGTACTTTGAGCAGAGGAAAGACAAGGCTTGGAAACTTTGGAAGAATAATTTGCGAGTGTCACGATTTTATAGTAACTTTGCGTGCGAATATAAAGCTGAAGAAGTTGATAGAAAAGCATATAGTTCTTGAGGATATAGACCCGGTCGTCTTCTATGGAGTCGGCAACGGCCATCTTCAGATGATCAAGTCGCTCTTCCCCAAGCTGCGGATTGTCGCGCGCGACAATGTCGTCCGGATCTTGGGCGACGAAGAGGAGATGGCCAAGATAGAGGAGGACATCGAGACCATGCGCAGCCATGTGGAGCGGTATAACACCCTGACGGAAGAGGATATCCTTGATATTGTGAAAGGTCGGAAGACCAAGGCCGATGCGGTCAAGGACGTCCTTGTCTATTCTGTGACGGGTAGACCCATCAAGGGACGGTCGGAGAACCAGCAGCGGCTCATCGACGCCTTCGAGAAGAACGACATGATTTTCGCCGTCGGCCCTGCCGGGACGGGAAAGACTTACCTCAGCATCGCCCTGGCGGTGAAGGCGCTCAAGGAGAAGGCCGCCAAGAAGATCATCCTCTCGCGCCCGGCCGTAGAGGCCGGTGAGAAGCTCGGCTTCCTGCCGGGCGACATGAAGGACAAGATCGACCCTTACCTGCAGCCGCTCTACGATGCGCTGGAGGACATGATCCCCGCCGTCAAGCTGCAGGACATGATGGACAAGCACGTCATCCAGATCGCTCCCCTGGCTTTCATGCGCGGCCGGACGCTGAGCGATGCGGTCGTCATCCTCGATGAAGCGCAGAACACGACACCGGCGCAGATCCGGATGTTCCTCACCCGTATGGGCTGGAACACGAAGATGATCATCACGGGCGACCTGACCCAGATCGACCTTCCCCATGCGGAGAACAGCGGACTGAAAGAGGCGCTTGCCATTCTGGGAGACGTGGAGGGCATCTCGGTGATACGGCTCGACAAGAAGGACATTGTGAGGCACAAGTTGGTTACGCGTATCGTGAAAGCCTACGAGGCTCACGATAAGGCGGACAAGAGATAGGACTCTATAAACATAGAAGAAAATGAAAGCATTGACAAAGACTGATTTCCATTTTGATGGACAGAAGAGTGTGTATCACGGCAAAGTACGTGATGTGTACGACATCGACGACGACCTCATCGTCATGGTAGCTACCGACCGGATCTCGGCATTCGATGTGGTACTGCCGAAGGGCATACCGTTCAAGGGTCAGGTGCTGAATCAGATTGCAGCCAAGTTCCTCGACCAGACGGCCGACATCTGTCCCAACTGGAAGCTGGCTACGCCGGATCCCATGGTGACGGTCGGCCTGAAGTGTGAAGGCTTTCGTGTGGAAATGATCATCCGTTCCATCCTCACGGGTTCTGCATGGCGCGCTTACAAGGAAGGCTGCCGCGAGCTCTGCGGTGTGAGACTTCCCGACGGAATGCGTGAGAACGAGCGTTTCCCGGAACCGATAGTCACCCCGACGACCAAGGCGGACGAGGGGCACGACCTGAACATCTCCAAGGAAGAAATCATCCGGCAGGGTATCGTTTCGGCCGAAGATTATGCCGTCATCGAGGGCTGGACACGCCGGCTCTTCGCACGGGGGCAGGAGATCGCGGCCCGGCAGGGACTGATCCTGGTCGATACGAAGTACGAATTCGGCAAGCGGGACGGCAAGTGCTATCTCATTGATGAAATCCATACGCCTGACTCGAGCCGCTATTTCTATGCAGACGGCTACGAGGAGAAGCTCGCCAAGGGCGAGCCGCAGCGGCAGCTCTCAAAGGAGTTCGTGCGCCAGTGGCTCATCGAGCACGACTTCATGAACGAGCCGGGGCAGACCATGCCGGAGATCACGGATGCGTATGCCGAGAGTGTCAGCGACCGTTACATCGAACTTTACGAGCACATCACCGGCGAGAAGTTCGACAAGGCGGCAGAGGAAGGCGACATCGCCGCTCGTATCGAGAAGAACGTGAAGCAGTACCTCGCTTCAAGAAAGTAGGTCTTCAAGGAGCTGATGGAGTCAGGACGGTGCAGGAGAACCGGGACTGGGGGCTGCATGCAGTTGCCGCCCGTGCCGGATGGACAGCCTGTCTCAAAGGTCCGTTCGTCTTGATTCCACTGGCTCCTGGACCTGTCCTTTTCGAGCGGGTATCTGGCTCCGCTCCTTTACTTCTGTAACGCTCTTCCCTCCGCAGCCCCCCTAGATTCTTTTACTCCCCCAGCTTCAGAACACCTCTCTTAATATAGAATATGTACGATCAGGAGAAGATAAAACCCTATGACGGTGAAGGCGAAAAAGGCAAGCTCATCGCCGAGATGTTCGACAAGATCGCCCCTACTTACGATACGCTGAATCACCGGCTCTCATGGGATATCGACAAAGGATGGCGCAGGAAAGCCATCCGCCAGCTGCTGCCTTTCCGTCCTGAACAGATGCTCGACATCGCTACAGGAACCGGCGACTTCGCCATTCTCGCCGCCAGGGAGCTGAAGCCCAGACAGCTGGTCGGTGCGGATATATCCGAAGGCATGATGGCCATCGGCCGCAGGAAGGTGAAGGCTGCGGGGCTGGACGGGGTGATTTCCTTCCAGCGGGAGGACTGTCTCAGTCTCTCTTTCCCTGAAGGAACGTTCGATGCGGTCACGGCGGCATTCGGCATCCGCAACTTCCAGAACCTTGACAAAGGGCTCTCCGAAATCTGCCGCGTGCTGAAGAAAGGCGGACATCTGAGCATCGTGGAGCTGACGACACCTGTCAGTTTCCCGATGAAACAGCTTTTCCACATTTATTCCCATACGATACTGGTCAACTACGCCCGGCTGATTTCCAAAGACAGGAGTGCGTATGAATACCTCACCAAGACGATCGAGGCCTTCCCGCAGGGTGAACGGATGATGGAGATTTTCCGCAAGGCCGGCTTCTCCCGCAGCTCCTTCCACCGGCTGACATTCGGTATCTGTACGATGTATCTCGCTGAGAAATAACCCTTCCGACAGGCTGCTCCGCATCGGGAAGAGGGTCTGCGGGAGAGCCGGAGACAGTCATCCTATTTTGCAGAAGAAACATAGAACAAGGTTAAGACATGGACAAGTACGGACTTATTGGTTACCCTTTGGGGCACTCCTTCTCGATCGGCTATTTCAACGAGAAGTTCCACAATGAGCACATCAATGCTGTGTACATCAATTTCGAGATTCCTTCGATAGATGGTTTCATCGAGGTAATCGACTCCAACCCGGAGCTGTGCGGGCTGAACGTTACCATCCCCTACAAGGAACAGGTGATGGATTATCTGGACAGCCTGAGCCCGGAAGCCGAGGCCATCGGAGCCGTGAATGTGATCCGCGTCACGCACAAAGGCAGCAAGACGCTGCTGAAAGGATTCAACAGCGACGTGATAGGCTTTACACGCAGCATAGAACCTCTGCTCGAACGGCACCATAAGAAAGCCTTGATCCTGGGTACCGGCGGCGCCTCCAAGGCCGTCAACTACGGTCTGAAGTCGCTCGGGCTGGAGACGATGTTCGTGTCGCGTACGAAGCGGGAGGGTGTTCTGACGTATGACGAGGTGACACCGGCACTCATCCGTGAGTACAATGTCGTAGTGAACTGTACGCCGCTGGGCATGTACCCGAATGCCGATGTCTGTCCGGCACTTCCTTATGAGGCGATGGACAGCCATACGCTCCTTTACGACCTGCTTTACAATCCGGACGAAACGCTCTTCATGTCGAAAGGCCGCGAGCGGGGGGCTGTCGTGAAGAACGGCCTCGAGATGCTTCTGCTCCAGGCTTTCGCAAGCTGGGAGTTCTGGAACGGGAAAGAACAGAAATAGCCCTGTGTCCGGTGTTGCCGGACTGTCGTTTCCTGATGATGCGGTTCATTCTGCATTCCGTCCGGAACCGCCTCCGCCTCCGGTGTTCCCGTCCTGCCGCAGGATGCGGATTCTTCCTCTCACAGGGCGGATCAGCGGCCGGCCGTGCTGCCCAGAATCTCTTCCGGCCGCTCTGCGAAGCAGGTTGCTCCATGCTCTGTCAGGAACTCCTTGTCACGGAATCCCCACAGCACGCTGATACAGGGAAGCCCGCTGTTCTTTGCCGTCATGATGTCCACATCGCTGTCGCCGATGTACACAGCCCCCTCTTTCGTTGCGCCCAGCTGGCGGAGTGCCTCGAGCACCGTGTCGGGAGCCGGCTTCTTGCGGATCGTCTCCCGCTCGCCGATGGCCACCTCGATCGTGTCGGGGAAGAAATGGCGGGCCAGTTCCTGGGTGGCCGCATAGAACTTGTTGCTGACGATGGCCAGCTTCTTGCCGCGCCGTTTCAGTTCGTGCAGCAGTTCGGGAATACCGTCGTAAGGACGGGTCGTGTCAAGGCTGTGTACCATATAGTGTTCACGGAATCTGGCGTAGGTGGCCTCGAACCGGGGATTGTCCAGCCCGCCGGGAATGGCCCGTTCCATGAGCAGCTTGACGCCGTTCCCCACGAACATACGCACCTCTTCCACGGTCCGTTCCGGCATCCCTGCCCATCGGAGCGCATAGTTCGTACTTGCCGCCAGATCGCCCAGCGTGCTCAGCAGCGTGCCGTCCAGGTCGAAAATGTATGTGTCAAAGTCTTTCATTATCCGTTTGTTTTCGCTGAGCAAAATTACGCAATAATACAGACAACAGACCATTTTTTCTCTTAAATTTCAAAAAAAGCAGCTATCAAAACATCCCAGCCCTGCTCGTTTCAACCAGTAATGTTGTAACTTTGCACCCTGGAAATCCATAACAACGAAGATGACTAAGACGAATAAAAAGCGCAAGGGCGGATCAGCCCGATGGGTTGCGGCGGCCGTCTGTGCCGTACTGGCAGGTGCCGCCTACTTCCTTTTCTTCTCGGCGATGTCCCGTACCGGCAGGGAACAGTACGTCCTCATCGATGACGACGACAACATCGACTCGGTCTGTGCCAAGCTCCAGCCCCTCTCCACGCCGCAGGGGTACTGGGTGTTCAGGCAGCTGGCCGCCGTCATGGGCTATGCCGGAAACATCCGGACCGGCCGCTACTCCGTGGGTTCATCGGGGTCGCTCCAGACCTCCCGCCACATCATCAACGGGCTTCAGGCACCCGTCAAGATAACCATCAGGTCCGTGCGGACGCTCGACGACCTTGCCGCAGATGTCAGTGAGAAGATGATGTTCAGCCGTGCCGAGATTCTTTCCCGGCTGACCTCCCGGGAAACCTGCAGGAAATACGGATTCACGCCGGAGACGATTCCGGCAATGTTCATCCCGAATACCTATGACTTCTACTGGAACACATCGGCCGACAAGTTCCTCGACAAGATGAGCGAAGAGAACAGGAAGTTCTGGACTTTTGAACGGAAAGAGAAGGCAAAGAGAGCCGGCCTTACGCAGGCGGAGGTCATCACGCTGGCGAGCATCGTGGACGAAGAGACCGACAACGTGGCTGAAATGCCGAAGATAGCAGGCATGTACATCAACCGCCTGCACATCCGCATGCCTCTGCAGGCCGACCCTACGATAAAGTTCGCCACAAAGAATTTCACGGCTCACCGTATTTATCAGAAGTGGCTTGCGGTGGACAGCCCTTACAACACCTACAAGTACCGCGGACTTCCTCCCGGGCCGATCCGCATCCCGTCGGTGGCCGCCATCGATGCCGTGCTGGACTATGTGCATCACGACTATATCTATATGTGTGCAAAAGAAGACTTCAGCGGCACGCACAATTTCGCCAGGACCTACGAAGAGCATCAGGTGAATGCGGATAAATACGCCAAGGCGCTGAATGCGCACGGGATTAACTGACCGGTGGGATGCGGCTGCTGGGAATACGTCGGCAGGAAAATCCTCGTTGAAAATA
>ERZ773046.1346-NODE-1346-length-14155-cov-14.749574_pt1 | contig 14155 bp, 10 predicted proteins | sample MGYA00580634_ERZ773046 | MGnify/ENA primary metagenome ERZ773046 (study PRJEB29015, sample SAMEA2738127) | human oral metagenome | biome: human oral; feature: human-associated habitat; material: saliva | place: China | collected 2159 ... | reverse complement strand
TTATGGCAAAATGGTTTACACTTTATAAAGTTTATTACTTTGAAAAGGTGTGATACTGTGGCTACGGCAACAAAAAAGAAAAAATCAACAGTTAAAAAAAATCTAGTCATCGTGGAGTCGCCTGCTAAGGCGAAAACGATTGAAAAATATCTCGGCAGAAATTACAAGGTTTTAGCCAGTGTCGGGCATATTCGGGATTTGAAGAAATCCAGTATGTCCGTTGATATTGAAAATAATTATGAACCGCAATATATCAATATCCGAGGAAAAGGTCCTCTCATCAATGACTTGAAAAAAGAAGCCAAAAAAGCTAATAAAGTCTTTCTTGCGAGTGACCCGGACCGTGAAGGAGAAGCGATTTCTTGGCATTTGGCCCACATTCTCAACTTGGATGAAAATGATGCCAACCGTGTGGTCTTCAATGAAATTACCAAGGATGCGGTCAAAAATGCTTTCAAAGAACCACGCAAGATTGATATGGACTTGGTCGATGCCCAACAGGCTCGTCGGGTCTTGGACCGCTTGGTAGGGTATTCGATTTCCCCTATTTTGTGGAAGAAGGTTAAGAAGGGCTTGTCGGCAGGTCGCGTACAGTCTATTGCCCTTAAACTCATCATTGACCGTGAAAATGAAATCAATGCCTTTCAGCCTGAAGAATACTGGACAATTGATGCTGTCTTTAAAAAGGGAACCAAGCAATTTCAGGCTTCCTTCTATGGAGTAGATAGTAAAAAGCTAAAACTGACTAGCAATGACGAGGTTAAGGAAGTCTTGTCTCGTCTGACTAGTAAAGACTTTTCAGTGGATCAGGTAGATAAGAAAGAGCGCAAGCGTAATGCTCCTTTACCTTATACCACGTCATCTATGCAGATGGATGCTGCTAATAAAATCAATTTCCGTACTCGAAAGACCATGATGGTTGCCCAACAGCTCTATGAAGGGATTAATATTGGTTCTGGTGTCCAAGGTTTGATTACCTATATGCGTACCGATTCGACCCGTATCAGTCCTGTAGCGCAAAATGAAGCGGCAAGTTTCATTACGGACCGCTTTGGTAGCAAGTATTCTAAGCATGGGAGCAAGGTCAAAAACGCTTCAGGTGCTCAGGATGCCCATGAGGCTATTCGCCCGTCTAGTGTCTTTAATACACCTGAAAGTATCGCTAAGTATCTGGACAAGGATCAGCTCAAGCTCTATACCCTTATCTGGAATCGTTTTGTGGCGAGCCAGATGACAGCTGCTGTCTTTGATACCATGGCTGTTAAATTATCTCAAAATGGGGTCCAATTTGCTGCTAATGGTAGTCAGGTTAAGTTTGATGGTTATCTTGCCATTTATAATGATTCTGACAAGAATAAGATGTTACCGGACATGGCTGTTGGAGATGTGGTCAAGCAGGTTAATAGCAAACCAGAGCAACATTTCACTCAACCGCCTGCTCGCTATTCTGAAGCGACACTGATTAAGACTTTGGAGGAAAATGGAGTTGGACGTCCGTCAACCTACGCACCGACCATTGAAACTATTCAGAAACGTTATTATGTTCGCCTTGTAGCCAAACGTTTTGAACCAACAGAGTTGGGAGAAATTGTTAATAAGCTCATCGTTGAATATTTCCCAGATATCGTAAACGTGACCTTCACAGCTGAAATGGAAGGCAAGCTGGATGATGTCGAAGTCGGAAAAGAGCAGTGGCAACGTGTTATAGACGCCTTTTACAAACCTTTCTCTAAAGAGGTTGCCAAGGCTGAAGAAGAAATGGAGAAAATCCAAATCAAGGATGAACCAGCTGGATTTGACTGTGAAGTGTGTGGCAGTCCAATGGTTATTAAACTTGGTCGATTTGGTAAGTTCTACGCTTGTAGTAATTTCCCAGATTGCCGTCATACCCAAGCAATCGTGAAAGAAATCGGTGTTGAGTGTCCAAGTTGTCATCAGGGACAAATCATTGAACGTAAAACCAAACGTAACCGACTTTTCTATGGTTGCAATCGCTATCCAGACTGTGAATTTACATCTTGGGACAAGCCTGTTGGTCGCGACTGTCCAAAATGTGGCAATTTTCTCATGGAGAAAAAAGTCCGTGGTGGAGGTAAGCAGGTTGTCTGTAGTAATGGCGACTACGAGGAAGAAAAGATTAAATAAGTGGAGAGTCCTGAAAGTGAATTTCAGGCTCTTTTTGATTAGTGCTTGACAAAATTCATCATTGTATGCGAAACTAGAAGAAGATTATTTTAACTAGGAGAAGTTATGCGTATTATTTATCTAATTATTGGTTTTTTATCACTAGCCTTGGCCATTGTTGGGGTTGTTTTACCTTTATTACCGACAACGCCTTTTCTTTTGTTGTCAATTGCTTGTTTCTCAAGAAGTTCCAAGCGCTTCGAAGATTGGCTTTACCATACCAAGCTCTATCAAGCATATGTAGCTGATTTTCGTGAGACCAAGTCCATTGCGCGTGAACGAAAGAAAAAAATCATCGTATCCATCTACATCTTGATGGGAATTTCCATTTATTTTGCCCCACTATTACCAGTCAAAATCGGTTTGGGAGCCTTGACCATCTTTATCACCTATTATCTCTTTAAGGTCATTCCAGACAAAGAATAAGTAAAATTTGTAACTATTTCCCTTGATAAAATTGAAAACATATTCACAATAATATGATATAATAAATTTAAAGTAATTTTCAAGGAGAATCAAATGATTTACGAATTTTGTGCTGAAAATGTGACCTTGCTTGAAAAAGCGATGCAGGCTGGAGCTTGTCGAATCGAGCTTTGTGATAATCTTGCAGTTGGTGGGACAACACCCAGCTATGGAGTGACCAAGGCAGCTGTTGAACTGGCAGCTAACTATGAAACGACTATCATGACCATGATTCGTCCTCGTGGTGGCGATTTTGTCTATAATGATATGGAAATTGCTATCATGCTAGAAGACATTCGATTGACTGCGCAGGCTGGAAGTCAAGGGGTTGTATTTGGGGCTTTAACTGCTGACAAAAAGTTGGATAAAGCTAATCTGGAGAAGCTGATTGCTGCATCAAAAGGGATGGAAATTGTCTTCCACATGGCCTTTGACGAATTAAGCGATGAAGACCAGTTGGAGGCTATTGACTGGCTCAGTCAAGCTGGTGTCACTCGTATCCTGACTCGTGCTGGTGTATCTGGGGATTCACTAGACAAACGTTTTGCTCACTATCACAGAATTTTGAAACATGCTAAAGGTAAAATTGAAATCCTACCAGGTGGGGGGATTGACTTGGACAACCGTCAAACCTTTATCGACCAGCTGGGCGTGACACAATTGCATGGTACTAAGGTTGTCTTTTAAAAAATAGAAAGGAACTGCTAGCTTTGGGTAGCAGTTTTCACTTATGTTTGAAATTTTTAAATCCTATCAGTTTAATCAAGAAAAGGCTTGTGCCTATGGTTTTGTAGAAAATGGGGAAGTCTGGATTTATAGTTGCCAGATTTTGCAGGGTGACTTTGTCATGACAGTCTCCATCACTACTGATAATGTGAGCTTTCAGGTCTTTGACCGGGAAACGGGCGACATCTATCCTCAAGTCCATATGGAAAGCATGAGAGGAAGTTTTGTTGCAAGTGTCCGCGAAGCTTGTTTGGAGATTCTTTACCAGATTCGCAAGGCTTGTTTTGATGTGCAGGATTTCATCTGTCCTCAGACTAAGCGTATCATGACTCAAGTTCAGGAAAAGTATGGTAATCAGCTGGAGTATTTGTGGGAGAAATCACCTGATACAGCAGTGTTAAGACATGAAGGCAATCAAAAGTGGTATGCCGTCTTGATGAAAATCTCTTGGGATAAGCTGGAAAAGGGCAGAGAAGGACAGGTGGAATCAGTCAACCTCAAGCACGACCAAGTAGCGGACTTGCTCTCACAAAAGGGCATTTATCCAGCTTTTCATATGAACAAGCGCTACTGGATTAGTGTGGCTTTTGATGATACTTTGTCAGATGAAATGGTCCTGGAATTGATAGAAAAAAGTTGGAGTTTAACCTCTAAAAAATGAAATATTTCAAGGATTTTCAAGAACTTTCAATTAGCTAAATATTCTATACTGAAGAAATTTTCAGAAAATATTGGATTTTTTCTTGACAAGTGCTTTTGCCTATGCTAAAATACTAAACAAGATATCAAACGAAGGAGAAAGTCAAACATGAAAACAGCTAAGTTTAATCAATTTGCTTTGTTGTTGAGGTACTCGGGCTAGTGCAAAAAGCATTAGTCCTGTTTGGCTTACCAAGCGGGAGTGAATCAACATCTCGCTTGGACTTCTGAGCGAGATGTTTTTTTAAAACTACATTTGGAAAAGGGGAAATCATATGAGAACAGTTGAATTTCTAGATACCAGCCTTCGGGATGGAGAACAGACACCAGGTGTTAATTTTTCAATCAAGGAAAAAATTGCCATCGCAAGGCAGCTGGAGAAATGGGGCATTTCCGCCATTGAAGCTGGTTTTCCAGCGGCTAGCCCAGACTCATTTACGGCAGTGCAGGAGATTGCTAAGGTCTTGAAGAAAACAGCGGTGACTGGTTTGGCCCGCTCTGTCAAGTCTGATATTGATGCTTGTTACGAGGCACTCAAGGACGCCAAGTATCCACAGGTTCACGTTTTTATCGCTACCAGTCCGATTCACCGTAAGTATAAGCTCAATAAGAGCAAGGAAGAGATTTTGGAAGCTATTAAGGAACATGTTTCCTATGCACGTTCTAAGTTTGAAGTAGTCGAATTCTCTCCTGAGGATGCGACTAGAACAGAGTTGGATTTCCTCTTGCAGGTTGTTCAAACAGCGGTTGATGCAGGGGCGTCTTATATCAATATCCCTGACACGGTTGGATTTACCACGCCAGAAGAGTATGGAGCTATTTTCAAACACCTGATTGAGAATGTCAAGACGGATCGTCAGATTATCTATTCGCCTCACTGTCATGATGACCTTGGAATGGCAGTGGCAAATAGCCTTGCTGCTGTCAAGAATGGGGCAGGTCGTGTTGAAGGGACTATCAATGGTATCGGGGAACGAGCTGGAAATGCTGCTTTGGAAGAAATTGCAGTTGCCCTCAATATTCGCCAAGATTACTATCAAGCAGAGACCAGTATTGTCCTAAATGAGACTATCAATACGTCAGAAATGGTTTCACGCTTTTCAGGTATTCCAGTTCCTAAAAACAAGGCTGTCGTTGGTGGCAATGCCTTCTCCCACGAGTCTGGTATTCACCAAGACGGAGTCCTTAAAAATCCTCTTACTTATGAAATTATCACCCCTGAATTGGTTGGAGTTAAGAGTAATAGTCTTCCGCTTGGTAAATTGTCTGGCCGCCATGCCTTTGTTGAGAAACTAAGAGAATTGGCCCTAGACTTTACAGAAGAGGATATCAAACCACTCTTTGCTAAGTTCAAGGCGCTGGCCGATAAGAAACAAGAAATTACAGATGCAGATATTCGAGCTCTAGTCGCTGGCACCATGGTTGAAAACCCAGAAGGATTCCACTTTGATGATTTACAACTTCAAACTCATGCAGATAATGATATTGAAGCGCTTGTTAGCCTAGCCAATATGGATGGTGAGAAAGTCGAATTTAATGCGACAGGACAAGGATCTGTTGAGGCTATCTTTAACGCTATCGATAAGTTCTTTAACCAATCTGTCCGCTTGGTATCCTATACCATTGATGCGGTGACAGATGGAATTGATGCCCAAGCTCGAGTCTTGGTCACTGTTGAAAACAGAGATACAGAAACAATCTTTAATGCAGCAGGGCTTGATTTCGATGTGCTGAAGGCTTCGGCTATTGCCTACATCAATGCTAATACATTTGTTCAAAAAGAGAATGCTGGTGAGATGGGACGTAGCGTTTCTTACCGCGATATGCCTAGTGTGTAAAGGAGAAGGCTATGACAAAGAAAATAGTAGCTCTAGCAGGGGACGGAATTGGTCCAGAAATCATGGAGGCTGGTTTAGATGTTCTGGAGGCTCTAGCTGAAAAAACAGGTTTTGACTATGAGATTGACAGACGACCCTTCGGAGGTGCAGGTATTGATGCTGCAGGGCATCCCTTACCTGATGAAACCCTCAAGGCATGTAGAGAAGCAGATGCCATTCTCTTAGCGGCTATAGGTAGTCCTCAGTATGATGGGGCAGCGATTCGTCCTGAACAAGGCTTGCTGGCTCTTCGTAAGGAACTCAATCTTTACGCTAATATTCGCCCTGTAAAAATCTTTGATAGTCTCAAGCATTTGTCACCACTCAAACAAGAACGAATTGCTGGTGTAGATTTTGTAGTTGTGCGTGAGTTGACAGGTGGTATCTACTTTGGGGACCATATCCTTGAAGAGCGCAAAGCGCGTGATATCAACGATTATAGCTATGAAGAAGTGGAGCGGATTATTCGCAAGGCCTTTGAAATTGCAAGAAGTCGGAGAAAAATACTTACCAGCATCGATAAGCAAAATGTGTTGGCAACATCAAAACTCTGGCGCAGAGTAGCTGAGGAAGTCGCACAGGATTTTCCAGATGTAACCTTGGAACACCAATTGGTGGACTCAGCTGCCATGATCATGATTACAAATCCTGCTAAGTTCGATGTCATCGTGACGGAGAATCTTTTTGGAGATATTCTATCTGATGAATCAAGCGTTCTATCAGGCACACTTGGAGTTATGCCATCAGCCAGTCATTCTGAAAATGGACCAAGTCTCTATGAGCCCATTCACGGTTCAGCTCCTGATATTGCAGGACAAGGGATTGCTAATCCTATTTCTATGATTTTGTCTGTTGCCATGATGTTGAGAGATAGCTTTGGTCGTTATGAGGATGCAGAGCGTATCGAACGTGCTGTTGAGGCAAGTTTGGCAGCTGGTGTTTCAACAAGAGATATAGGTGGACAGGCTTCTACTAAGGAAATGACAGAAGCTATTATTGCAAGGTTATGAAGTTAGACGAAAAAATTACTCTAGTCCTTTTGATTTGGAATGCCATGGTTTTCTTGATTTATGGTATTGACAAATCTAAGGCAAGGAGAAGAGCTTGGCGCATTCCAGAGAAAATCTTACTCATTTTAGCCTTTACTTGTGGTGGCTTTGGTGCCTGGCTAGCAGGAATCATTTTTCATCACAAGACTAGAAAATGGTACTTTAAGACAGTTTGGTTTCTCGGAATGGTGTCTACACTAGTAGCCTTATATTTTATTTGGAGGTAATGGATGGCAGGAAAATCGATTTTTGATAAATTATGGGACCGTCATGTCATCATAGGGGAAGAGGGGCAGCCCCAACTCATGTATGTGGACCAGCACTATATTCATGAAGTGACCAGTCCTCAGGCTTTTCAAGGTTTACGAGACGCAGGTCGTAGATTGAGACGACCAGATTTGACATTTGGAACCTTTGACCACAATGTCCCGACAGTCAATATTTACGATATTCGAGATGTGATTTCTAAAGCACAAATTGATAAGCTGGCTGAAAATGTTGAGGAATTTGGAATTGAACATGCTGCTCACGGTTCTGAAAAGCAGGGGATCGTTCACATGGTTGGTCCAGAAACAGGACGGACGCAACCAGGGAAATTCATCGTCTGTGGAGACAGCCATACGGCAACCCACGGAGCTTTCGGAGCGATCGCCTTTGGTATTGGGACCAGTGAGGTCGAGCATGTCTTTGCTACCCAGACCCTCTGGCAGGTCAAACCCAAGAAAATGCTGGTCGAATTCACTGGTGTTCCTCAAAAAGGAGTTTATTCTAAGGATTATATTCTCGCCTTGATTGCCAAGTACGGCGTTGCCTGTGGTGTTGGCTATGTAGTGGAATATCGTGGGCAAGCGATTGATGCATTGAGCATGGAAGAGCGAATGACCATCTGCAATATGTCCATCGAATTTGGATCCAAGATGGGAATAATGAATCCGGATCAGACTACCTATGACTATCTCAAGGGACGCGAGTGTGTTCCAGAGAATTTCGAAGAGGCTGTGGCTGATTGGAAAACAATTGTCAGTGATGAGGATGCCGTATACGATAAGGTTATCCGGATGGATGTCTCAGACCTAGCTCCTATGGTAACCTGGGGAACCAATCCTGCTATGGGGGTTGATTTTGACAGTAGTTTCCCAGAAATTAAGGATATGAATGATGAGCGAGCTTATAATTACATGAATTTGGCACCAGGTCAAAAGCCAGCAGATATTGAATTAGGCTATATCTTTATAGGTTCATGTACTAATGCTCGTCTCAGCGACTTGCAGCTGGCTGCGCGATTTGTCAAAGGGAAGAAAATAGCTCCTAACTTAACGGCTATCGTAGTCCCAGGCTCTCGTCCTGTCAAACGAGCTGCTGAGAAGTTGGGCTTGGATAAGGTTTTCTTAGATGCTGGCTTTGAGTGGCGAGACCCAGGTTGCTCTATGTGCCTAGGGATGAATCCAGACAAGGTTCCTGATGGGGTTCACTGTGCTTCAACCAGCAATCGAAACTTTGAAGACAGACAAGGCTTTGGAGCTAAGACCCATCTCTGCAGTCCAGCCATGGCAGCTGCGGCAGCTATCGCAGGGCGCTTCGTAGATGTTCGGCAAATGCCAGAGGCCCAGTAAGGAGAGGATATGGAGAAATTTACAGTTTATACGGGAACGACCGTTCCTCTCATGAATGATAACATCGACACCGACCAAATCCTACCCAAGCAGTTTCTCAAGTTGATAGATAAAAAGGGCTTTGGTAAGTACCTCATGTATGCTTGGCGTTATCTGGACGACAAGTATACTGAGGATCCTGACTTTGTCTTTAACCGACCTGAATATCGTAAAGCCAGTATCCTCATCTCAGGGGATAACTTTGGCGCAGGTTCTTCGAGGGAACACGCAGCTTGGGCTTTAGCAGACTACGGTTTTAAGGTCGTGATTGCAGGATCTTTCGGTGATATTCATTACAATAATGAACTCAATAATGGTATGCTGCCTATTGTTCAGCCCAGAGAGGTTAGAGAAAAGCTAGCCCAGCTTAAACCAACTGATCAGGTAACTGTGGACTTGGAACAACAGAAAATCATCTCACCAGTTGGAGAATTCACTTTCGAAATAGATAGCGAATGGAAACACAAGCTCTTAAATGGTTTGGATGATATTGGTATTACCTTGCAGTATGAAGATTTGATTGCTGCTTATGAAAAACAAAGACCAGCCTACTGGCAGGATTAGAAAAAATAGAAAAGGAAATATAGAACTATGACAAAACACATTCAATGGAACGGAACACTTTCACAAGAAGGCTACGACATTTTAAAAGGTGAGGGCGGATGTATCGTTTGCCCTACTAAAGTTGGTTACATTATCATGACCAGTGATAAGGCAGGACTTGAGCGCAAGTTCGCAGCCAAAGAACGTAACCGTAACAAACCAGGTGTTGTCCTCTGTGGTAGCATGGACGAGCTTCGCGCTTTAGCACAACTTAACCCAGAAATTGAAGCCTTCTACCAAAAACATTGGGACGAAGACATTCTACTTGGTTGTATCCTTCCATGGAAACCAGAAGCTTTTGAAAAGCTCAAAGCATATGGTGATGGCCGTGAAGAACTGATGACTGACGTGCGTGGTACTAGCTGCTTTGTTATCAAATTTGGGAAAGCTGGTGAACAATTAGCTGCCAAACTTTGGGAAGAAGGTAAAATGGTTTATGCTTCATCTGCAAACCCATCTGGAAAAGGTAACCGTGGTAAGGTAGAAGGTATCGGAGAACGTATCGAAGGAGCAGTGGATCTTGTCATTGAAGCAGACGACTACGTGGCATCCATCCAACCAGACAAAACGATTGAAACTCGCTACGAGCAAGGTGTGATGGTGTCTATGGTCGATAAAGACGGAAAACTCATACCAGAACAAGGTGGAGCACGTTCAACTTCACCAGCGCCAGTTGTGATCCGTAAAGGTCTTGATATTGATAAAATCATGATGCACCTGTCAGACACCTTTAATTCATGGGACTACCGCCAGGGCGAGTATTATTAAAATAGAAAAGAAGTCTAGTGTTAAGAGAGATTGAAGCTCCTAACGCTGGGCTTTTCCTTTAGAAATTCTTTTCTTTTTCTATAGGATATGGTATTCTATTTATAAAATATATGTTAATAAGTAATGTCAATATTTAAACATCATTAGTAAAAGGAGTTAGATTGATGAATAAAAGAAAAGTTAGTTTAGAAGATTTTTATAAATGGTATAGTCTAAATAAAGAAGAGTTATTAAATAAGGCAACTGCTGGTGAGAAGTTTAATGATAAATTAAAAGAAGAGTTTCTCCAGGAATGGCCTTTGGATAGGATTTTAACAATGTCAATCGATGAATATGTAATAGGGAAGGGACAGCAAAACAAGTCTTTGTGCTACGCTCTTGAGAAGGGAAAATACAAAAATCTATTTCTTGGAATTTCTGGTGGCTCAGCTTCGAAATTTGGTATTTATTGGAATAAAAAAACAAACAAATATAAAGATCAGGCTAATAATGAGATTTCAGAGTTGGATCAGCGATTTTCAAAATTAAAATCAGATTTGTATGAAATTATCAAAGAAGGTATTCGTTTTAACTTTGAAAATCCTATTTTTGATATGAAAAGATCAACAAATGAATTTGTTGGTCGTTCTGCTATGGTGACAAAATTACTTTGTATCTATTCTGAGGGATATCCTTTCTTTGGTGTAAATATTAATAGTCAAAAAGAATTTTGGAGCCACTTTGTTTCTCAAACAACTCAAGGTGGACCTTATCTGCAAAATCATAAAATAATTGAACTGTTGTCCAAAACTTATCCTGAGTTGGAGCCATCAAAATTAGGAACTATGCTTTTTGAGTATTCTAAGCTCTTTATGGAAAATAAGGAAGAAAATAGTACAATGGATTCATCAAACAATTTTCGTCATCAATTAACCCAATCCCTATTACAGTCTAAAAACCTCATCCTCCGAGGTGCACCTGGTACAGGAAAAACTTATCTTGCTAAAAAAATTGCCATGGAGTTAACAAATGGTAATGAAGATCAAATTGGATTTGTACAGTTTCACCCATCTTACGACTATACGGATTTTGTAGAGGGATTTAGACCAGTATCTAATGGAGATGGTACCATTGAGTTTAAACTAGTAGATGGTATCTTTAAGAAGTTTTGTCAGAAAGCTAGAGACGCTAAGAAAACTGGAGGCCAAGATAATTTTGATGAAGCTTGGACTAAACTAACGGATGCTATCAATGAGAAACAGGGACAATATTTGTTTCCTCGTAGTTCAGTTCCAGCTAGTTTAAATAGCCAAGGGAATGTGAAGTTTGATTCTCCTGTTGCTACCAAAGAAAAAGTATATCTTTTGTACAAGGGTGAGAAGACTAAGTTAAAGTACGAAACTTATCAAAAAATCGTTTTAGATCACATGAAAGAAAGTTATGGCTTATCTGATTATGTGTCTCCAACAGAGATTAAGACAGACAAGAATTTTGTCTTCATCATTGATGAAATCAACCGTGGGGAGATTTCTAAGATTTTTGGGGAACTCTTTTTCTCTATCGACCCTGGTTATCGTGGTGAAAAGGGAAGTGTATCTACCCAATATGCTAATTTACATGAAACTGATGAGAAATTTTATATCCCTGACAATGTCTATATCATCGGAACCATGAATGATATTGATCGCTCAGTGGACACCTTTGATTTTGCAATGCGTCGTCGCTTCCGTTTTGTAGAAATAACAGCTGAAAGTCAGTTAGGAATGCTAGATAAAGAACTCAAAGACAATGCAGAAGAAGCAAAACTTCGTCTTAGAAACTTAAATGCTGCTATTGAAAACGTTCAGGAGCTAAACAGTCATTATCATATTGGACCAAGTTATTTTCTTAAGTTGAAGGATGTAGATTTTGACTATGAATTACTCTGGTCTGATTATCTTAAACCACTTTTGGAAGATTACTTACGGGGTTCTTATGAAGAGGATGAAACTCTGGAGACATTGAAAAAAGCATTTAATCAGACAAGTATAGAGGAAGCAAGTGAGTCTATAGCTGATGACAATGAAGGCGATGAAAACGATGATGCGGATCACTGATAATCAACACAAGATTGTTAAAGAAGAATTTGTTGAAGAATATCCTAAACTAAGTAATCTTCTTTTAGATAGAACCTTGGAAAGTCTATCCCAAGATGAACGTGTTTTCATTTTTCCAAATGATTTGAAGAATTCTCCTGACTTAGAAAAGGACCAGATAATCTTTGAAACAGTTAATCAGAAAATCAAGACTGGAAATGTGATTGGTTTTCTGGGGTGTGGCCAGGAAAGATTAACGATTTCCTCTCGCTTTTCTGATGAGAGTAATGACCATTTTTTGCATTATCTCTTACACAAGGTTCTTCATATCAATCTCACTAGTTTAGATGTTGCTTTGTCTCGTGAAGAGAGGCTTTATCAACTTTTGATGTATCTCTTCCCCAAGTATCTACAAGCTGCTATTCGAAAAGGTCTTTATAAGGAATACCATCGATTTTCTCATAACGATAGTCATGTTAAGGGAGTGATTGATGTAAGAAATCATCTCAAGAAAAATCTTCCTTTCACGGGAAATATTGCCTACACAATGAGAGAGTTCACCTATGATAATCCCCTCATGCAGTTGGTCCGTCATACTATTGAATACATTAAGAACCAGAAAAGTATTGGTCAAGTGGTACTAGATAATCTCTCAACTAGTCGTGAAAACGTAGCTGAAATCGTGCGTGTAACGCCCTCTTATAAACTAGCTGATCGTGCTAAGATTATTCGGGGAAATCAATCTAAACCTATACGTCATGCATACTTTCACGAGTACAGAAAGTTACAAGAACTTTGTCTGATGATCCTAAACCAAGAAAAGCACGGTTTAGGGTATCAAGATCAAAAAATTCATGGTATTCTTTTTGATGTTGCCTGGCTTTGGGAAGAGTATGTTCATACCTTGTTGCCAAAAGATTTTATCCATCCACGAAATAAAGATAAGACGGACGGAATTTCAGTATTTTCTAGTCAAGAAAGAAAAGTATATCCAGATTTTTATCAAGAAGAGCTTAAAATAGTATTAGATGCTAAGTATAAAAAACTTGAAGATACTGAAAAAGGAATCCACCGTGAGGACTTATTCCAGCTGATTTCCTATTCTTATATTTTAAAAGCTGAGAAAGCTGGACTGATTTTTCCTAGTATGGAGCAGTCAGTAAATAGTGAAATAGGAAAAGTAGCTGGCTATGGAGCTCAATTTAAGAAGTGGTCTATTCGAATCCCTCAGAATGCCTCATCCTATAGTGCATTTTGTAAAATGATGGAAAACTCTGAAGAAATTTTTAAAAGGAATATTGGTAAGGAAGTGGGGAGAAACTAATCTCCTCATTTTTATCTTAAAACCATAAAAAACGAACGTTATTATTTTATAATTGAAATTATTTGACAAAAACTGTACTTTCGTTTATAATAATTTAAGGAAACGTCGGAAAAGGCGTAGAGATGCGCAAGCATAGGTAGGTCATTATAAAAGAAACGAGACATCGATATGTTAAATGAATTTCCAATTTTTGATTACGAAGATATTCAGTTGATCCCTAATAAATGTGTCATTAAAAGCCGTGCAGAAGCGGATACAAGTGTCACACTTGGAAATCACACTTTCAAATTACCTGTTGTACCAGCAAATATGCAGACGATTTTGGATGAGAACGTAGCAGAGCAGCTTGCTAAGGGTGGGTACTTCTATATTATGCACCGTTTTGACGAGGCTGGGCGCATTCCTTTTATTAAGCGCATGCATGAGCAAGGGCTTATTGCTTCTATCTCTGTCGGTGTTAAGGATTATGAGTATGATTTTGTTAGCCAGCTCAAGGCTGATGCTCCTGAATACATCACGATTGACATTGCTCATGGTCATGCAGATAGCGTGATTTCTATGATTCAACACATCAAGAAAGAATTGCCAGATACTTTTGTTATTGCTGGAAATGTGGGAACACCAGAAGCTGTACGTGAATTGGAAAATGCGGGTGCGGATGCTACTAAGGTTGGAATCGGTCCTGGTAAGGTTTGTATTACCAAGGTTAAGACTGGTTTTGGTACAGGTGGTTGGCAGTTGGCTGCTCTACGCT
>ERZ773046.1336-NODE-1336-length-14266-cov-4.830765_pt1 | contig 14266 bp, 10 predicted proteins | sample MGYA00580634_ERZ773046 | MGnify/ENA primary metagenome ERZ773046 (study PRJEB29015, sample SAMEA2738127) | human oral metagenome | biome: human oral; feature: human-associated habitat; material: saliva | place: China | collected 2159 ... | reverse complement strand
GTAGTCAATATGATTTTTGGCCAAGGTATCTCTCATATCGATGAAGTTATCAGTTTAGCAGTAGAAAACGACATCATCGAAAAAGCAGGTGCTTGGTTCTCTTACAAGGGAGAAAAACTTGGACAAGGCTTTAACTCTGTACGTGAATATATGAAGAATCATCCAGAATTTGATGCAGAGATTACAGAACTTGTAAAAGCAAAGTTATTCCCTACAGCAGAAGCTGATTCCACAGAAACAACAGCAGAATAATCCAAGGTACTCTTACCGAAAACGTAAGGGTATCTTTTTTACTTGATAAGCATGATACAGAAAAGAAATTGAATTTGTTGTATGATGTTACTGTATGAAAACAAATTATCTAAGGTTCTATGAAGAACTTTCAAAAAACTATCAGACAGACGAAAAGCGAAATCAATTACGTCTGTGTAATAAAATTGTGACAAATATATATTATGTTGTATATCCATTATTATTGTTATATCTATTTGTAAAACAAAGTGAAAAGTTATTACCGACAATTCTAATCCCGCTACTTTCAATTGTCGCAATAACATTGTTACGTAAAGTTTTGGCACGTCCTCGTCCATACGAGGAATACCCAATTGATCAAATCTTAGAAAAAGAAACACAACATAACGCAATGCCAAGTCGCCATGTATTTTCAGCTGCTATCATTGCGATGATGTGTTTTACAATTTCTCCATTACTTGCATGCATACTATTAGTGCTAGCTGCACTAGAAGGATATATCCGTGTGGTAGGAGGAGTGCATTATCCACGGGATGTCATTGTTGGGTATCTTCTAGGAGTATTATTCGGGCTATTTGTTTTATAAACTGTTTGTGCTATGTAAGTTTTGTGATATAACTTACTAGAAAGGTCACATCATTTGATGTGTGGTGATTGAGAAGAACATGCGCCTTTAATCCGATTTTAAACATATGAAAAGAGAACATTTTATAAACATCTTTTCATGCGTGGAAACGGATTAAAACCTCTATACAGAGAATTTTTGTCTGCTTTTTTCGCATGAAAAGAGCAGATTTTTTTGTAGGAGGTCATCAAATGATAGAAATTCATAATTTAACAATATGTCATCGATATGATTTACGTAAGATTGTCGATAATCTTACACTTACAGTTAAACCAACTGATAAAATTGCCATCATTGGCGAAGAAGGAAATGGAAAATCTACATTACTCAAATGTATCGTAGACTCACAACTCATAGAAAGTTATTGTGAAGTACAAGGAGAGATACGTTCGAAGAACGAAAGAATAGGGTATTTACCCCAAGAACTTGAACATAAGCATGTAGAGAAAACTGTATATGAATACTTCTGCGAAAGCGATGCTTTTTCACTTGCGACACCATCACAGTTACATGACATTGCACAAGCATTAGGAAATGACGTGGAGATGTATTATCAAACACAGACAATGTCTACACTTTCTGGCGGAGAAAAGATTAAGTATCAACTCGCCGCAATTCTTCTAGAACAACCAAGTATATTACTGTTAGATGAGCCATCCAATGACTTAGATATCAGTACGCTTGCATGGTTAGAGAATTTTATCAAAGAGTCTAATATTCCAATCATCTATATCTCACATGATGAAACATTACTGGCTAATACTGCAAATTGTATTGTCCATTTAGAACTCGTCAAGCGAAAAACAGAAGCACGACATACAATCATGCATATTGGCTATGACGCATATAAAGAATTACGTAATAAACAATTTGAAAAACAGATGATAGATGCACAAAGCGAGCGTCGTCAAGATAAGTTGCGCATGGAAAAATACCAACAGGTTTATGAACGCGTTCAACATGAATTGCGTGTTGTATCGCGCCAAGCACCGCAGACTGCCGCAAATCTCAAGAAAAAGATGAGAAGTGTCAAAGCGATGGGAAAGCGTTTTGAAAGAGAACGTGAGAATATGACGGAGATTCCACTTCGTGAGGATGCGATATTCTTTCACTTTGATGTGGAACCATTTGCCAGTGACAAACAGATTCTTGATTATCATTTAGATAAGCTGATGACAAAGGATGAATCAAAAATACTAGCGAGCGATATTACATTGCAAGTATTTGGTAATCAAAAAATATGTGTTGTTGGTAATAATGGCTGTGGCAAAACTACACTATTGCATAAGATTCATGATGCGTTATCTGAAAGGGAGGATATTCATATTGGCTATATGCCACAAAACTATGATGACATTCTGGATGAGTATGAATCACCAATCGATTTCTTAACAACTGTAGGGGATAAAGAGGATATTACACGTATTCGACAGTACCTTGGTTCAATGAAGTTTACATCTGATGAGATGGAACATTCTTTAACAGAGCTATCAGGTGGGCAGCGTGCCAAGGTATTCATGTTAAAGATGCATCTAGAGGGTGCCAATGTCTTATTGCTGGATGAACCTACCCGTAACTTCTCTCCATTATCAGCTCCAGTTGTAAGAGAAGAATTAAAAAACTTTGGTGGAGCAATCATCGCTGTATCTCATGATCGGAAGTTCATTCAGGAAGTTTTTGATGATATCTATTTGTTGAATTCCACAGGATTACATCGTGATACGATAGAAACTAAGTAAAACGCTTTCATTGTTTTGTGTGTCTATTGTGAAAATGTGAAAAAAACCGTATAATACTAGAGAGAGAAATCTCTAAGAATAATGGAGGATTAAAAATGGGGTATATCATTCATGACCCTGTAATTCCTGTCATTTTAGCTCTTATTGTAGGTATCTTTGTCGGCATTGGTATTATGAAGGTTGCTGGCAAACACGGTCTTGATCGTGCGATTACAAAATCGCAAGATATTCTTGAAGAAGCAAATTCAAAAGCAGAAACAATTACGCGCCAAGCTACATTAGACGCGAAACAACAAACTTACGAATTAAAACTACAGGCAGAAAAAGAGATTAAGAATCAACAAAATAAATTATTACAAGTTGAAAATAAACTCATGCGCCAGCAGGATAGTTTGAATTTCCGTGAGGAGAATCTTGCCCGAAAAGAAAAGAAAATTGACGAAAAAGATCAGCAGATTACTGGAAAACTTGCAGATATCACTAAAATGGAAGAAGACTTGCAGGCTAAGATTGATCAGCAATTAGTTGAACTAGAGCGTGTGGCAAATATGTCACAGGCAGACGCAAAGGTAGAATTGATGGAGGCTGTTGAAAAGAAGACAGAAGCCGAAATCGCTACTTACTTACGTGATAAACAAGAGGAAGCAGAAGCAGAAGCCTCTTCCGTTGCACGTAATATTATTTCTTTAGCGATTCATCGCTACTCACAAGAGGAAACAATCGAGCGTACCGTTAGTACAGTAACGCTTCCAAGTGAAGAGATGAAGGGGCGTATCATCGGTCGTGAGGGAAGAAATATCAAAGCAATCGAACAGGCTACAGGTGTTGATTTAATTATTGATGACACACCAGATATTATTACTGTTTCTTGCTTTAACCCAATTCGTCGTGAAATTGCACGTCAGTCATTAGAAATTCTGATGAAGGATGGACGTATTCAACCAGGACGTATTGAGGAAGTTGTTCAGAAGGTTACAGATGAACTTGAAGAGACAATCTTCAAGATTGGTAATGAAGCAGTATTCAAACTTGGTATCGGTAAGATGAATCGTGAACTCATCAAGCTGGTAGGACGTATGAGATTCCGTTATAGCTATGGCCAAAACGGTTTATCACACTCTGTAGAAGTTGCACACTTCGCTGGTATGATGGCTGCTGAATTAGGTCTAAACCAAGCACTTGCGAAGCGTGCAGGTTTATTACACGATATTGGTAAAGCACTAGACTTTGAAACAGAAGGAACTCACGTTGAGTTAGGTTCCAAGGTTGCCAAGAAGTATGGTGAAAATCCTATCGTTATCAACTCGATTGAAGCTCACCATGGCGATACAGCTCCAACAGATATTATTTCTGTATTAGTTGCTGCAGCAGACACAATCAGTGCTGCTAGACCTGGTGCTCGTTATGAATCTATGGAAGGCTACATTCAACGTCTAGAAAATCTTGAAAAGATTGCATTAGACTTTGAGGGAGTTGAAAAAGCATTCGCAATCCAAGCTGGACGTGAACTTCGTGTTATGGTACAGCCTGAGAAGATTGATGATGTACGTATGGTGAAGGTAGCTCATGATATTCGTGAACGAATTGAAAATGAGATGACCTACCCAGGACAGATCAAGGTTACATTGATTCGTGAAGTACGTGCACAAGAATTAGCAAAATAAGAACCGGTTCACGGTTCTTTTTTCTGAAAAGAGGGGAAGTAACATGAGAGTACTATTTCTAGGAGATATCGTCGCAAAGAGCGGACGAGATGCAGTTTTAGCTAAGTTATACGCATTAAAGGAACAATATCAACCGGATTTCATCATTGTAAATGCAGAGAATTCTGCACATGGCAAAGGGATTACATTTAAAATCTACAATCAATTACTCCTAGCAGGTGTCGATGTTATTACACTTGGAAACCATGCCTTCTCCAAGATGGAGATTCTAAATCATCTTCCTTCAATGAATCATGCAGTACGACCTGCCAATATGGAACCCTTCCATATTGGAAAAAGTTATGTGATTAAAGAAGTGAATGGAAAACATATTGCGGTAGTAAATCTAGTTGGGAAAGTATTTATGGATGTTTGTCGTGAAGACCCTGTCATCACGATGGAAAAACTCTTAAATGAAATTGACGCAGATATAATCTTTGTGGATCTACACGCAGAAGCGACTGCTGAAAAAATGACCTTTGCAAATTACTTTGCGCCAAGAGTGACTGCTGTGATTGGCACACATACGCATGTACAAACTGCGGATGAACAGATTATTAACGGTTGTGCATATATCACGGATGCAGGAATGTGTGGAGTATACGCATCGATATTGGGACGAGATACAGAAGAGGTTATCGCTAGAAGTATCTACAATGAATCCACACGTTATACACCCGCACAAGGTCCAGCAGTGATCTCTGGTGTCCTCATCGATATCGATGAAAAAACAAATCGAGCAAACCAAATTGAACGGGTTCAAATTCGTCCGAAAGGTTAGCATTTACTAACAAAATAGTGGGGTGCTATACTTTAGATGTTCATAAAGGAGGACTCGAATAATGCCAGTTACAGTTGATAAGGATACTTGTATCGGTTGTGGTGCTTGCGTAGGAGTTTGCCCAGTAGCAGCACTCGCTTTAGATGAAAATGGAAAGTCCGGATGCGATGAAGACACATGTATTTCATGCTTCTCATGCATTCCAGTTTGCCCAGTTTCAGCTATCACAGAAAAGAACTAAATATAAGAAAATCGGTGCCCACCGATTTTTTTATATCCATAGGTGATTGACAAGTTGTTCTGCTTTGCTATGATATGTATAACAAAAGCGTGTTACTGGAAAGCAGGCATTAGCTCATTGGAAAAACATTTTTTCTGATGGGCTTTTTTCGTGGGAGGTACTTATGTTCTTATTTCATAAAAAATCAATGATCTATTCACCATGCGATGGTACATTTAAACCATTAAGTGAAGTAAAGGATGAAGTATTCTCTAAAGAACTGATGGGAAAAGGTTTTGCGGTTGTCCCAACAAATGGAGATATTCATTCACCAGTTGATGGTAAGGTCACAATGGTATTTCCAACAAAACATGCGATTGGTATTACAGATAAAAACAATATTGAATATATTTTGCATATTGGTATCGATACTGTACAGTTAAAAGGGGCAGGCTTTGAGGTATGCGTACAAGAAGGAGACAGTGTAAAGGCTGGAGACTTACTTGTAAACTGTGATTTAGCTATGCTAAAACAAGCAGGCTATCAAACAGATGTTCTTGTGATTATTACAAATCATAAGGATGTACGCATCAAACAAGCAGATAACCTAAAAGTAAAGGAAGAGATAGCATATTGTGAAAACATATAATATTGCAAAAATACTAAATCATAACGTCGTTGTATGTCGTAGTGATGAAGATTCTAGAGAGTATATTATCTTTGGAAAGGGTATTGGTTTCCAAAGACGAGAAAATGATATTGTTCCTGCAGAACAGATTCAAAACGTATATGAACTTGTTGATTTAAAAGATCGTAGACGTTATGAAGAGTTAGTAAATAGTGCAGATGATGAAGTAGTAGAAGTTACAGAAGAAGTCATCAGTGAGATGACTAACAGCTTTGGTGCATATGATAAGCGTATTCACCTTGCGTTGCTTGATCATATTCAGTTTAGTGTAAAGCGTTACCGTGAAAAGATTACAGTTAAGAATGTATTCACGGATGAAATTCGATTCTTATATCCAAAGGAATTTCAATTTGCAAAAGAAGTACTTGCGAAGATTAACGAACGTTTGGGTATTCATTTAGATGACAGCGAGATTGGTTTTATATGCATGCATATTCACGCTGCTTTACAGGGTGAAAGTGCCAGTCTTTCTACGATGATTGCACAGATATTAACAGAAACAATCGCAATCATCGAAAGAGAAATGCAAATCAACCTCAATGATTATGAAGTAGCGAAGCAACGTTTGATAACACATTTGAAATTTGCGATTAAACGCTCGTTAGATGGGGTTGAAATTAATAACCTAATTGGTGATCTTGTTCATGATAAATATCGCAAGTCATACCAGATTGCATGCATGATAGGAGATCACATTGAAAATACATATGGCATCAGTATCGGAGAAGGAGAAAGATGCTATCTAACGATACACTTACAGAATATTGTAATGTATCGCAAATAATGGTTCGTACATGTGTAGTAAGGGGTATTACACATGTGGAATATAAGGAGGATATTTATGTTTAAGATGCTTCAAAAGATTGGTAAAGCATTTATGTTACCTATCGCAATTTTACCAGCTGCTGGTTTATTGTTAGGTATTGGTGGTGCTTTATCCAACCCTACAACAGTGGCGACTTATCCTGTATTAAATAATCCAGTATTACAGGGTGTCTTCACAATTATGAGTGCTGCGGGAACGGTTGTTTTCGCAAATCTAGCAATGTTATTGTGCGTAGGTCTATGTATTGGCCTTGCAAAGCGTGACAAGGGAACTGCTGCCTTAGCGGGTGTTGTTGGTTTCTTAGTTATGAACGCTACAATCACTTCTTTATTAGGTATTTTTAATCCAGATGGTGCTTCCATTGATACTGGTGTTGTTGGCGCAATCGTTGTTGGTTTAGTTGCCGTAACATTACACAACAAATATCAAAATATTGAACTTCCACAGGTACTTGGATTCTTTGGTGGTTCACGTTTCGTGCCAATCGTTACTTCATTCGCAAGTATCTTCATTGGTGCAGTGTTCTTCTTAGTATGGCCACCATTCCAACAGTTATTAGTATCTACAGGTGCATTCATTGCACAAGCAGGTCCAGTTGGAACATTCTTCTATGGATTCTTAATGCGTTTATGTGGAGCAGTTGGTTTACACCACATGATTTATCCAATGTTCTGGTACACAGAGCTTGGTGGTGTTGAAACTGTTGCAGGTGTCGCTGTAGCAGGTGCACAGAAAATCTTCTTTGCACAGTTAGCAGATCCAAATCATGTAGGTCTATATACAGAAGGAACACGTTTCTTCGCTGGTCGTTTCTCAACAATGATGTTCGGCTTACCAGCCGCATGTCTAGCAATGTACCACTGCGTACCAAAGGAAAGAAGAGGCAAGTACAAGGGCTTATTCTTAAGTGTTGCCTTAACATCCTTTATCACAGGTATTACAGAACCAATCGAATTCATGTTCTTGTTCGTAAACCCAATTCTTTATGTTATTCACTCATTCTTTGATGGTGTAAGTTTCTTTATCGCAGATATTCTCAATATCTCGATTGGTAATACATTCTCTGGTGGTGTGATTGACTTTACACTCTTTGGTATCCTACAAGGAAACGCAAAGACAAACTGGATTTTAGAAATTCCATTTGGTTTGGTATGGGCATGTCTATACTACACATTCTTCAGATGGTACATTACAAAGTTCAATGTTATGACTCCTGGTCGTGGCGAAGAAAGTGATGATGCGGAGCCAGTTGTAGAGACAAAGTCTACACTGAAGGAAGATAGTCACAAGATTATCGCTGCTTTAGGTGGTAAGGAAAATATCGAAGACGTTGACGCATGCATTACACGCTTACGTGTAAGTGTGAAGGATGTTAAGAAGGTTGATAAGGATGCACTGAAGAAGTTAGGTGCTACTGATGTTCTTGAAGTTGGTGGAGGAATCCAAGCTATCTATGGTGCAAAGGCTATCCTCTACAAGAACAACATCGTAGAAATCTTAGGTATTGATGAATAATCAAGAAGTTATTTCAGCCTTAAAAGGTAAACTCGTCATCTCTTGTCAAGCATTGCCAGGAGAACCGCTCTATACAGAAGCGGGTGGAATTATGCCGTTAATGGCATATGCGGCAGAGCTAGCAGGTGCTAGTGGAATCCGTTGTAATTCAGTACGAGATATTAACGAAATTCGTGCAAAAGTAAAACTTCCAACGATTGGAATTATCAAGCAAGATTATTTGGACTCACCAATTTATATAACCCCTACATTTGAAGAGGTGAGTGCACTTGTACAAACAGGCACAGAAATTATTGCCTTAGACTACACAGATCGCATTCATCCAAATAACGTCAAGCGCGAAGAATTATTCCATCAAATCAAACAAGCATATCCAAATCAACTACTCATGGCAGATATCTCAAATTTTTCAGAGGCGAAAGCCGCAGTAGAAATTGGCTTTGACTTTGTTGGTACAACACTAAACGGTTACGTTGGCGATGAAAAGACAGAAGGGCCAAACTTTGATTTGGTATCTAGAATCGTCAATGAATTAGACTGTCGTTGTATTGCGGAAGGAAGAATCCATGAACCATCACAAGCTCGTAAAATGCTAGAGATTGGGGCCTTTGCGGTAGTGGTTGGTGGAGCGATTACACGTCCACTAGAAATTGCGACAAGATTTATTAAAGAAATCAACAAGGACCGCTAAATTTGCGGCCCTTTTCTTGTGCATAAGAAGTCAGTATTCTGTATAATAGTACCGATAGAGGTTGAAGATGAAAAGAGAAGATTTTATCCTTCCGGTTCATGCGGAAGAAAGAAAACGAACAAAGAAAAATACAGAGAGTACTTTTAGTAACTTTCAGATAAGTGATGATATCGTAAATCTAGGTTATGGTAAGAAGTATTTTATACATACCTATGGCTGTCAAGCTAATGTACGTGATGGAGAAGCACTTGCAGGAATGATGGAAATGATGGGCTATACAAGTACGAATGTTCCAGATGATGCGGATGTATTGTTCTTTAATACTTGTGCTATCCGTAAAGCGGCAGAAGACCGTGTATTATCCGATGTAAATAAGTTACGTTACTTAAAGGATCAACGTCCAACAACGGTATTCTGTATCTGTGGTTGTATGGCCCAGGAAGAAGAAACAGTCAAACAGATTCTTTCTGTATCACCACATGTGGACTTAATTTTTGGTACCCATAACATTCACCGTATGCCAAATCTTTTAGCAGAGGTGATTGAAAGTAATGAGCGTAAAGTAGAAGTATTCTCCCAAGAAGGAGATGTTGTCGAAGATGTACCAGTAAAGCGTTCAATGGACTCCAAGGGCTTTGTAAATATTATGTATGGTTGTGATAAGTTCTGTACGTATTGTATCGTCCCTTATACACGTGGTAGAGAGCGCTCACGCCGCATGGAGGATATCCTAAGAGAAGTCGAAGAACTGAAAGCCAGTGGACGCAAAGAGGTTGTTTTACTTGGGCAAAATGTTAATGCCTATGGCAAAGACTTAAAGATGGAAGATGGCTTTACACAACTGCTTGTGGCAGTTGCAAAAACTGGTATTGAACGTATTAGTTTCTATACAAGTCATCCAAGAGATTACAGTGAAACAACCATCGATGCGATGCGTGATTATCCAAACATCATGCCATTCTTGCATCTACCTGTACAATCTGGATCAGATGAAGTATTACGTCGTATGGCACGTGGATATACAGTCGAAAGATACAAGCAGTTATACGATAATTTGAAGAAGAAAGTACCACATATTGCATTTACAACAGACCTCATTGTCGGTTTCCCAAATGAAACCGATGAAGAATTTGAAGCTACATTAGATCTTGTGCGTTATTGTCGATTTGATATGGCATACGCATTTATCTATTCCCCAAGAGCAGGTACACCAGCCGCAAATATGGAAGATAATATTCCGCTCGAAGTAAAGAAGGAAAGACTGGCAAGACTCAATGAATTACTAACTGAGATAGCGGAAGAAAATAATCGTCACTTCTTAGGAGAGACAGTCAGTGTTTTATGCATTGGCACTTCCAAGAGAAATAGCGAAGTTTATAGTGGATATAGTGCAGATAATAAACTAGTAAACTTCACAAGCGAAAAAGATTGTGTCAATCAAATCGTGAATGTCGAAATTACTGCAACACATAGCTACTATCTTGAGGGTAAAGTTCTGTAAAATCGCCAGTGTTTGTTCTATAATAAACTTGGATTAAAAGTATTACTGGAGGATATAATTTATGAGTAAAGTACGCATATTTGCACTCGGCGGCCTTGATGAAGACGGCAAAAACATGTATGTCGTTGAAAACAACGAAGATATATTTGTCATGGAATGCGGATTGAAATATCCGGATGGTGATCAGTTAGGAATTGAGATGATTATTCCTGACTTCCGCTATTTACGTGAAAATCAATCACGCATTAAAGCAATCTTCATTACCCATGGTCATGAAGATGTCATGGCAGCACTACCAAACCTATTAAAAGAAATTCCGAATATTCCGGTGTATACAGCACCATTAACAGCGATGATGCTGGAACGTAAACTAAAGAAGGCAGGTATCAAAGAATTAAACTTACATCGCATTCGTCGTAATGCGAAGTTTAAGATTGGTAATACTGAGATTCGTACTTTTGGTACAATGCAATCTATCGCAGATGGCTTTGGTGTCGCAATTAAGACAGAAGATGGATATGTAGTATATTCATCAGAGTTTATCGTTGACTACGATACAAAGAATGCGGCATTCAAATTTGATATTACCAATATTACAGATCTAGGTAGTGAAGGGGTACTTGCGTTATTAAGCGAATCAGTAGGTTCTACACGTGCTGGTAGCAGTAGCCCACACCACCGCATCACCGAACAAATTGAACAGTACTTTGAAGATACGAAGAATCGTATGTTTATTACTGTGTTTAACCAGAACTTATATCGTGTCATTGAGATTATCGAACTTGCAACGAAGTATAATCGTAAAGTTGTCATCTTCGATGAAGAACTAAAGAGTTTAATGGCAGATATGGCAAAGCTTGGATACTATCATATTCCAGCAGGATTAGAGGTAGCACCATCTGCTTTCAGCAATGACATGGAAAATATCTTGGTTATTGTTTCAGGTACAGGTAAGTCCATCTTCCGTAAGATTCATAAGATGGCAACGAAAGAAAATGACAGAATTGAGTTACGTCCAACGGATACAGTGATTATCGCTTCTCCTGCCGTACCAGGTACGGAAAGAGAAGAGGCATCCATGGAAGATGACCTCTACAAAGAAGCAGGTCGTGTACTCATGATTGATTCACGTCGTGCTTATAGCATGCATGCAAGTATTGAAGATCTTAAGATGATGATCTACTTGATGAAGCCAAAGTACTACGTACCAATCAAGGGTGAATACCGTCAACTCATCGCCAATGCGAATATCGCATTAAACATGGGATATAACGCAGATAAGATTATCGTTATGGATAATGGCCAAGTGGCTGTGCTAAATGATGGTGTGATGGCGAAGTCTTTTGATAAGGTTGATGTGGATGATGTCATGGTAGATGGTAACGATAGCTTAGATGCTAGCGGTATGGTCTTAAAGGATAGAGAAATTTTAAGTACAGATGGTACAATTATCATCGGTGTCGTAATGAATCACGTCACAAAGGAAATTATCGGTGGACCAGATGTACAAAGCCGTGGTGTAATCTACCTTAAGGATGCAGATTACATTATTAAAGAAGTTGGCAACATCATGGAGAAGACTATTAATGATGCGGTCAAAGAAAAACGCTATGACAATATGTCTTGCCGTAGCGAAGCACGCGAGAAGATTAGTCGTTATGTCTTGAAAGAAACTGGCAAACGACCTATGATACTTCCAGCGATTATCGAAATTAACACAAAGGATTAGTGAGGGAATACGTGGCAAGAAAGACAAAAGCACAACAACAAGCAGAACAAAACAAGCTCATCGTTAGAGTGATCACGATTGTAATCCTCTTTGCTTTTGCCATTTTAGGCTTTACCAAAGCAGGCATCGTTGGTCTATTTATCTATAACTTATTAGGTTACCTAGCAGGTAACCTTTACTGGTTTGTGATAGCGATGGTAATTATTGTTCTACTAATCAATATCATCAGAAGAAAACAGAGTGAAGAAGAAATTAGTTGGATACCAATTATCCTGTTAATCTCTGCATTATTACTCTTAGAAGCATACATTGCAGTACCAAATGTAACGGGAATGGAGGCTTTGTATGACTATATTAATCATACGGTGGATTACTTTATGCCAGATTCAACTCTGAAATTCAGTGGAGGAATCTACGGTATCTTCCTATATGCAATTTCTTCGATGATGTTTAATCGTATTGGTACAGTGCTAGTCATCATCGTACTCTTCATGATAGCGATGTTATTACTTGTGGATATGGAAGTCTATAAGAGGGCATTCCGTTCTATCATTGCATTCTTTAAAATGCCGGAAGTAGAAGAGAGTAAGCAAAAGGAAGAACCAGAGGAGCCAAAAGAACCGGCAAACCTTTGGAAGATGATTGATAAAGGGAAAGAGAAAACGGGTTCCCTGTTTCAAAATATCAAGGCAGATGGTAAGACAGAAAGTCTGCCAGTTGTGCAAGAAGAACAGCCAAGAACAGCTAGGGTTATCAATCGTATTCATCCAGATGATCCAACCCAGGAAGTACCAATCATCGTACTACCAGGAGAGACAATCTCACAAAAAGACTCTGTATTCATCGATGTGGATGATTTGACAGATGACCATGCTCGCATGGAAGAAAAGACAACGTTAATACAAGATACTGTTGTACGTCAACCAGAACAATCACACTTTACGCCAATGACAGTCGATAGAGAAGAAGAGGGAGATTTATCCGCAACAGAAGAATATGAAACAGTTGTGGAAGAACATTCTGACCAAGAAAGCAATATCTATCCGCCATCCGAGGCACCAAAGCCAAAGAAACGTACACGTCCATATCAATTACCAAAGATTTCACTCTTAGACCCACTTCCACCAAAGGGTAGTAATCCAGAAAATGAAGTGGCCGCAAGAGAAAAATCACAATTATTACTACAGATTCTAAATAACTTTGATATCGAAGCACAGTTATTAAATATACATATTGGACCATCTGTTACACAGTTTGAGATTCGTCCGGATGTAAATGTTAAGGTATCCAAGATCCTTGGCTTAACAGATAACATCAAGATGCAATTAGCCGCAAGAGATGTTCGTATTGAAGCACCAATTCCAGGCCGCAATGCGGTAGGTATTGAAATACCAAACGTGAAGAGTACACCAGTTAAGATGCGTGAAATCATCAACGATGTAGGTAATGATAAATCACAACCATTACTATTCTTCCTTGGTAAAGACTTACTAGGAAAAACAGTAACATGTCGTTTAGATAAGATGCCACACATGTTGATTGCCGGCGCGACAGGCTCAGGTAAATCAGTATGTATGAACTCAATCATCTGTTCATTGTTATTGCGTACAAAACCAGATGAAGTGAAGATGTTACTAGTCGATCCAAAGAAAGTAGAATTTACACCATATCGTAATATTCCACACTTGATTGGACCAGTTATCAATGATCCAAACAAGGCAAGCAATGCCTTAAAGGTCATTGTACGTATCATGGATGAACGTTATAACATGTTCGCAGCTGCAGGTGTTAGAAACATCGAAGTCTACAACAACATGGTTGAACAACAGGGTGGTAGACCAAATCCAGATGGTTCACCAGCACCTAAGAAGATTCCATATATTGTTGTGATTATAGATGAGTTAGCAGACTTAATGGCAGTCGCTGGTAAAGAAGTTGAACAATCCATTCAACGTATTACACAGTTAGCTCGTGCTGCAGGTATTCACTTAATCGT
>ERZ773046.1324-NODE-1324-length-14356-cov-5.080694_pt1 | contig 14356 bp, 10 predicted proteins | sample MGYA00580634_ERZ773046 | MGnify/ENA primary metagenome ERZ773046 (study PRJEB29015, sample SAMEA2738127) | human oral metagenome | biome: human oral; feature: human-associated habitat; material: saliva | place: China | collected 2159 ... | reverse complement strand
TGTAGGATGCTAATGTAACGATTTGATAACGAAATGAGATGGGTTGGTCATGAATTCGGAAGAAACCACTCCTCAAGGCGACGCGCGCTTTCAACCTCACGCGCAAGAACACGCCCAGCAATCGGCTTCGCAAGAGGGCGGCGCGTCTGCGCCGATGCAGCACGAAACTGCACCGCTGCCCGCAGTAACTCCCGCCGCTTCTCAAAGTGAAGCAGCATATGCTCCTGCTTCTGCCGAGCCCCCTGCATCCGAGGCCTCGGCAGAAGGTGAAACTCTAACTGGAGTTCCGGCAGGACCGGTCCCCACTCTTCTTGAGACGCATAGCCCCCGGCGCGGACCCGGCTGGGGAGCGCTTGTGCTGGCGATGGCTTGCACGGCAGGCCTGGCCATTGGAGGCACCCTGGTCATCGGACAAAACTTGCATTCTTCGGTGACAACCCCGTTGGTCAGTCAGACCTCCGCACCAGCTCAGAGTAATTCCGCTGGAAGCGCAGTTGATTGGGAGAACGTCGCAAAAACCGTATCTCCCGCTGTCGTCACTATTTCTGTTTCGGCTCAGAATTCCTCGGGAATTGGCTCGGGTGCGATCGTTGACTCCTCTGGAAACATCGTCACCAACTACCACGTCATTTCCTCGGTTGTTGATGGAAGCGGACGGATTCAAGTCACCCTCACTGATGGCAGAATCTACGAAGCAAAGATTGTTGGTACAGACAAGAGCACTGACCTTGCGGTGATCCGTTTGGTGAATCCGCCTTCGGATCTTGTTGCTGCCCAGTTCGGACAGTCCTCTGATCTCAAGGTTGGTCAGCCCGTTATGGCCATTGGTTCGCCGCTTGGGCTCTCGAACACGGTGACGACGGGTATTATCTCTGCTCTCAATCGTCCTGTTCAGGTGCAGGCCTCGGAATCGCAAAACCAGGACAACTCAAAGGATCCCTTCGGTCAGCTTCAGCAGCAGGGTAACCAGAGTCAATCGATCACAACGAATGCCATCCAGGTTGATGCCTCGATCAATCCCGGTAACTCCGGTGGGCCGCTATTTAATGAACACGGCCAAGTGATCGGTATTAACTCCTCAATTGCATCGCTCTCCTCATCGTCGAACTCTGAAGCGGGATCGATCGGTCTGGGATTTGCGATTCCTTCTGACCTGGTCGTTTCAGTTGTCAATCAGCTCATTCAAAACGGAACAGTTGACCATGCTCGGTTGGGCGTTACTGTCAGTACCGGTGCCGCGCGAGTAGGCAACGACACCCGTGCGGGCGCGCAGATTTCTGGTGTCAGCCAGGGGTCTGGAGCTGAAGCTGCAGGGTTGAAGGCCGGGGACGTCATTACCAAGATCGATGGGAACACTGTCACCTCGGCGCAGTCCTTGGTCGGTTATGTCCGTCGCTACACGGGCGGCCAAGAGGTGAGCGTCACTTACGTGCGTGATGGCGTAGAAAACACTGCAAAAGTCACGCTTCAGTCAGAGAACTGAGTTAAAGGTTTAAAACCTCGAGCAACGGCCGCATCTTGGTCTGGGTCTCCTCCAATTCGCTGCGAGATGATGAATCTGGCATGATTCCGCAGCCGGCGAAGATCCTCAAGGTGCGGTCGTTGTTCTCTAATTGACCGCAGCGCAGAGCAATGCCGAATTCCCCATTTCCCGCACCGTCAATCCAGCCAACCGGGCCTGAATAACGTTCGCGTTCCGTGCGCTCGTAGGCGTGGATGAGGTCCAGCGCGTCATCGGTGGGAGTTCCGCACACTGCGGCAGTCGGATGCAGTTGTGCCACCGCATCAAGAACGCTTCCCTGGGGGAAAGTTGCGTATACATCAGAACTGAGGTGGGCAATATTGGGAAGAATCAGTACATCGGGACGTGCGGGCGCTTGAACATCCTGCGCTACAGAAAGAAGTGCGGCCACGACGGACTCGACTGCAAAGAGATGTTCAGAACGATCCTTTAAAGACAGTGGGAGCGAATCTGCATCCTCGGGTTTGCTACTTCCTGCAAGGACGCGCGAATGGAGCTTTCCCTGGTGAAGGGAGACCAGCATTTCCGGAGTTGCACCAATTAATCCTGCAACGGCGAAGGTCCAAGTTTGGGGATAACGCTGATGCAGTTGCTCAACCAGAGCCGCCTGATCGAAAGGAGAGTCAGAAATGATCGTCATGTCGCGGGCCATGACAACTTTTCCTGCCTCTTCATTACGAAGGGCATCGATGATTTCATCAACCGCGCCACACCATGCCTTCTCGCTCATGGCACCGGGGCCAATACTCAGCGTTTCGGCAGGTGGGAGTTGGTGATCGATAATCTCGGCATCAAAAACAGGCTTGTCACGCGAATCGATTGAGCTCGTCACCAAGAAACGCGTCGAACCGCGAGTGATGATGAGAAAAGTCGGCACAACCAGAACACGTTCCCCGTCGTCCTCAAAAGCGCAAGATGCAAAAGCTATCGGAAGCGCGGGTAAATCAGGGCCCCACGCATCGCGCGCACCTTCAGCCCAGTGGATCAGCGCTTTCTCGCGAACTAAATCCCACACTCGCGCAGCTTCGGTAATCGCTGCGTTCTCCCCGGCCTCGACAAGGGGAGGACGGTCCTTCCCGCGCTGCCAACGCCACGCTTGCCCCCAGCCGACCATCGCCTCGTCGCGAATCCACGCGCAAAGTTCAGAGGTGGGAAGGAAAGAAGTCAATGGAAGATGCCCGTGAGGGGAGGAAGGATCGATGCGCTCAACCCAGCAGTACAGGGTAGGGATCGACGAAAAGTGTCCGGAGGGCATGTTTCCATGCTAGTGCCTTGAGTGCGCTTCTACTTAAGCGTGCCGATGTGGCGTGTAAATGGGAAAATATGCATATGAGTGAACAGACCTCCTCCCAGCAGCGTCGAGCAGATCTTGACAAGTCTCAAGATCAAGTGGCCGCAATGTTTGATGATGTCTCTTCGCGTTACGACGTGATGAATGCACTGCTGAGCGGCGGAATGAATTTTGTCTGGCTGAAGGCTTTGACGAATGCGCTGGCACCGAAGCCCTCGGATCGGATTTTGGACCTTGCGGCTGGTACGGGTGCCTCATCTGCGCAAATCGCGCGTAGTGGTGCGCGCGTTGTTGCCTGTGATCTTTCCGCAGGCATGATCGAGGTGGGACGCAATCGTCACCCCGACATTGAATTCATCCAAGGCGATGCGATGGATCTTCCTTTTGAAGATCAGTCTTTCGATGCTGTCACCATTTCCTACGGTCTGCGAAATGTTCCAGATCCCAAGCGTGCACTGGAGGAAATGGCTCGCGTTGTGCGCCCCGGTGGGCGACTGGTCGTCTGTGAATTTTCGACACCGACCTCTGTGCCCCTGCGTGCGGGGTATTCATTGCACCTCCAGTATGTGATGCCGCTGGTTGCGCGCCTAGCTTCTTCAGATGACGTGGCCTATGACTATTTGGCGGAGTCGATTCGCGAGTGGCCCGATGCTCCCGAAGTTGCACACTTGATTGCCGAGGCCGGGTGGAGTGACGTCCAATACCGTTACCTGACGGGTGGGATCGTGGCTCTTCATCGCGCTGTGAAGCACTGAAGTTCCGCAGGTTTTTGCTCAAGTAGGGAGCCGGAGCTTCGTACTTGGGGACTTTGTCAAGACCTTTGCATAAGTGGGGGTAGAGGGCGCATAATAGGGGTGTCAAAGATGACCCCTGAATGGAGCTAAAAATGTCTGCACCCCTACGTGTTGGCGTGATTGGTTTGGGCGCACGGTGCGTCATTGCCGAGAATTGCCACAAAGCCACGATTCCTGCAGAACTGGTTGGAGGATGCGATCCCAATCCTGCGATGCGCAAGCGTGCGACAGAAGTTTTGGGCGATTACCCGTGGTTTGAAACCCTTGATGAGCTGCTGGAACTGGGTATTGATTGCGCAATTGTTACCAGCCCTGATGACACTCACGAAGACATCACCTGTGCGCTCTTGGAAGCTGGGGTTGCGGTCTATCTGGAAAAGCCAATTGCAATCACTATTGAGGGTTCTGATCGCGTTCTTGAAACCGCGTATAGGACCAAGACTCCGCTCTATGTGGGCCACAACATGCGACACATGGCGGTTGTGCGCATTCTGCGTCAAGTTGTCCAAGATGGTCTGATCGGCGAGGTCCGAGCAATTTGGTGCCGTCACTTCGTGGGCAATGGTGGTGACTATTACTTCAAGGATTGGCATGCAGATCGCAGTCGAACGACTGGGCTGCTGCTTCAGAAAGCTGCGCACGACATTGATGTCATGAACTGGCTGTCTGATTCCGTCCCCGAGCGTGTCGTTGGCATGGGAGATCTCATGCTCTACGGAAAGCTCAGTGATCGCAGCGGGCAGAAGTCTGATGCGGTCATGAGTGACTGGTTCTCTTTCGATAACTGGCCGCCCGCGTCCCTCACAGGTCTTAATCCCGTGATCGATGTCGAGGACGTCTCCATGCTCATGATGAGACAGGCTTCTGGCACCCTGATTTCCTACGAACAGTGTCACTTCACCCCCGATTACTGGCGTAACTACACCGTGATTGGAACCGAAGGTCGAGCGGAAAACTTCGGTGATGGTGAAGGCGGGGTTGTGCGCGTATGGAAACACCGCAGCGGATGGGAGCCCACTGGCGATATTGAAATCCCCATTCAGGGTGATGCTGGTGGACATGATGATGCCGATGTCGCAACGATGGATGAGTTCCTGCGCTTTGTTGCCAAGGGTGATCGGACCGATACGACGCCGCTGGGGGCTCGCGAGGCCGTTGCTGCGGGAGTGCTGGCCACTAAGTCGCTGCGTGAGGGTTCTCTTCCCTTTGATGTCCCGCGTGTCAGTCCTGAATTGACCAGGTACTTCGAGAATAACCAGGATCGAGGAGCCTGAGACTCAGGTGAAAAGTGGGGGGTGGCTGCGGCCACCCCCCAATCTTTTAGGACATGATCAATTTAGGAGACGATCTGAATAACTTCCGATGCGGGGAGCAATTGCTCTCCGCACGCGTGGGCTGTAATTTGGTCGATTCCGCGGCACACAGCACCTTGAACCACCCCGCGTCCGCCCAGCTGAGAGACACGGATTTCGGGCATGTGGATTGTGAGTTCTTCGAGGCGTGAAGAAAATTCATCCTTCCACAGATCTGCGGAAGCCGAGATACCTCCGCCAAGGATGAGAACTTCTGGGTCAATCGTCAGAATCAACGCCGCTGCTCCAAGGGCAAGATCTCGCGCGAATTCTTTGACAATCCGCGTTGCTTCTGCGTCGCCATCCCTCATCCGGTCGCACACCCACCGCGCTGCTGCGCGATGAGAGAGGTCAGCAGGAAGCTGCGAGTGTGTGAAGAAATGTGCGGGCGTTTTGTACCAATTGAGATGGGGGAGTGCACCGATTTCTCCGGCCGCACCGGCTGAGCCCCGACAGACCTTTCCATCGATCATGAAGGATGCGCCAATTCGTGCACCGGCCATGATGTAGACGGCTGAAGAAACATCTTGCGCCTGACCGAGGTGTGACTCTGCATCCAGAGCGCATTTACAGTCATTCTCAACGGTAACTGGGCGTTTGTAACATTCCTGAAGCTCTTGGACCATCGGAACACTCTCCCAACCGGGAAGAGGACCGCCGAAAGGCATCCTTCCGGCCTCGTCAACGGGACCGGTGACTGCGACGGAAATCAATGCCAGACCGTCGCGGTAGGACGGGTTTTTCTCAAGAGTGTGGGAAATGGTGTGCTGAACAGCTTCCATTCGCCTTGGTGCAGCCGAAGAAGGGGCCAGTTCGGTTTCTTCTGCGCACTTTTCTTCACCGCATAGATCGGTCAAGGAGGTTGCGATTCGGTTTGCCCCGATATCGATACCCAAGACGAAACCCGACTCTGAGCGGAAACGGTAGCGCTTTGCGGGGCGCCCGGTAGGAGGTGAGGTCGGTGGTAGGGATTGGACCCATCCCAAACGCTCAAGATCAGTGATCGTTGCATTGACCGAAGTGCGTGAGAGGCCCGTTGCGGCAGCAATTTGAGAGGAGGTTGTGTCCTCAATAGCGCGCAGGTACGCGAGCACCGCGAGGGAATTCATTTCCCTGATGCGGTCGGGGCCGTAGGTCTGAGTCATGGCTCTCTCTTCGTTGGGATGAGACCAATTCAGCGTAGGCCCAGGAAGGAAATCCTGAGCCTACGCTGATAGGCGAGTCGAATAATTCTGAATATCCGACAGTTGCGACGCCTATCAGGCGCGCGTGCGGCGAATCAGAAGGGCTCCAAGCCCAAGTGTGCCCGCTGCGATTGCAAGGACAGTGCCACCGACGGTGCCGGTACGCGCCAGCTTCGTCTTGGGGGCTTCTGCACTCTGCTTCTCAGCAGAGGCAGTAGCTGCCTTGGCTTCTGTGGAACCGCCGGGCGTGCTCGACTCATTGCCCTTCGGCGTGGAGGGCTGAGCCGGAAGCGAGCTGCCCAAAGACACCGTTCCCAAGCTCAGGTAGCCGGGAAGGGTTGTGCCCATTGCTTCGTTTGCAAAGGCTACAGGTGCACCATTGGGCAGCGGATTGACAACCCGTAGGACTGCGCTGAGATCTCCGCTCGCGGGGGCGGTAGCTGCCTGGGCGGCGCGTTCTCCAGCGCCACTGCTCAGGTCAAGCGTGGCCTCGACAATCGTTGACGATCCGGGCTCAACGGAGGGAAGCGGGGACTCAATGGTCTTGGAAACGACCTTCTCTCCCTTGCTGTTCACCAGCGCGATCTCAATCGGCCAATTTGCGTAGAAGGGGGCGAGGCCGGTGTTGGCGATCTCTGCTTCGACGGTGACGGAGGAATCCTTCACGGTTGTCCGGGCTTTCTTCGCGCTCAGGGTGTAACCCATGAGAGCATTTGCTTCCTTTGCTCGCTCTAGGTCTGCGCCCTTGTATCCGACAAGGAAAGCCTTGTGGTTGATGAGCCAGGTGGCATGAGTGGCCTTGATGGACTCAATCATGTCGAAATTGCGACCCTGTGCCTTTTCTGCTTCTGCGCCCGGGCAGTTCAAAGGCTGAGAGAAGATGCAGGTCTGCAATGGCGGGTAGACCTCGCCACCGATCGGAACGTTCTGCCATGCCTTGTCCTCGCCCTGATTCTTCATGTGTGCCATGAAGTGCCAGTCAACATTGTCAAGGGTTGAGTAGGCGAAAGAGTCATCGTGGTAGCCCATGTGGTGGGCCTTCGTTGCCTCGGTGGGGAGGCGGTACAGGATGTGGGTGTCGTTGAACGCGTTGTCCCATGCGGCCACCAGCTTGGCGCGGAATTCGTCGCTGGGCATCCAGTTTTCACCCTTGGGGTTGTCGGTGCTCACTTCGCCGTTCATGGGCCACGTGTGGTCTTCTCCCCAGAAACCGATGAGTCCGGCGGTCAGATAACCCACGCGCGCATCGCCGTCATACTTTTCGCCCAGTGCCTTGACGAAGTCAAGCATCATTTCCTGAACACGGGGGTCGTTGTAGTCGGGCGAGAATGATACGCGATTGTTATCAAAGACCGTGTAGGTGCGGGAAGTGTTGATTCCTTCATCGATGAGATACTGCGGAACTCCGGACTTCCTGGTGGGGTAGTCAAGGTAGAAACGGAATACTGCCTGGTGTCCGCGGGAGGCGATGGCATCGAGCATCTTGTCGACCTTGCTCCAGTCGTAGACGCCCTTTGCGGTGACAACGTCACTGACGGGGAAGTAAGTCCATTCCATCGTGTAGGGAAGCGCGCCTTCTGCGGCAGGCAACTCGCTTCCATCGTCGGGCGCGAAGGGGAAGAAACCCTTGAGAGGGTTGGAAACGGGGGCCGGGGCGCTCTTGAGTTGCGTCCATTCCCCATTTCCCGCGTCCGAGGCCGTGGCCGGCAGGGCGGCAATCGTCAGTGCCGTTGCGAGTGCGCCTGAGAGAAGAAAAGCTGGTGTTTTTCTCATCGTTGAGAGTCCTTTCGGGCGATTGAGCTCTGACATTGAGCTCGTGACAAGTAGTGAAGCAGAGCGTGATCAGCTTTGTCAATGGTCTTGACAAACTTTGTTCAAGGTGTTTAATTAGTGCCTGTCACAGCAATGGAGGTGTACTCAATGAAGAGCCCCACACTTGCGGAAGACCGGTCAGGGACCGGTTCCGATTCGCAGAAAACCGGTGCGCAACAGGGAGCGCAGCTGGCAGAGAAGAAGCAGGATCTGCACTCGAGTGCAGATGCGGCTGGAACTCGTACGCCCAAGCGTCGCGATGATCGCCGGGCCGCTGCGATTTTCCTCATCCCGACCTTCATCGGTTTTTTCATCTTCTACGTCTACCCCGCACTTCGGGGCCTGTGGTATTCCTTCACAGACTTCAATCTGATCGGTGAGGCCAACTGGGTGGGCCTGGACAACTACAGCAAGGCAATTGCCGATAAGGAAGTCTGGAACGCCTTCAAAGTCACCATTGCTTACGCGGTGTACAACATCGTGGGACAGACTTTCCTCGGATTGCTTCTTGCGGCGCTCATGCAGCGATTTGCTCGTGCAACCTGGGTTCGCTCGCTCTTGCTCTTGCCGTGGCTGGTTCCCAATGTCGCCATCGCACTGATCTGGGGATGGCTCCTCGATTCAAATATCGGTTTTGTCACTCACCTACTTTCAATGGTTGGTGTTGATGGCGTGACTTTCTACAACGCCAACGCAGCAATGCCGATCGTCGCCGGAATTAATATCTGGGCCTACACCGGATACACAGCACTGCTTTTATACGCAGGCATGCTGCAGATCCCCGGTGAACTCTATGAAAGTGCGTCGCTAGATGGTGCTGGTGAGACGCGAATGTTCTTCGGAATTACGCTTCCGCTTCTGCGTCCTGTTTTGGTTCTGGTCCTGGTCATGGGTCTGATTGGATCCTTCCAGATCTTCGATACGGTTCAGATCGGTTACGCCGGACACCCAATTCCCGCAGTTCGCGTCATTTACTACTACATCTACCAGCAGGGCTTCACCTTCCTGAAGATGGGCTACGCCTCGGCCGTCGCAATGCTCCTGGTTGTCGTTCTGGCAATCTTCACCGCAATCCAATTGCGCCTCATGCGCGCCGGCTCGTCGGATCTGGCCTAAGGGGACCAATCATGCTCAAGAAATTCCAACCTTCCAAAGTCGTAGCGTGGGCAATCATCGCGATCGCAGTTCTTGTGACGGTCTTCCCCTTCTACTGGATGATCCGCACGGCGATCACGCCGCAGGCTGATCTCATTGCCGAGTCGACGAGGTTGTGGCCATCGCACCCGACGATGATTAATTTCAAGCGAATTCTTGGATTGGTTTCCGTTGAAGAAGCCATGGCAGCCGGTGGTAGTGGAGCAACGATCAACTTCGCTATTGCAACAACGAACTCGCTGGTTTACGCGGGCGGTATTGCCATCATTCAAACCTTCTTCGCTTCATGCGCGGCCTACGCTTTCGCCCGTTTGAAGTTCCCCTTCAAAAATGCGCTCTTTGCGTGCGTCATTGGTGCGCTCATGATCCCCGGGATCTTCTCGCTTCTGCCGAACTACGTGTTGATTAAGCAGCTTGGCTGGCTGAACACGATGCAGGGCATGATGCTTCCCGCACTTTTCATGGCACCCTTCTCAATCTTCTTCCTGAGGCAGTTCTTCCTCTCCCTGCCTCGGGAAGTGGAGGAAGCGGCAATGCTTGACGGATTGGGACCCGTCCGCCGTTTCTTCAAAGTAACCATCCCCATGTCTGCAGGACCAATCATGACGATGACCCTCATTACGATCATCGGCATGTGGAAAGACTTCCTCTGGCCGCTGCTGACCGGGCGCGAAGGCGCTCAGCTCCTCACCGTTGCTCTGGGAATTTTCCAGCAGCAATCGCCCAATAGGGCACCCGACTGGACCGGACTCATGGCAGGGTCAACGCTCAGCGTCATCCCGGTCCTGATCCTCCTGATTCTCATGGGACGCAAGCTGGTTGAGTCCCTGAACTTCTCTGGAATCAAATAGCACGAAAGTGCCTGAAGAGAAAGAACCACACATGAAAACTCGTACCGTAGTCTCAGCGGGGATTGTCGCAGCAATGGCGCTGTCCCTGGGCGCGTGCAACGCCAACTCCTCGAGCACCTCGAGTTCCTCGGCATCGGGCGACGGTGTGACCGTCAGCTACTGGCTGTGGGATGACCGTCAAGCTCCTCTGTACCAGAAGTGCGCTGACGACTTCCATGCAGAAAACCCGAACATCACCGTCAAGATTACCCAGACCGCATGGGGCCAGTACTGGGATACGCTGACCACTCAGCTGGCAGCATCGAACGCGCCCGACACCTTTGTCGATCACTCCACGCGTCTTCTCCAGTTCATTGATTCCAAGCAGATTTTGGATATCACTGACAAGGCAAAGGAAGCTGGAATCGATGATTCCATCTACCAGCCTGGACTTGCTGATCTGTCGAAGTTCGAGGGCAAGCGTTACGGCCTGCCCAAGGACTGGGACACCATGGGTCTGCTCTACGACACAGAGGTCGCAAAGGAAGCTGGCTACACCAAGGAAGACATGGCCAAGCTGACCTGGAACCCCACCGATGGCGGTACCTTCCAGGAATTCGTTGCAAAGACCACTGTTGACGCCAATGGCCACAACGGACTTGACCCGGCCTTCGATAAGAACAACGTCAAGCGTTACGGCTACTACCCCGAGTGGGCAGACGGCGCAATCGGCCAGAACGGTTGGGGCGAATTCGCCGCTTCCAACGGCTTCACCTACGGCGATAAGACCGTGAACCCCACCAAGTTCAACTTCGCCGATAAGAGCCTGGTCGACACCCTCGCTTGGGAACGTCAGCTCATCGAGAAGGGCTATGCCCCCAAGTTCGATAAGCAGTCCTCGCTGGGCACCGACGCAACGATGAACGCAGGTATTGCTGCATCGACCATCGCCGGTTCCTTCACCACCTCCTCCTACCTGGGTGCCGATGCACAGAAGAAGTTCGCTTACGCACCTCTTCCGATCGGCCCCGTTGGACGTCGTAGCGCCATGAATGGCCTGCACGATGTCGTGTGGAGCGGCTCGAAGCACCCCGATGAGGCATTCAAGTGGATCGCTTACATGGCTTCGGACAAGTGCCAGATCAAGGTCGGCGAGTCCGGCGTCATCTTCCCCGCCAGCATCAAGGGCACCGAAGCGTCCCTGAAGGCACGCGAGGCAAAGGGCCAGGACAACTCCGCATTCACCACCGTCGTTGAGAACAAGGAGACTTTCCCGGTTCCCGTCTTCGCACACGGTGACGAGGTCAACGCTCTGATCCAGGACGCAATCCAGGAGGTCGCCGGTGGTGCTGATCCTCAGGCGACCATGACCGCCGCCAATGAGAAGGCAAACGCCCTGCTCAAGTAAGCCACTGAGCGGGTCCCGCCTCCGTCGATTACCCAATCGCAGGTCAGCGGGACCCGCTTTCCACACCCAAACCCATAACTTTCCTTTCCTTCTGCGCCGCTTCCCGCGGCCTCGTCAATGAAAGAACGATCATGCAACGTCTGGTACTTTCCCTTCCTCACGCCACTTTGAGTGCGTCAGCCGATGCTCAGCTCATCGAGCAGGGTGACAACTTCGCGATCATTGACGCTAGCCGTGTCGCGCTGCTCCACGGAATGGAAAGTGGCCAGTACTACCGCAGTGGGCACAACTCATGGTCGCCCTCTGGGTGGAATTTGCTGAGCGATGCACCGCTGCGTGTTCCCTCTGATGAACGTCGAACAACCGCCGATGATCCGGGGGCAGATGACACAGTCCGTCACCACGGTTCGTGGATGGGTGCGGTTGTTGAAGAAGAGGGCGGCGCGGGTTTCCTCATTGGTGCGCTCGCGGGTGGGCACCCGAAGGTACGCGCTGATGAAGACGTATTTGTTGGCTTCGATGAGATCCGCCCGGCGCGCTGGTTTGTGAGCTGGGGGAGCGAAGCGGAGATTTTCGAGGCCTATGTGGAGCAGCTGCGCCCTCGAAGCCGCAGCCTCGGCCAGGCCCCGCGCGTGTGGTGTTCCTGGTATTCCTACTACGAAAACGTTTCCTGGGATGTTCTTGCAGGGCAGCTTCCCGGGCTTGCAAAACTTGGTTTTACCGCCTTGCAAATTGATGATGGTTGGCAGCTAAACGTGGGCGATTGGCGTCCGAATGCGAAGTTTGGACATGATCTTGCTGCCTGTGCTCGCTATATTTCTGACCTCGGCGTGACTCCCGGTCTGTGGATCGCACCCTTCATTGCTCGCGAAGGGACACCTTTCCTTCAAGCGCACCCCGAAGCTTTTGTTCATGCGGAGGATGGGAAGCTGGCTATCGCCGGATATAACTGGGGTGGCCCCTACTATGCGCTCGATACGACGCATCCCTTAGCGCAGGAGTATCTGCGCGACACCATCGGATATCTGCTTGACGCGGGAATCCGCTACATCAAGACTGACTTTATTAACGCAGCCGCCATTGAAGGTGTGCGCTTTGATCGCGAAGCAAGCCCCGATGACGCATTTATTGTGGGTTCGCAGATTTTGCGCGAGGCGGCAGGGGAGGAGGCTTACCTGCTGGGCTCTGGTGCTCTGATCATCCCCGCGGTTGGCCTCTACGATGCAATTCGAGTGGGCTGCGATGTCGCGCCCATTTGGAAGAACTACGCGACTGATGATCGTTCCGATGCAGAAGCGCGCAATGCTTTTATGGGTTCCGTATCGCGTCTGTGGCTGCGTGAACTCATCGATGTCGATCCCGATGTCATCTTCTTCCGTCACATGAAAAACCTGCTCAATGATCAGCAGATCGGGTGGCTTCAAGACGTTGCCGCGGTCGCCGGTTTCAAGTCATCTTCCGATCCTCTGGTGTGGCTAACGCAGCAGGAGCAGGCGGAGCTGAGCCAGTGGCTTGCTCGCCACGAGGACGTTCAGCAGATTTCGCGAAATGTCTGGTCTTTGGACGGTCGCGAGGTTGACTTCGGTCCCGGTTTGGCGGAGCCGGAGCACTGCTACCCGGTTTCCTAAGGATTTCCGCGCCGAATAACGTAACAAACATATGTGCAAATTGAATACGGGTGTGTGCTCGCTCACGCCCCTAAAGTGTTGTTCTCACGGACTTTTTGGCGTGCTTTCGCGGCTTCGTATACCGGTGACTATGGTCTGAACTGGACCCGATATAGGTTCGTCGTTGCGTGGAGCGTGAAGGAGGCGTGGTGAGCCAACAGGCCCAAGACATGAACGCTGATGTCGTTATTGTCGGCGCTGGCCCAGGTGGTGCATCTACCGCCTATCATTTGGCGACCCTTGGTATTGACGTCCTTCTTGTCGATAAAGCACGTTTCCCGCGCGACAAGATCTGCGGTGATGGTCTCACTCCCGCCGCCGTTCAAGAGCTCATCCTCATGGGTGTCGATACTTCTGGTTGGGCACGAAACCGCGGTTTGACGGTGATCGGAGGCGGTCACACTATTCACATGGAGTGGCCCGATCAGGCTTCACTTCCGGGATACGGAATGACTCGCGCGCGCATGGATCTTGACTACGCACTGGTTCAGCGCGCACAGAGTGCGGGAGCTCGCCTCGAAGAAGAACTCACCGTTACCGAGGCCCTCCAAGACTGCGCACACCGAGTCTGTGGTGTTCGCGCGCGCCGAGGCCGTGGCAAGAATGCCCAGGATGTGACGATCCACGCCAAGCTGGTTGTGGATGCCGGTGGTGTCTCCGCAAAGGTTTCTACCCGCCTCGGAATTGAAAAGAATCCCAAGCGTCCCATGGGCGTTGCGGCGCGCACCTACTTCCATTCCCCTCGTGGCAACGAAGAATGGATGGAATCGCACCTGGAACTCTGGGCGGGCGAACCCGGGCACTCGGATCTACTTCCTGGATACGGTTGGATCTTCCCCATGGGGGATGGCGTCGTCAATGTCGGACTGGGCTCTGTGGCCTCGACGGCAAGTGCGACAAACCTGCCCTATCGTCAGGTTTTCGAACAGTGGATGGCCAACCTTCCCGAGGAATGGGGATTTACCCCAGAGAATCAAATCGGTGAGCTCCGCAGTGCAGCTTTGCCGATGAGCCTTAACCGTCAGCCCCACTACACCAATGGATTCGTCATTGTCGGCGATGCCGGCGGAATGGTTTCTCCTTTTAACGGAGAAGGAATCGCACCCGCGATGAAGGCTGGACGCTACGCGGCCGAGGCCATGGCTCAGGCTCTTGCCCGCACACACCGCGCTGGCGTTGACCGAGCGATGAGCGCCTATCCCCAACGGATCCGCGACGAATACGGCGGCTATTACCAGTTGGGACGCATCTTTGTTCGTCTCATTGAAAACCCGCGAATCATGCGCCTGTGCACGACCTACGGTCTGCCCATCCCGCGCCTGATGACCCTGGTTCACAAAC
>ERZ773046.1323-NODE-1323-length-14360-cov-5.476477_pt1 | contig 14360 bp, 10 predicted proteins | sample MGYA00580634_ERZ773046 | MGnify/ENA primary metagenome ERZ773046 (study PRJEB29015, sample SAMEA2738127) | human oral metagenome | biome: human oral; feature: human-associated habitat; material: saliva | place: China | collected 2159 ... | reverse complement strand
AGTTGTACTTCTTTTATATGTTCGCACAAAGGTACGCAAAAATATGATATAAAGTGTTTTTCAACATCTACTTATAATCCACTATCACATCAAAGAGGGCATGGTTCTCGTCGTTTGTGGAGACAGGCTGCTGCTCTATCGTCCTGCCCACCACCTGCACCAGTTGTCGCAGTTCGGCTATCTGCTGCTGGCGGATGCGTTCGTTCACGGCATACCCTTTGATGAGATACTGCTTCAGGACGTTGTTAGCCCAACGTCGGAATTCTACACCTCGCTTGCTCTTTACCCGATAACCGACAGAGATAATCACATCAAGATTATAATGTTCTATAGAACGATTCACGAGTCTTTCTCCTTCTTTTTGAACTGTCGCAAAATTTGCGACAGTTGAAATTCCATCGTTCAACTCTTCCTGTAATGCATTGTTAATGTGTTTGTCAATGGTCTTCACATCTCTGCCGAATAGTTCAGCCATCTGCTTCCGATTTAGCCAGACGCTCTCTCCCTCCAGCTTGACATCAAGCTGTGTTTGTCCGTCTTCACTCTGATAGATTACAATTTCGTTGTTTAGGTTTGTTAGCTCGTTCATAGTTATTTCTTTGTTTGGGCGTAAAGTTACATAATTTTTTCTGTCTGTACAGCATTCCATTATAACGAATTGGGGTTTCTCCTAAGATGCCTCTATCTTCTTATGTCTCATACCGATATTTTTATTAATTTTGTATTGTTAAAGAGAGAATACAGTTACTCATTTGGAATTGTACTTTTGCATTTGAAAAGAGCAATATCCACACCTGACAATAGAAGCCTATGATGAATAATGAACAATACCAACAGCTTCTCCTGCGTTACGAAGCATTAGAAAGAGAAAACGAACGGTTGAAAGTTCTGCTCCGTAAACATGGGATAACGTATGTGCCAGATAGGATTAAAATCCCTGACACTTCACCTTACTCACCCATTTCTTTCCCTCCAGTTCGACTCTCTCTTGATGAGAAGATCCGGTTATTCCGTAGTCTTTTCAGAGGAAGGGAAGATGTTTATGCAAGACGATGGCAAAGTCGGACTACTGGCAAAGGTGGCTATCAGCCTGTTTGTACCAACGAATGGCGAACAGGTGTTTGTGACAAGCGGCAATATAAATGTGCTGAATGTCCCAATCGTAATTTTGAGACATTAAATGATAGAGCCGTTTACAGGCATTTAGAAGGTAGGAATGAGGATTGTCTTGATGTGATCGGGCTATACACCATAATGCCAGATAACTCTTGCGCTTTCTTGTGTACAGATTTCGATGATAAAAACTGTGAGCATGGTTACAAAGGTGATGTAAAGGCTTTTATAGATGTCTGCAAAGAGTGGAGTATTCCTTACGCCATTGAACGATCTCGTTCAGGAAACGGTGCACATGTATGGATATTCTTTGAAGATGTTTTACCAGCTTATAAAGCACGACAAGTAGGAAGTGCTATTCTTACAGAAGCTATGAATCGGAATGGGCGAATGTCGTTCAAATCGTACGATCGTTTCTTTCCCAATCAAGACTATCTTCCTGAAGGGGGATTGGGTAACCTCGTTGCACTTCCCTTGCAGGGACGTGCCCGAAGAAAGTTGAATACTGTTTTCGTTGATGATGACTTCCTTGCTTATCAAGACCAGTGGGCTTTCCTTTCTCAAATTAAGAAGATGACAGCAGGGACAGTTGAGAAAGTCTTAGCAGAGCATAGACAAGCAGAGCTGGGACCTTTATCTGTATCTGACGAACAGAAACCTTGGACACCACCAATTGTGCAACCTATTGGTAATAGCGACATCTATGAAAACGTAGAAATAGTTAAAGCCGATAAACTGTATATTCCGATAAAGGCTGTGTCGGCAAAGGTGCTGAATCATCTGAAGCGTATTGCTGCTTTTAAGAACCCGGAGTATTATCGGAGACAGGCAATGCGCTTGTCCACTTATTCTGTGCCGCGTGTTATATCTTGTTGTGAGTTTACTGACGATTATTTACTGATGCCGCGTGGTTGCGAAGATGCCGTTACCTCCTTTTTGGATAAAAATAATATTGACTTCACACTGACGGACAAAACCCAACCTGGACAGCCTGTTTCCGTTACATTCCAGGGTGAGCTGCGCACAGAGCAGCAACAGGCTGTTGATTGTATTTCTGCATTCGATAATGGCGTTCTTTACGCTACAACAGCGTTCGGTAAGACTGTTGCGGCTGCAGCACTCATAGCGTATAAGAAAGTCAACACGCTGATACTCGTCCATTCAAAAGCCTTGCTGGGTCAATGGAAAGAACGGTTATCAGAGTTTCTCAATATTGATTATCAAAAGCCAGATCGCCCGAAAAGAAGAGGAAGGTATAAGGCATTTTCGCCTATTGGTTGCCTTGATTCTACAGGTAATGTCTTACATGGAATGATAGACATCGCCTTGATGCAATCGTGTTTAGATGGAGATGAGGTGAAACCGTTTGTACGTGATTATGGAATGGTGATAGTTGATGAGTGTCACCATGTCTCTTCCGTTACTTTTGAGCGTGTGTTGAAAGGCGTGACGGCTCGTTACGTGTATGGATTAACTGCTACACCGATTAGGAAAGACGGTCATCAGCCCATTATTTTTATGCAGTGCGGCCCTATCCGGTTCTCTGCAGATGCAGCAGGCCTGATGGCACAGCAAGGTTTCCATCGTTACTTTATTCCTCGGTTTACATCTTTCCGGCCACTTACAGAAGATAAACAGAATATCAGCTCGCTTTATCAGTCTTTGGTGGATGATGAGGTTCGTAACAATCTGATTGTTGATGATGTGTGTAAAGCAGTAGATGCCGGGCGTATCCCAATGGTCCTCAACAGTAGGACGGCACACGTTGAAATCCTTTCACAGATGTTGCATGACAGGGGCAAAGATGTCATTCGGTTGACGGGGTCCGGCACTGCTAAAGAGAAAAAGACCGCACTTCATCAATTGAGGATTGCCCCGGTAGAAAACAGACTGGTAGTTGTAGCTACGGGGAAATATGTCGGTGAAGGTTTTGATTACCCACGATTAGACACCTTGTTTCTTGCTCTGCCCATTTCATGGAAGGGACTTCTGGCACAGTATGCCGGTCGGCTTCATCGTGAATACCCCGGCAAAATAGATGTGCGTATCTACGATTACATTGACCTTCATCACCCTGTTTATGACAGTATGTACAAACGCCGCCTGAAAGGTTACGCCTCTATTGGCTACAAGGTGGCAGATGTATCTTCTCCAGCATTATTTGATTCTTTACCCGACCTTGACCTATCGAGCAGCGAAGGACAGATTTTCAATGGCAAGACATTCTTTGTACCTTTCTGTAAAGACCTTCTTGCTGCCAAACACTCCATTATCATCTCGTCTCCGAAGCTGTATCATGTTCAGCAGAACCAGCTCACCGATATGCTTAAAAACTTACTTGTCAATGGCATTAACATCATTGTACTGTCTAAGCAGTCTGACGAACAGACCGATTATCTGAAGTCATTAGGTGTCACTGTGAATACGAATAAAACCCTCTCTCACAGTTGTGCCATCATCGACAGATCCATCGTCTGGTACGGCGGCATTCACCTGCTCGGTTTCTCAACAGAAGAAGACAATATCATTAAACTTTCAGATAATGCACGATTAGCCGCAGAACTGATAGAAGCGTTAATGGATAAGAAATGAAGTTAACCTTTCACCCTAATCCTCCTATTCCATAGGCATCTTGTAATTTTCAATCTCCTGACGGAGATTTCCAGCGTGCTCTTCAAACATAAACTCCCGGAATGGTACTTCACTTTCTTTCTCCTTTGATAAAATCAAGGATTTAAGATATTCCCCCTTGTCTTCCTTTAGCACCTTGCTGGGTGTAAGCCCAAATTCATTTTGAAGATGATTCATGACCAGCCTTGACATCCTTCCGTTTCCATCTACCCATGGGTGGATTGTTACCAGATTCAGGTGAGCATCGAAGCTCAGCTTGTATTGTTCATATACATCAGGCTGCTTTAATAGCTGCTCGCGTCTTTCATTCATTTCCCTACAGAAAACAGCCAGTCTCTGCGGTACTTTAAGGTAATTCAAATATGTCTTTCCCCCAGCCCCGGCAGTTACATTGACGAGACGCAAAACTCCCCGCGAGGAATCGAAAGAGCCTCCCATGCCATTGACTACCCCACCAGTCCTTCTCATGACCAGAGAAGACAGGTGCTTCAATACGCCAACAGAAAATGGAGTATGGATCCTGGCTAATTCCATGCTTCTTTCATAGGCAGCCTTCAAGTCGAGATTCATATTCTGCTCGACTATGCTTTTACCTTTGGCAGAAATCCCCTCATCAAACAGCAGCTGATTGTCGATCTCGGTCATTGTAGAGCCTTCTATGGCCGTTGAATGTGTCACGATGGAATACAGACAGAATTTGTCGTAGTCTATCTGTTCTTGGAAGCCCAGTTTCCCATGCTCTTCCAGTATATCTAAAAAACTTGCTTATTCATGATCATCTTGTGTTTATGACGGCAATGTACCAACTTATGCGGAGTAAAACAATTATTCTGCTAAAAAGCGGGCAATAAGAGGGATTGAAATTATAAACATCAATGCTGCGCCATCAGCGGGGCGGCTTTTTAGAAGCCGCTCTTCAGTATGCCGCCTGTCCGCCGTGCCGCCTGTTCCAGGAATCTGGCCACGTCCTCCCGAAGCCTTCGGAACGGTTCAGAGCCGGCATAGCCCACGTTGCGGCGCAGCATCGGGACTACCGCCTCCGTACTGTGGCTGTAACTTGACAGTTCGTTGCGCCGCTGTGTATCGTGTACGGCATTGCGGTTTATCTCCTCTTCCCGCTCACGGATCAGACGGTCGCAGACACGCTTCAGCACCGGGACGACGATGTTGTCGAAAAGATGATGTCCCTGCACATAGAGGTAGGTGGTCTCCGGCGTCACGCCCAGCAGCCGCAGTTCATCCTTGAGCCTGAGGAAACTCTCCTTCGCACCGGGATTCTCACGCTGCAGCTGCCGTACCCGTATCTGAACCTTGTGGCGCAGATGCTGAAGACAGTTCGCTGCTCCCCGCAGAGAGAAGCTGCCTATCTCCACCACCCTGTTGAAATCGGAGATGGTGAACCTCCGGTGGACTCCGCACCGATAATGCCAGATGCTCCACACAAAGAGCGGATGGACAATCTCACTGTACTGCTTCAGGAACTCCTCCAGGTCGAAGAGGGCATGGTCGTTGAGCGTCACGGCCACCGTCACGTCGTGCAGGCTCGGAGCATAGCATTGCAGGTTTTCGATGGCGTATGCGTATGTGTGGAAGACATAGGGGTTGCCGTTCACCTCCGCCGACAGAGGCGTGGCTCCCTGAAGAAGATAGTCGTAGTCGGCATCCACACAGGCAATCATGTTCTCGCCCATGTTCTTCGAAACGAGGTTCATCAGCACCGACCGCTTCCCCTTCGTCAGGTTGATCCGTGACGGCAGCATCACTTCAAAGTAGCGTTCCTCATTCTCGAATCCACTCAGTACGGTACGCCAGAAGAAGATGTCGTCATACGCTTCCACGTAGGCGATGATCTTCCTCCGTGCGTGCTTCCCGTTCAGCCGGTTCGCCGCTTCAATATATGCCGACGAAAGGTTGTCGCTCAGTCTTCTTCCCATCATTCATCCCCCTGCCTGCAGTCAGTTGTCAGTGATGTCCGTCACCTCGGTCACACGGTCGATCCATCCGTTCATGATGACGGCCGGACTGTGTGTGGCAAGGATGATCTGTACGTTCGGGTTCAGTTCCAGAATGAGGTCGATGAGCCGTTTCTGCCAGTCGATATGCAGGCTCACCTCCGGCTCGTCCATGAAGAGGACATAATCCTTATTGTCTTCCACCAGCACTGTCAGCAGGATGACCAGCATCTGCTTCTCGCCGCTCGACAGCTGATAGGGGGCGAGCGTCTCTCCCATCAGCGAGAAGCGGATTTCATTCTCCGACCGGACAATCTTCTTGCCGGTCTCGGTGAACAGGTCGTCCAGAATGTCCTGAAACCGCTTCTTAGGCTGCGATATGCGCTGTGCCTTCTCCGCGGCGTCAGCCTCTCCCCCCTGCAAGGTCTCTATGATGCGGTTGCCGATGTTCACCTGGTAGTCGAGGTATTTGCGCTGAAGCTGGAAGAGCTGCCAGTCAAGTTCCGTAACGAGGGCGGTATTTACCTTGCTGATGCTGTCCGAGGCCATCAGCGGACGGTCGAACGAGCGGATGATGTCGTAGCGTATCCATCGCGCATCGTCCGGACAGACCTTCAGCCGCACGCCCTTGAGCGAGTGGCTGGGGAACTCGCCGCCCTGCGACAGGCTGCGAACCACCTTGTTCAGAATGGTGCTCTTGCCCACGCCGTTGATGCCGCTCAGGATGTTCACCTGCCGGTCCAGCGTCCACCGGATGTGCTTCTTTCCGCTCCAGAGCGAGTCGATCTCGATTTCTTCTATGTAATCAGCGTATTTCTGCATAATCGTAGAGATTGATGACAACAGTCATGCAAATATAATGTTTTTTATCCGAATGGCAATGCGAGACTGATATTTTAATTGCGCAAGGCCGGTTTGAAAGCACCTGGCACAGACAACATTCAACTACAGACATACCTGTCGGCAGCCCTTTGGCTATGTGTCGCCAATCTTTTGGCGACAGGCTGCCGATTTACCGCAACAGGCTGCCGCAATACGACACATGGCTCTGCCGCCATGGTCGTCGCCCATAAATACCACATTCATGGTAGGGAAAATAACACAAGTGGAGTATTCCACGCATCGGGAAAAGTCCGTACCTTTGCAACCGCAAACAAGCTACATCCGGGGCGTGGATGCCCGATGTGACACGTGACCGGCAGAGAATTAATATCAATAAATGTATTAACCGTTTCCCCTCCGCCCTCTCATTAAGGTCCACGGAAGGAACAGAAAAGAAAGGAAACCCAGTTTTATGGCAAAACAAAAGTATCACTTCGAGACACTCCAGCTCCATGCAGGACAGGAACAGGCCGACCCGGCGACAGGTTCACGTGCCGTGCCCATCTACCAGACGACCTCCTACGTCTTCAACGACTGTCAGCACGCTTCCGACCTCTTTGCGCTCAAGGCGACCGGCAACATCTACGGCCGGCTGAACAATCCGACACAGACAGCCTTTGAAGAGCGTATCGCTGCGCTCGAAGGGGGTGTGGCAGGACTCGCCGTCGCATCCGGCGCAGCGGCCGTCACCTACGCCATCACCAACATCGCCTTCGCCGGCGACCATGTCGTCGCCTCCAAGACCATCTACGGCGGCACGTACAATCTCCTGGCACACACGCTGAGCAAATACGGCATCAGCACTACCTTTTTCGACCCTGACAACTACGAGGAACTGGAGGCAGCCATCCGGGACAACACCCGGCTGGTCTACATCGAGACGCTGGGCAACCCCAACTCCAACATCTCCGACATCGAACGGTCGGCCGACATCGCCCACCGCCACGGCCTGCCGCTGCTGATAGACAACACGTTCGGCACACCTTACCTGATCCGCCCGATAGAACACGGTGCCGATGTCGTCGTACATTCCGCCACAAAGTTCATCGGCGGCCACGGGACTTCCCTCGGCGGTGTCATCGTCGACGGCGGTACCTTCGACTGGAAGGCAGCCCCCGGGAAGTTCCCGGGCTTCAACAAGCCGGACGCTTCTTACCACGGCCTTGTCTTCGGCGACGTGCCCGCACCGTTCGCGACACGCGTCCGCACACTGCTGCTGCGCGACCAGGGAGCAGCCATCTCTCCGTTCAATGCCTTCCTGCTGCTGCAGGGGCTGGAGACACTGAGCCTGCGGGTGGAACGGCACGTGTACAACACCAGGAAGGTACTGGAATACCTGGAGAAACAGCCGCTGGTCAAGAAGATCAACCATCCGGCCGTGGCTTCCCATCCCAACCACGACCTCTACAAGCGTTACTTCCCCAACGGCGCAGGCAGCATCTTCACCATCGAGCTCGACGGCGACCAGCAGAAGGCATTCGACTTCATCGACCATCTCAAGGTGTTCTCCCTGCTGGCCAATGTGGCCGACCTGAAGTCGCTCGTCATCCATCCGCTCTCCACCACACACTCCGAACTGAGCGTGGAAGAGGCCGCCGGCCAGGGTATCTACCCGAACACCGTCCGCCTCTCCATCGGCACAGAGCATTATGAAGACATTATCGCCGACCTCGACCAGGCTTTCGAGGCGATAAAGTAAAAATCAAAACGACAACATCATGGCAAAGACAGCAGACAGACTCACAGAACTTATCGGGAACACGCCGCTGCTGGCACTCCGTAAGTTCTCTGCAGGGAAGGGACTCGACACGCCCATCCTCGCAAAGATAGAATATTTCAATCCCGGCGGCAGCGTGAAGGACCGCATCGCACTGGCAATGATAGAAGATGCCGAAGCGAAAGGACAGCTGAAGCCCGGTGCGACCATCATCGAACCGACCAGCGGAAACACGGGAGTCGGACTGGCACTGGTGGCGGCCGTGAAAGGCTACCGGCTCATCCTGACCATGCCCGAGACGATGAGCGTCGAACGGCGGAATCTTGTGAAAGCATACGGTGCCACGGTGAGGCTGACCAGCGGGAAGGACGGCATGAAGGGAGCCATCAAGGCTGCCGAAGAACTGCGCAGCTCCATTCCGGGCAGCGTCATTCTCCAGCAGTTCGAGAACCAGGCCAATCCGGAACGGCATTACCGCACGACAGGGCCGGAGATATGGCGGGATACCGACGGCAAGGTGGATGTCTTCGTAGCAGGCGTAGGAACCGGCGGCACCGTCAGCGGCATCGGACGTTACCTCAAGGAACAGAATCCGGCTGTCAAGATCGTTGCCATAGAACCGGCTGCCTCGCCCGTCCTGAGCGGCGGGAAGAGCGGACCGCACAAGATACAAGGCATCGGGGCCGGCTTCGTACCGGCGACTTACAGCAGGGAATACGTAGATGAAGTGTTCGAGGTTGAGAACGATCAGGCCATCCTCGCCGGCCGCCAGCTGGCACAGCAGGAAGGTCTGCTCGTCGGCATCTCTTCCGGAGCGGCCGCCTTTGCGGCCGCCGAGATAGCCCGCCGGCCGGAGAATGCAGGCAAGACCGTCGTGGCCCTTCTCCCTGACACGGGCGAGCGTTACCTCTCGACCGTCCTCTACGCTTTTGAGGAATATCCTCTTTAACACCTTTTCTCACTGTGCCTACAAGCTGCTTCCTCCCTACGGAAGCCGGTTCCGGGACACTGCGGATGAGGATGCTCCAAAACTCAGGAGTCAGAAAGACTCCTTTCCTATTGACCGCCTCAGACCCTCATAAACACCAGAACAACCGCCATCATCGAGTTCTTAACTCTTTGGTAGCGGTTGTCCTTTACAAATGACAGCTGTCTTCAGTTGGGATCGGGTTTTGACACACCCTCTCTGTACAATATCAAATCCATGCCCGGCCGATGATTTCCCACAGTCGTTTTCAGCGGGAGGGGACCCGCCGGCGGGCCTTTTAATCATCCTCCTCTTCGTCCTCTTCCGGCTCTGCCCACTCCACACGCGCACCGTAGGCAAGGGTCTGGTTTTTCTTCCCCGTGCGGGCATTGCGGGTACTGGTGGGTACGAAACGGCACTTCACGTTCTTGACGTGCTTCCTGATATCGAAATCCTCGGGATTGTCTACCGGATCACTCTCCACGGTGAGATGGAAACGGCCGAGACCTTCGAGAACCACCGTCTCTCCCTCACGCAGCCGGTAGGAGATTTCATCCACCAGCGCAATGACAAGCCCGCGCACGTCGCCACGCGAGAACGATGTGTTCTCCTGAATGGCATCGGCAAGTTCCTCTGTCGTCACGACACCCGTACTGACCGTGCGGGCATACCACTTGCCAGCACCTTTCTTGTCCTTGAACTTACTCTGTTCCAATCTTATCTCTACTGCCATAACATTATGCTTATCTGTTCCCTTTCTGTAAAACCACTGCAAATATAAGCAAAATAAACTGTTCGGACAAGATAAAAATAAACTATTTTACAGGGCCATTCTACCTTGGGCAAGCACTAAAACAATCTTTAAGGCAGGTTTTCAAAGACGGATTTCATAATACCAGTATACTACCACAAACTTTTTAGGACAGCCCCTAATGGATGCCTCACATTAAGTCCGCAGACAGAACGACTCTTGAGAATTGGCTGATTCCATAGAGTCCACCTATCCGCACAGACGTTTAGGACATTCTTAAACTGAACGTCATGAGAAAGTGAGAACAAGCCTCCGGCGACAATACAATCAGGGTGGGATCTCCTTGCGTTTGTTCATCCAAGTATTCAAGGGGGCTGTTCGTTTGCGTCACGCAAAATATTTCGTTCCATTTTGAAATATCAACGGAAATACTTAATTTTTCGGTATGTTTATATCATAACATCATTGTCAACATGAAGATATTACGGCAGACTGTCAATAAACGGACATCAACATCGGAACTTCTTTCACAGAGGCCGACAAGGGAGACCGGCATCCTTTCCGCATTGAGCATGACACCCAGGAAGCATTTTGCCCAATATCTTCACGGAAACGACATAGACGACCTGCAGCGGGACGCAAGAGTCATTGCCCAAGACATGGAAACGGTAATCAAAGTGCTGGCCGATAGAAGGAAAAGAACGAAAAGAAACTGAGCCTACATCATCTGCGACCACCTGCAACGAAGCGTTGTCAGAGGAAATAACGGATGTCAACAACGTGCTCGACACGCTCGATCCCGAACAGCGGTACCATCATTGTGAAAGCCTTCATGGCGATGGAGTCTGAACGCACTTTCCGCGGTCCGCTCCCCGCCCCCGAAGACTTCAAGGCCTACGGCGAGATGATTCTCAATGCGCCGGAACGGATTCTGTCCATGACCGAGCAGCAGGTCCTCCACCGCATACATACAGAGGAAAGCATCGTGAAAAGCGGGCTAGTGGAAAGCCGTCGTGGCCAGTGGATGGGTTATTCTATTGTCTTGATCCTCATAGGAATCTCCACGTTATTGGTATCCTATGGACACGATTGGGTTGCAGAAGCGATGATGAAAGCAGCCATTGGCTTGTCCGTAATCTTTGTGTTACGGCAGAATCCACGTGAGAAAGAGACGGAAGGAGAATAATTTCCAAGGGAGTGTAATAATAAGAACAAACTGCGGAGCCCGCCCTTTAGAAATTATTACTGTCCGAGAAAACTTAAATATTATGGATTTCAATGCGTAACCTCCTTTCAACCGGCAGTCCCTCATCGGCTTTGGGAAAGCAGGCTTCCCCTCATCCAATAAAGCACATCGCCCCTTGGCTTTTACCACAGGCTGTTCCCGTTCAGGCAACAGACGGCAAGCAGGTTTACCAACAACACGTTCGGTGTCGGGCATCAACGTCAGCTGTCCATCCTGTTATCATCCTCCGATACAAAGATCTTTTCATTTTCATACGTTGAGAATACATATAAGATTTTGAAAAGTCATTACATAATTTCAGATAAATCATCTGCAGATATAGGAAACACGTGCAAAAAAGCAAGTCTGCAACCAACAGTAAACCAATTGGTTGTCAAGCCAGTTTTAAAAGGTGCTTGATTGGACTCCAAAAGGGCGTTGGTAACGCTCTAACAGAGCACCAGTTGCAAGTCAATCAGGCATCTTTTAGAAGCCAGAAGAGCATGTGTTGCTTTGCGTTGCATGAAAACAATTTACAAATACCGATGATAGGGAAAAAAGTTGTTTGTAGAAGACGGAAAGACAGGCTGATGGACAGGCATCGTATCAATTTGTCTTCCTGCATTTTATCTTGTAGTTTATCCTCTGTTGTAAGCCCACCTGACTCTGGACGGTCATGCCATGCAAGTGCATAAGCCTTTATTTCCTGTCTACGGATTTAACGGGAGGACCGAAAAACAGGGGGAAAACAACATTTTCCTTCAAATAATCTTTCATTTGTTTGCGAGATTCAAAATCTTTCCCTACCTTTGCACTCGCCTTACAAAAAGTAGGGGCGTTTAGCTCAGCTGGTTTAGAGCATCTGCCTTACAAGCAGAGGGTCGGCGGTTCGAATCCGTCAACGCCCACAAGGGGTGTTTCCCTGTAGCCTTTCGGGGCTGCAGGGGATTTTAAAGGGCGTTTAGCTCAGCTGGTTTAGAGCATCTGCCTTACAAGCAGAGGGTCGGCGGTTCGAATCCGTCAACGCCCACCTTTATATATAAGAGAAATGAATGACTTTGCAACGCCTGTTGTGAGGTCTTTTTTATTTTATTGAGAATTTATCCGCATTCTTTTCAGAATATTATTATTATTATTTGCGCTGTTACTGATTTTATTGTTAATTTTGCACCATATTAATCAACATCGTTATGATCCTCGACACATTAACAGCCGTTTCTCCCATTGACGGTCGCTACCGAAACAAGACCGAACACCTTGCCGACTATTTTTCCGAGTATGCCCTCATCCGTTACCGGGTACGTGTCGAAATCGAGTATTTCATCACGCTGTGCGAGCTGCCCCTGCCGCAACTGGAAAGTTTCGACAGTACGCTCTTCGAGCCGCTGCGTGACATCTACCGCAACTTCGACGAGGCTTCGGCGGCACGGGTAAAGGAAATAGAGAAGACGACCAACCACGACGTGAAGGCGGTTGAATACTTCCTCAAGGAAGAGTTTGACAGGATCGGCGGCCTGGAGGCCTACAAGGAGTTCATCCACTTCGGCCTGACTTCGCAGGACATCAACAACACAAGCGTCCCCCTGTCAGTAAAGGAAGCACTCGAAGAGGTGTTCTATCCGCAGGTAGAGGAGCTGATCGCACAGCTGAAGGAATACGCCGGGGAATGGAAGGATGTGCCGATGCTGGCGAAGACACATGGACAGCCGGCCTCCCCCACCCGACTGGGCAAGGAGATCGAGGTCTATGTCTATCGCCTGTCCGAGCAGCTCGCATCCCTGCGCAGTTGCAAACTGACGGCCAAGTTCGGCGGTGCCACGGGCAACTTCAACGCCCATCACGTGGCTTATCCGCAGTATGACTGGCGTGCCTTCGGCAACCGGTTCGTCAGTGAGAAGCTGGGACTGGAGCGTGAACAGTGGACGACGCAGATCAGCAACTACGACCACCTGGGCGGCGTGTTCGATGCCATCCGCCGCATCAACACCGTCATCATCGACCTGGACCGTGACTTCTGGATGTACATCTCGATGGACTATTTCAAACAGAAAATCAAGGCCGGAGAGGTAGGGTCAAGCGCCATGCCGCACAAGGTGAACCCCATCGACTACGAGAACAGCGAGGGAAACCTCGGGATAGCCAACGCCACCCTGCAGTTCCTGGCACAGAAGCTGCCGGTGAGCCGCCTGCAGCGCGACCTCACGGATTCCACCGTACTGCGCAACGTCGGCGTACCGCTCGGACACAGCATCATCGCCATCCAAAGTACGCTGAAAGGCCTGCGGAAGCTCATCCTCAACGAGAAGAAGCTGAGCGAGGACCTTGACAACACATGGGCCGTCGTGGCCGAAGCCATCCAGACCATCCTGCGCCGTGAAGCCTATCCGCATCCTTATGAAGCGTTGAAGGCGCTCACCCGCACAAACGAGAAGATGACCGAGGAGACCATCCATGCGTTCATCCGCACGCTCAATGTCAGCGACAGCGTGAAGGAAGAACTGATGGCGATCACCCCGCACAACTATACGGGAATTTAACCACTTCTTCGTAAAGACCTACAAACAGCAACCGGGTAACTCCCGACAAACGGAGTTCCATTTATAAACATACAAATAAAACAACAATCATTGGCCGTGAGGCCAGTAACATCAAAACCAAAAATAAAACAATTATGGCAGAAGAATTCGAGAACAAAGAAGTTCAGTCTGAGCAGAACGAGAACAGCCGGGAGGGCTATTCGGCAGCCGGTCAAAGCGGCTATCAGAGAGAGTACCGTGGCACAACAGGACGCACACAGCGGCCGCGTATTCACAGCCAGCGTGCCTACAGCAGCAACAAGACAAACAACGGCAACGACGAAGGCGGATTCCGTCCGGAAGGTTTCGGCTCTGGCCTGCAAAGTACAAACCGCCCGCAGCAAGGAGGCTACCGGCCACGCCAGAACAGCTACGGAGGCTACAACAACCGCGGTGGCTATCAGAACCGCCCGCAGCAAGGGGGCTACCGGCCACGCTACAACAACAACGGTGACGAAGGCGGCTACCAGCCACGGCAGGGCGGATATAACAACCGCGGTGGCTATCAGAACCGCCCGCAGCAGGGAGGTTACCGTCCTCGTTACA
>ERZ773046.1321-NODE-1321-length-14401-cov-57.354594_pt1 | contig 14401 bp, 12 predicted proteins | sample MGYA00580634_ERZ773046 | MGnify/ENA primary metagenome ERZ773046 (study PRJEB29015, sample SAMEA2738127) | human oral metagenome | biome: human oral; feature: human-associated habitat; material: saliva | place: China | collected 2159 ... | reverse complement strand
ACATAGAGTCCAGTCTCACGCAAACGAGTGAAATAACCCTGTACACCACCAAGCAGTGTATGGTTGCCAAGGATAGAAGTGAAGGTGAGCGAAGGTGTTACCGTATTCTCTTTAGCGATGTATGGACGCATCATAGAAACGTCAGGTTCCGCACCGTCCTCATCAGGATGTGCTGGATCCTTGTGAGAATCCATATAGTCATGGAGGAAGGTATCGTTAGTTGCCTGTCGTTTATGGTACACGTAAGCTGTCGTAAGGTTCAGTTCTGAATGCTTACCAATAGGTAAGGTGTAAGCAAGGTCAGCTGAAAGGCGGTTGGTGCGGATGTCTTCTGTTCCGTCAGTATATGGGTTCAAGTATTGATCATTCGTCATGACACCACCGAAGCGATGCTCATCAATTGCCTTACCACGCAGTATGAGTTTATCGTTCTTAGCAAAAGGCTGATAGAAGTAAAGACTGAAACCAAGATTATTCATCGTCTCGTCCACACGGTCAGAGATACCATCCTTATGCTTAACCTCCTTACGTGTCAGACCGTTCTGTGTGCGGTCGATAGCATCCATCTGTGTACGCTGTGCGAATACACTCAAACCGATGTTGTTATAACGCATAGATCCAGAACCCTTATAGCTCTTAAAGCCAAAGTTACCAAACTGAATATCACCTGTAACAGATGGCTCGAAGGTTGGTTCCTTTGATATAATGTTGATAGCACCAGCAACAGCACTACTTCCATAGAGGGCTGAACCTGCACCCTTAACTACCTCAAGACGGTCGATGTCATTGGTTCCAATCTGCTGTAAGCCGTAGACACCAGCCAAACCAGAATAGATTGGCTCACCATCAATGAGTACTTGTGTGTGTTCGGCACCCAAGCCTTGCATACGAACCTCAGAGAAATTACAGAACTGGCACTGCTGTTCTACACGAATACCAGGAACACCTTCAAGTGCTTCGTATAGGTTCTGCGCATTCTTCTTAGTGATAGCTTGTGATGTCAAAACCTCCGTACGGATAGGAACATCCTTTACAAAGTGACTGGTGCGAGTACCTGTTACAACGACCTGGCTCAACTCCAAAGGGTCTTTCTCCAGTTCAAAGTAGACCTCAGTACCTTTATTATTAACCATGTCTACCTCTTTTTCCTGCTGCTGATAACCATCCAGTGTGGCAATGATAACCTGCTTACCCAGTGGAAGATTACTCAGTTTGAAATGTCCTGTAGCATCGCACTGAGTCTTGAGGTTGGTACCTTTTACTCTAATTACAGCATGCGGAAGATGCTTCCCACCTTCTTTAGCTTTTACATCACCGAAGAGCATTGCATCGGTATTTTGTGCCATGGCCACTATAGAACAAAACATGGCCGTTAAGATTAGTAAATACTTTTTCATTAGTAATTATTTGGTTTGTAAATAACATCGCAAAGTTATGCGATTATTATTAATGTGTCAATACCTAATAGTAGGTAGTTTGACTACTATAAGACTAATAAGTCTAATGGAGATGATGAGCCTGATAAAAGTCAGAAGGGTAGTTTTTCTTGTCAATTTAGGAATAACTCTTGGTGAATTCAATATTTTCAATTTACTTTGTAGGCAAATAATAATCCGAAGCTATTGAAGACAATCCTCACAATAACAGGTTCAGATAGCACTGGTGGGTCTGGTGTACAAGCTGATATCAGGACGATAGCGGCCTTAGGGGGCTATGCCGTGTCGGCTGTTACATCTGTCACAGTGCAGAACACCTTAGGTATTCAGGCCTTCTACGACCTCCCTGCGGAGATTGTAAGGGGTCAGATCGAGGCTATTATCAATGATATGCAACCCGACACAGTAAAGGTTGGAATGATAAGAACTACTGAGACGTTAGCTGTTGTGGTAGATGTACTGTTGAAGTATCGTCCTCATCATATTATCTACGACCCTATTGTCACAGCGAGTAATGGTGACCGACTGTTGTCAGATGATGTGATAACGCAGATACGCTGCCGACTACTACCTTTGTGTTCACTTGTCATCCTACGAGAGGGGGAGACGGAGAAAATCTTTAACAGTCCTTCGTTGAAGGGAAAGAAAGAGACAGATGTTTGCACCTACGTGCTCGACGACCCTTTACAACACGGTCTTGCCAATAGTTTCTCGTCGTCTCTTGCTGTCTATCTAAGCCAAGACGAGCCGATGGAGCAAGCTATAAAGCATGCACGAGAATATGTCCGCACACTTATAACAAGGAAGAGTGACATCAGTGGACGCAGTAGTCAGCTGTATTACGAATTCTTGGAAGCGGTGCAATTACACTATCGTACGAATCGTGATGTAGCTTTCTATGCTGATTGTCTGAATGTTTCTCCACGTTATCTATCGCAGGTAGCACATCGGATATCGGGTAAGTCGCCTAAAAATATTATTGATCATACACTTGCAGACGCACTTGCTTGTCAGCTTCGGACGACACAAAAGACGATTCAAGAGATAGCTTACGAGCATGGATTTGCCTCACAAGCACAGTTCTCTAAGTTCTTTAAGAAGCTGATGGGGCAGAGTCCGAGCGAATGGAGACGGACGTAGGAGGGGGGACCTCCCCCAGCCCCTCCGAGGGAGGGGAGAGCCTAACGGGATATAGTAGGGGCAGGTCTATAATTTCCCAACCTATTTCTCTTAAGTAGGGGAGAGCCTAACGGGATATAGTAGGGGCAACTCTATAATTCCCCAACCTATTTCTCTTAAGTAGGGGAGAGCCTAACGGGATATAGTAGGGGCAGGTCTATAATTTCCCAACCTATTTCTCTTAAGTAGGGGAGAGCCTAACGGGATATAGTAGGGGATAGATATAGAATTACCTAACCAGTTTCTCTTAAGTAGGGGAGAGCCTAACGGGATATAGTAGGGGCAACTCTATAATTTCCCAACCTATTTCTCTTAAGTAGGGGAGAGCTTAACGGGATATAGTAGGGGATAGATATCGAACTCCCCAACCTATTTCTCTTAAGCAGGGGAGAGCCTAACGGGATATAGTAGGGGCAACTCTATAATATCCCAACCTATTTCTCTTAAGTAGGGGAGAGCCTAACGGGATATAGTAGGGGCAACTCTATAATTACCCTACCTTATTATATTAAGGAGGGAAGGGCTTTATCAAAGTGAGGAGAGCCTAACGAGGCAGAGTTGAGGACAGCATGAAGGCTTTTGACGCAGGTAAATGCGAGCATTGTCCTTACGATTCTCTGCTCGTTCCAAAGTGAATTTCTATTATTAACTAATACATGTATTTCCTCATGCACATTCATTTATGAGTGTAGTAGGGTAGGAGAACTAAAAAATTAAACTATTATGGCGAATAGACAAGAACTAAACCGCAACCTTGCCCAGATGTTGAAGGGCGGTGTAATCATGGACGTAACCACACCAGAGCAGGCTCGTATCGCTGAGGCTGCAGGTGCTTGTGCAGTAATGGCCTTAGAGCGTATCCCTGCTGATATACGTGCTGCTGGCGGTGTGTCACGTATGAGTGACCCTAAGATGATCAAAGGTATTCAAGAGGCAGTGACTATCCCTGTGATGGCAAAGTGCCGTATTGGTCATATTGCTGAGGCTCAGATTCTACAGGCAATAGAGATTGATTACATTGATGAGAGCGAAGTTCTATCTCCTGCGGATAATATCTATCATATCGACAAGACCCAGTTTGAGGTGCCATTCGTCTGTGGTGCACGTAATCTGAGCGAGGCTCTGCGTCGTATAGCAGAAGGTGCAACGATGATACGTACCAAGGGCGAGCCAGGTACTGGCGATGTTGTACAGGCTGTTAGTCACATGCGTCTGATGCAGAGTCAGATTCGCGACCTCGTTGGTAAGCGTGAGGACGAACTCTTTGAGGCTGCTAAGCAGTTGCAAGCACCTTACGACCTCGTGAAGTATGTACATGATAATGGTAAGCTTCCTGTGGTTAACTTTGCTGCAGGTGGCGTGGCTACTCCTGCTGATGCGGCGTTGATGATGCAGTTAGGAGCCGAGGGTGTGTTCGTTGGGTCTGGTATCTTTAAGAGTGGCGACCCTGCTAAGCGTGCGGCAGCCATCGTGAAGGCGGTTACAAACTATAATGACCCTAAGGAGTTGGCAGCGTTGTCAGAAGACTTAGGTGAGGCTATGGTTGGTATCAACGAGCATGAGATTGAAGTGCTCATGGCCGAGCGTGGACAATGAGAATTGCTGTTCTTGCTCTACAGGGGGCGTTCTTAGAGCATGAGATGATGCTCAGCAAACTGGGTGTCGATTGCTTTGAGGTGCGCCAATTGGAAGATTGGCAGCAGGAGAAAGATGGGTTGATAATCCCAGGGGGCGAGAGTACCACCCAAGGAAAACTCCTTCGCGACCTTGGTTTGCTTACTCCTATTCGTGAAGCGATAGAGGGAGGGCTGCCTGTTTTTGGTACTTGTGCGGGTTTGATACTCCTTGCTCGTGAGGTAGAGGGGAACAGTCCGTCTGCTCCAGTCCCTCCTCGCTTGGCTACAATGCACATGACTGCTGCCCGTAATGCCTACGGTAGGCAGTTAGGAAGTTTCCACGTGGAGTCTCACTTTAAGGGGATTGAGGGCGACATACCAATGACCTTCATTCGTGCACCTTATATTAAGGAGGCAAGTGAAGAGGTGGAAGTACTCTCAGAGGTCGATGGTCATATCGTTGCCGCTCGTCAAGGAAACCAACTTGTTACTGCTTTTCATCCCGAGTTAGACGATGACATGCGTGTGCATGAATACTTCTTGAAGATGGTGAAGAGTAGATAATCCTTAGTTCCAAAGTGTTTCTTTGGAATGAAAAAGGGACATAGATTAGATGTGTATAGGCTGTTATGGATGCTTATGAGTGTCTGTAATGGCCTATATCTGTATCTGTAAGTTGCTTTAATGTCCCTCTTCTTATTGTTTGATTTGCGGTTAATAGTGATAGAGTCTATCATGCACACTATAGGTTTGTGGGATACCCACTATAATATTATAAGGTGAGGAAAGTTTATGATGGGTGTCATGATAATGGATGAAATTTCTTTGGGGGGGGATGGTGTGATGCGTGAACTTATCCCTACAAGAATACTGATAGAGAGAGAAAGAATACTAACCATACGGATAGGAATTGTTGATATTTTTCGTTAATCATTTCCCCTTTCATTCGAGAAGAGGCTGATGTTGAAGTAAGAAGAGGCTCTTCTACATTCAAGAACATGCCCTTCTTGGGTGTTGAAGACGCCCTTCTTGAAGCAAGAAAGGCATCTTCTTAAACGCAGTTTGTAACCTATTGATTTCTTGTTGGTTATAAAGTCGGTGGTAGGGGATGTTATGCACTTATTGAGAGGATGATTGGCTTGTTTCTATGTAAAGATATTTTACGCTCTTAAATTGACCTTCGAAGGGTGAAATGCTTATCGAGTTAATTCATATAAAAAGACTATCAAAGATGATAGGCCACGTACGTTTGGCACAGAGACGCAGGTGTTAAGGCTATAAGAAACATTCGAAAGCATAATGGGAAGGACGGATGAAACGAGTAAGATATGAAGGAGTAAGGGTTATGAAGATTTTTTTTCGGACTGCATAAAACAGAGGGTTAGCCCCGTGTTTATTGTTAGAAAGCTTGTAGTATGAGACTTATAGGCATAAAAAAAGGACTACCGCTGTAGTCCAACCTTTGTTAACCTTAAATCTAATACTATGAAAAACACGATGCAAAGATATGGAGTTTATTTCATATTTGCAACTTTTTCAATAGTTATTTTGGGTTTATGCGTTATTATTGATTTATATCAAGTAAATAATATAACAATGTGATAGTTTGTAATCAATAAGCTTCAAAAAGCATAGTAGGCCTGTTGATGCCTCAAGAACTGTTTCTAAGACAATTAAGCGACCACTTTTTCTTGTTGAAAGCTATCGTATCGACGTAGGATGAGCCTATCGCTTTTTAGGGCCACAGCTATCTTGTATGCGCTCATAGAACTGTCCGAGGATATTGAGCATATCGTCGGGCAAGTAGCTGATAGCCTTTTCTATCATCCATTCTGGTACAGGATAATAGGCTTCAGCAACCGAACCTGCGATGCAAGCCTTCGTGTCGGTATCGCCATCACACAGTACTGCAAGGCGGATAGTATCCTCAAAACTATTAGCATCCATGAAGCAGCGCAGTGCCATCGGTACTGTTTCTTGGCAGGTACCATCGAAGTGTCCCTCTGAGCCAATCTTCTTTATGTTGCGCATAGGAGGCAATTCGTATCCAAAGAATTTCTCAACTTTGCGCTCGACATCCGCCTTAGAGAAACGCATCAGTCGTAGCCAGCAGATGGTTTCAGCAATACATTGTGCACCCTTGATGCCTTCTGGGTGGTTATGACTTACCATTGCACTCTTCTTAGCTTCCTCAACCACATCCTCCCACTCGTCAAATAGCCAGCCAATAGGGCTGACACGCATGGCAGAACCATTACCGAAAGAGTTCATTGGAACAGGGTTGTCTGCGTTAATCCATTGATAGAATCGATTGCCATAGCCGCCCATTGGGTCTGGATAGCGCCGACACCAATCGAGCAGACTCTCCTGATAGTCACGTTCGTTCAGCACCGCATCGGCAATAGCCATGGTGCATATCGTATCATCAGTGTAAGAACAATCGGGGGTGAAAAGCTCAAAGCCTTTCTGTGGGACCGCTCCGAACTCGAAGCGTGAGCCTACAATATCTCCTATAATAGCACCAATCATAAAGTTTCGTCTTTAATCTCTCTATAGTTTGAGAGCGGATTGAAAAACACTATGGGGTATATGTTTCCTGTTAGGTTGTTAGTAGTAAATCCGTATAAAAAAGGATAGTCAGCCCCTTGTCTCTTGTCGATAAGAGAAGAAAAGCAGCTGTTTGTACTCCGACCGGGAATCGAACCCGGATCAAAGGTTTAGGAAACCTACGTTCTATCCATTGAACTATCAGAGCGAGCCTGTCGAGTATTACTTTGCTTCTGTTAGGAGGCTGTGGAATAACTCTCGGTTGCAAAGATAGAAAAAAAAAGTAATATATAAGGTGAAATGATAGTTTTTTTACCTTTCTATGGTTGTCCTACCTTATTAATAAGCCACATGAAGGGCTGTATCAAGTGTGTTCATACAAGTTGATACAGCCCAATGTGTGATAGAATTATCTATAATCCCTTCTCGATATTATGCTCCGTGGAAGAGATATTCCTGCTGTATGTCTTGCGTCATCAGCGTGAAGAGTCGTTCTTGCAGACGGTCGGCAAGGTCGAGTGCACTGTTAAGAACCTTGTCAGAGAACGCCTGTAACAGGTCTTGTGCATGGAGAGGTTGCGTCTTGTAGATGCGCAGATATTCCTCTTCCATCTCACGTTGGCGCTGGTCGGTCTCAGCTTCAAACTTTGCATACGCCTCCTTGATGACAGGAGCATACTTGTTGTAATTGGTCATACCCAAAACCATTATCTTGCGGAACTTCCAATAAGCCGAGTCAGCACTTGACTCTCCATTACCCTTTGTATAGGCTTCTGGATAAGAAGTAATACCCTGATAGAGTGGGAGGAACACACCGAGATCAGCCATACCCATAGCAACATAGTTGATACAACCGATAGCCTGTGGCAGTTCTGGGCGTACCTGTAGGAGGTGAGTCTGGGTAGTACGGAAGATAGAGACAGGACGATAAGGTTCCTTTGGATTACTATTGAGATATGGATCGTGCTCCGTATTGTCGTAGTGGAAGCGGAACGCCGTGCGAAGCTCGGTCAGTGTGACCTTATGAGCAGCCTTAGCAAAGACAGGGAAGGTGTTCTTTGTTACGTCATTCTTGATTTCTGGAGAGAATAACTGCTGTAGACCCCATACACGTGGGTAGTTATAAGTAGTGTCAAGGACGACATCACGTGCGTAGGCAACGTGGAAATCGAATGCACCCTGTGCTGGGTTATAGAGTCCATGCTTCTCAGCAAATTCAATCAAGTCGGCTGATGCGAGGTAATTCTCCTTGTCATTTGGGTCGTAAGTACGGAAGCGACTCTGGTTGCCAGTGACGAAGTATTGGTCTTTTGGCATACGACAAGCCAACCAACGATGGCCGCAAGCAGTCTCTAAGTACCATATCTCTTTGTTATCCACAAAGCCAATGCCGAAGCCTTCAGCAATACCATACTTCTCGATGAGCATACCCAATCGCTCAACACCTTCACGAGCGGTGCGTACGTAAGGTAGGGTTATGTTGAAGACAGAGTTCTCTGCTACACCATTCTCTACTAATGGGTCGTGTTCCAATACCTCGTCACTACTGAAGATACTCTCCGTAGCACTCATGCCCACACCTGCAGTGTTGAAACCAGCACTACCCCAATGGCCGTGAAGATTATACGGAGAGAGGGCAGAGTAGCCCAAAGCCTTCTCTGGGAGTTCGCAACGGAAAGGGCTATCCTTTGCCACGAACTCACGTGGACCATTGTCTGTATCCTCAAATATCTCGTAGTTCTTAGCTTCCATAGCGTCCCAGTCTTCTGAACGCGCTACTATCATAGAACCATCAGCAGTCTGTTCTTTCCCGATGATGATGGTTGTACACTCTGAAGGGAGGTTGTGTTCAATTTGCATTTTGTCTGTTTTCATAAGCTTAAATGTCTTAGTTCTTGTTGTTAATTACTGATGACAAAAATAGTAAATAATCGTGGAAGTGGTGTAAGAAGTTAGGATAAAAATGATAAATAAGGGCCGTGAAGAGGCAAAATACCCACTTATAGTTATGCTTCCGATAAGATAGAAGGTGATTGTACTAACTGTAATCATAGACAAAAGGTCGGCAGGACTAAAATAGCACATCTGCGAAGGGCGTGCTGACAGAAAAGTTATTGATTAAAGCAAAAGACTTTCACGACTTGATTCAACCAAAAATAAATTTGCTGTCATATCTGTCATGGGTTGTAGGTGTGCAACTGATTAATATACAAAGGATTGTATGAAATGTTAAAAATGACAGCAAATTAAAATTAAAAAAATGTAGTATAATAGGCTTAGAGATTTATGTTTTGGAGGTAGATGCTATGGGTGTCTTTGTAATGATATACCTCCCTTTGGTGGTGAGGGTACTTTGTGGTGCTCTCTTTTCAAGTGAATCAAGGTTGTTAACTGTATTATTTAATACATTTTAGGACGAATTTCAGATGGAAAATGCTATATTTGTAGCGTGTTATATATAATATGGTCGTTTGTTGAAAGGCATTAATTATGTGATTATGCAGAAAGTTAAGCCCCTATTCTTTTTGTTGACTCTTTGTATGATACTTTTTTCTTGTACAGAAAAGAGTTCTGTCAAGGTGGTTAGAGAAAGTGGGATTCTGAGAAAAAATAATATGTCTGAGGTGCAGAAGAAGGGGAAGGATAGCATAAAGGATATGTCGGTAAAGGATTCGAAGATAGAAAACCGTCCGTATAAAATACTTATCCCTTTCGATTATCGTCAATGTAAGGTTGATACATTGATTGATGATACTTGGGTGGAACTGTATAAGAAAGGTCAGAAATACTATCTTTCTAAGGCAGAATATACAATCGGTAAAGAGTGGGATGGGATTATAGGAGACTCTGTATCAACACTGACAAGCGAGAGAGACGTTATTCTATATGTTAATCATTTGCCCTCTAAAATGGGAAAAGTGAATAGTGTAGACCTTCATATTGCCCCTAATTCTTTCTTGGATTCCTTTTATTTAGAGCCAGGAACTCCGTTACGTTTTACTTTTGAGGGTAAGCATTATGAATTGATAACTAAGGAAAAGGTTTTCACGAAACATGGTAATCAATCTTATGAGGGAGTCATTCTCTTAAATGGAAAGCAGATTGTCAGAAGGACAAACTTGGATAAAGTTGACTTCACTCTTATGTTTGCAGGTGATATTGATGGTGATAGAAAGTTAGATTTAGTATTTAATTTGTCAGGTGTGTTTGGTGAAGTTTATGTTGCTTTATACTTATCCTCCTGTGCTTTACCTGGTCAACTGGTAAGAAAGGTAGCGGAAGTTGTTGATGATTTTGGGTGTTAGAACTTTCAGTAGTTGGTTCTCTATAGTATTATAAAGTCAGTATTCATACATAGAAATTAATTTTTAAATTTATAAATGAGAATTGCGTTACTTATCTTTCCTTTGTTAGTATTCTCGTTATTGTTCTCTTGTTCGGACATGAAATCAGCTAAATCTGATCATGAAATATCTGTTTCATCAAAAGATAATGCTGATTCTGTGGAAACAGATACCATGGAATCCAACAGGAATCATTTACATGTATCATCCCAAAACAGTAAGTCTCTCAATTACAAATTCCTTGTTCCGGCTCATTATCATTATATAAATCCAGGCAGGATGATTGACAGTAGTTGGGTGGAGATTTACCAAAAGGGGAAGATGTTCTATTGTGCAAAGGCACAATATACCCTTAAGAGAAGGTGGTCTGACTATATAGGTGATACCGCAAATGTATTATATGGAAAAAGGAAAGCATTCCTTTTTGTCAATCATCTACCTGCAAAGTTAGGAGAAATAGAGGCTGCAAACCTTAATTTTGATGAATATATTACCTTACGACCTAATGAAGTTTGCAGCTTTATGTTTGGTGGAAAACGTTATAATTTGGAGATAAAAAAAGAAAAGAAGAAGGATGATTCAGTACCCTTTACGTGTTTTGCCTTATTGAATGGTAAACAGATAGCAAAGCGAACGAAAGTATTTGAAGCTGCTTTTGAACTCTTATTTGCAGGTGATATTGATGGTGATGGCAAGTTAGATTTGGTGATTGACTTTAGAAGTGACACAGGTGAGTTCAAAGTTGTCTTGTTCTTATCGTCCTGTGCGTTGCCTGGTCAGTCAGTTCGACAAGTGGGAGAGATAGATGATCTATACGATTCTTAGGTCACTTTGATACTTGTGTTAAGCAGAGGAAAGGCTGATATGAAAACTTAAATATTAAATAACTCATTCAAAAATAAGGTGTCTAAGGAAACACTGCACCTTTGTTAGACCTTCAATCATTTTTTTGTTTGCTGGGAATTTGGATGAGAATTGTAAATAAGACCTTGTTATTTCAGCACCTTTAGATAATGAATATCTCAGAATCTTCTTGTTCGCCTCTGGTTTATAAATGGAAAAAGCAGGAGAGACAGTGGATGACCTCAGTTGTTAGTAGGGTTTTATACTTGTCAAAGTATAATATAAGGAATGTATTGAGTAGTATTCATCTGTAGGATGTAATGTGCTAAGTTATGTATGTCGAAAGGCAATTAATATATATTTATTATGAGATTAAAGTATGCTTTTTTATTATCAATTTTTTGTGTCATAATACTTTCTTGTACCGACAAGAAGCCTGTTAGTCAGTCGCAGGGAGCATCGGTACCGCAGGAAGATAGTGTGCCTGTGAAGAAAGTAGATAGTGTTAAGGTTGCAAAGAAGCAGCCACTAACGTATAAGATCCTTGTTCCCAGTCCTTATCGTTACTGTAATCCTGACACGATGATAAGTAAGAATTGGGTTGAATTATATAAGGTAGGGAAGGAATATTACGTTGGAAAGGCACGTTATAGTATTGAAATAATACCCGATGAATGTGGGTCTGGGACAGCACCTCAGTTGTCGGGAAAAAGAAATACTATCTTGTTTGTAAATCAGTTACCTATTCGTATGGGGAAAATACAGGTTGCTAATATAGAAATGTCAGATTCTTCTTACTTGTTTCCAGGTACTGCATATAGTTTTACTTTCTTAGGAAAACGCTATAAGTTAGAAGCAAAGGCGCATGGTGAGGATGTCTTTCAAAACTATGTTTTATTGCTGAATGGAGAACGAGTCTTTAGAGAAGTGGAAGCAGGTGATGCTTACTTTGCCCTTTTGTTTGCTGGTGATTTGGATGGTGATAGTAAATTAGATCTTGTTGTTTCAGTACCTTTAGATAATGAAAGTCTAAGAGTTTTCTTGTTCTTATCTACTTGTGCTCCCCCTGGTTTACAAATAGGTAAAGCCGCAGAGATAGTGGATGACTTCAGTTGTTAGTTGAGGTTTATATTTGTCAAAATATAAGGGACGTGCTGAGTAGTATTCACCTATAGGGCGCAATGCGCTAAGTTATGTATGCTGAAAGGCAATTAATATATATTTATTATGAGATTAAAGTATGCTTTTTTCCTATCGTTTTTTTGTGTCATAATACTTTCTTGTACCGATAAGAAGCCTGTTAGTCAGGCGCAGGAGTCGTCTGTACAACAGGAGGATAGTGTGCCTGTGAAGAAAGTAGATAGTGTTAAGGTAGCAAAGACGCAGCCACTAACGTATAAGATTCTGGTTCCTTTTGCTTATCGTTTTTGTAACCCCGATACATTGATAAATAAGAATTGGGTTGAACTATATAAGGATGGGAAAGATTATTATGTAGGAAAGGCGCGTTATAGTATTCAGAAAAAGGAAGATGCATGTGTGGGAGGAATGACACCTCACTTGTCGGGGAAACGAAATACAATCTTATTCGTCAATCAGTTGCCTGTCAATCTGGGGAAGGTAAAGGCTGCTGATGTAGAGATTTCTGATACTACTTTTCTTGCGCCGGGCACTACAAGTCGCTTTACTTTTGCAGGAAAACGCTACGAGTTAGTGGCAAAGGCACAAGGTGAGGATGTCTATAAGAACTATACCCTGTTACTGAATGGAGAGCGAATCTGCAGAGAAGCGGAGGTGGATGGGGCTTATTTCCGTCTTCTATTTGCTGGCGATTTGGATGGAGATGGAAAGTTAGACCTTGTTCTTTCTTTGCCATTACATTATGAAAACCTCAGGGTTGTCTTGTTCTTATCTTCTTGTGCGCCCCCAGACTTACAAATAGGAAAAGCTGCTGAGATTGTTGATGACTTCAGTTGTTAGCCGTTTTCTGTGTTTTATTCATAAGAATGAAGGATATTAGATAATAAAGTATTATTTTTGTAACGTGTTTGAAACAGAGATAAAAAGATATGATGAATTGGTAGCAGAGTATCAAGAAAAGATAGTGCTGCCAATGGGAAAGAAGGCGTTTAGAGAGTATTCTGAAATCCTTTTTTCCTGCCATAGCTGTGGTATAGAAGGGTCTTCTTTCTCGGTGGATGATACACGTTGTCTGTTTGAAGAGCAGTTAGGATATCATCCAGTTGGTAAGTCTTTGTTGGAGTGTCAGGAGATGGCAGACCACTTTGCAGCATACGAATGGATGCATAATCATTTAGATCACCCTTTTGATGTCGAACTATTGAAGACCATCAATAGGTTGGTAACACTTCGTACGCTCACTTATAAGCAGGCAGATGCCGTACCTGGGGAGTTTACAACGGTGGATATGGCTGCTGGTGATACGGTTTTTGGCGAACATGAAGGATTGGTAGCACAGGTGCCACGACTGATGTCTTCAACAGCTGAGATGATGAAACGTGGAGAACTTCACCCTATGATTCTTTCTGCTCGGTTCCATGGTTTCTTTGAATACCTACATCCTTTCCGTGATGGGAATGGGAGAACAGGCAGGTTGTTATCCAACTTCATTTTGCTGCGTCATGATTATCCAGAATTGATTATACAGAAAGAAGATCGCCAAGAGTATATTGCTGCTTTGCGAACCATACGAACGGAAGGAACGGATGAACATCTAATTGCGTTCTTCTTCAAGGCAGCTACAAAGCAAATGGAAAATGCTTTGGTGCAGAAAAAGCAGAATAGTCGTACAATGTTCTTCTTTTAGTGTCTACTTTCTTTTATACTTAGTGTGTAAACTGTGCTTTTATTGATATATAATATCGTTTTAATTATTTACAAGCAACTTGTTTACTCGTCTACTCGTTAACTCGTCAACTACAAAAAGATATGCTTCAGGAAAGTCCAATACAACTCTTACAACGTCAGCGTTTACTGCTTCAAATGGAGTATTATGCCGAGAAAGAAGCCTTTAGAAAGCAGACTGAGGCTGCTGGTATGCAGCGGAAAGTGAAGCGAGGTGACGCTTGGTTCCCATTAAGAGTGGGTAAACGGTTTTATAATGGACTCAACCAACTGTGCATTGAGGTATTTCGTACACAGGATGGGGATATCGAACATAACTTTGAATGTGGTCGTCCGCTCCTTTTCTTTAAGTTTATTACGAAAGAGGAAGGTACTCCGAATAAGAAAGTTCAACTGAAATACTATGGTTTTACAGGTACGGTATCTTATGTAGAGGGCGACAGAATGGTTGTTGCTGTCCCTGATTCCGCACCCTTGTTAGACCTCCAATCAGCTTCAGAACAGGTTGGTTGCCAGTTAGGTTTTGATGAAACGAGCTATCAAATGATGTTCGATGCGTTAGACCGTACCA
>ERZ773046.1313-NODE-1313-length-14442-cov-6.746160_pt1 | contig 14442 bp, 9 predicted proteins | sample MGYA00580634_ERZ773046 | MGnify/ENA primary metagenome ERZ773046 (study PRJEB29015, sample SAMEA2738127) | human oral metagenome | biome: human oral; feature: human-associated habitat; material: saliva | place: China | collected 2159 ... | reverse complement strand
GCGCCCCCTCCACCGCTTACGCGGTCCCCCTCCCCCGCTCTGGCAGGGGAGGCTGGAGGTACGCTCCGTCCCCTTACGGGGATATGGTTTTGAAATTAACGGTTGACTTCCTCAACATAAAAAAGACCCATAAGTTTCCGTCCCCTTACGGGGATATGGTTTTGAAATGGTTTCACTATGTCTGCAGCGTTGGAATTCACATTGGTTTCCGTCCCCTTACGGGGATATGGTTTTGAAATCTTGAAGACAACACTCTCAACGCAGTATTCACACTTCGTTTCCGTCCCCTTACGGGGATATGGTTTTGAAATTTGCTAAATAAAAACGACATGCTTACTAATTGTGTGGTTTCCGTCCCCTTACGGGGATATGGTTTTGAAATCTTTCTCCCCCAGTCTTTCGGCGTGCCGTCTGGATTGTTTCCGTCCCCTTACGGGGATATGGTTTTGAAATTCCCGGCTCCGCAGGAAACTTCATGGAATACTCTTGTTTCCGTCCCCTTACGGGGATATGGTTTTGAAATGAATATTTTATGACGGTTCCATTTGATTTTAAATTGTTTCCGTCCCCTTACGGGGATATGGTTTTGAAATTGTTTTATTTCTAAGCCTTTATTAGACTTAAAAAAGGCGTTGTTTCCGTCCCCTTACGGGGATATGGTTTTGAAATATTGGCATGCTTGGTCCCATCACTTTCCTGGACTGATGGGTTTCCGTCCCCTTGCGGGGATATGGTTTTGAAATACGTATGCGAACGCTCAGACAACACGCGAATACACAAGTTTCCGTCCCCTTGCGGGGATATGGTTTTGAAATGTTATCAAGTCCTGTAGTCTCGGTGTCGATAGCGACAACGTTTCCGTCCCCTTGCGGGGATATGGTTTTGAAATTGGTAGTTGGCGCAAAGGAAACGGGCGAATCGCACCCTGTTTCCGTCCCCTTGCGGGGATATGGTTTTGAAATGCTCTGCATGGGCATGGCAAAGGACCTCAAGCAGGTCAGTTTCCGTCCCCTTGCGGGGATATGGTTTTGAAATCTTTCAAAAGGGTGGCTCGGATTCAAACTTCCGAAGGATGTTTCCGTCCCCTTGCGGGGATATGGTTTTGAAATTATCATCCAGGAGACAATGAGCCAGGCTGCTCAGGAGTGTTTCCGTCCCCTTGCGGGGATATGGTTTTGAAATATCTATCTTTGGTATGCCATATCAGTTCACTCCTATAGCAGGTTTCCGTCCCCTTGCGGGGATATGGTTTTGAAATTATAAATCAGACAAATTAGTAGGTACTGGTAGTATTGGTTTCCGTCCCCTTGCGGGGATATGGTTTTGAAATTAAAAAACGTCATTCGCTCTACGCACGATGCGAGATCGTTTCCGTCCCCTTGCGGGGATATGGTTTTGAAATAAAATGAAAACTCTTAACCAGACGCTCTCGACAAGGTTTCCGTCCCCTTGCGGGGATATGGTTTTGAAATGATGTATGAAATACAAGGAATGACGCGACTTTTTTGTTTCCGTCCCCTTGCGGGGATATGGTTTTGAAATTTCAAGCGACGTATGAGCGTGCCGGCGTTGCAATGATGTTTCCGTCCCCTTGCGGGGATATGGTTTTGAAATTTTGTTGCGTGTCGCGTTGTCAATATAAGTTACAAGGTCGTTTCCGTCCCCTTGCGGGGATATGGTTTTGAAATTCGGGAGAGTTTTTAAGAAGGGAGGTTTTCCCAATGGGTTTCCGTCCCCTTGCGGGGATATGGTTTTGAAATTGTATTGGAATTCACGGTTGCAGACGAAATTCTTGAGTTTCCGTCCCCTTGCGGGGATATGGTTTTGAAATGTTGCACGCGGAACTTGACACCCTCTTTAAAAAGGCAGAGTTTCCGTCCCCTTGCGGGGATATGGTTTTGAAATCCTTCACTCGGGGATGCTGTTACAAGGATGCAGAGAATCTGTTTCCGTCCCCTTGCGGGGATATGGTTTTGAAATTCTAAAGATGAGTTCCTTAGATATAAGAATCCAATAGTTTCCGTCCCCTTGCGGGGATATGGTTTTGAAATTATTGCGGCAAATTCCATGAAGGGGAAAACATTCCATGTGGTTTCCGTCCCCTTGCGGGGATATGGTTTTGAAATTGTTCACTGAAAACTTCATATCATGTCGTTTCTAACAAGGTTTCCGTCCCCTTGCGGGGATATGGTTTTGAAATTCCAGGCACTGGCATCTTTGCTTCAAACTTATGGTTAATTTCCGTCCCCTTGCGGGGATATGGTTTTGAAATACCCATGGTGCGAAGAATTACGCAGATCTACAGCTAATTTCCGTCCCCTTGCGGGGATATGGTTTTGAAATTGATAGTGGCATTCCCAAGATCAAGAAGCGTGCTCGTAATTTCCGTCCCCTTGCGGGGATATGGTTTTGAAATTAAGGACAAGGTCGAGGGATATGGCGCCGTCACGAACAATTTCCGTCCCCTTGCGGGGATATGGTTTTGAAATAATGGAAAGATTCATCTCGACAAAGGATTCAATCGGCGATTTCCGTCCCCTTGCGGGGATATGGTTTTGAAATATCAACAAAGTGAGGGCTTAAGATACTGATATAGTTTATATTTCCGTCCCCTTGCGGGGATATGGTTTTGAAATTTGATAAAGAAACATTCCAACCTGTTGCAGAGATGCAATTTCCGTCCCCTTGCGGGGATATGGTTTTGAAATAATGGGAATTGACGCAAAAGCATTCAAGAAAATGCCATTTCCGTCCCCTTGCGGGGATATGGTTTTGAAATAAGACACCATTGGAATCTGATATATCCATAATAATACAATATTTCCGTCCCCTTGCGGGGATATGGTTTTGAAATAACAAGGCGGCAACGGTTACGACGTACGATATCGATTTCCGTCCCCTTGCGGGGATATGGTTTTGAAATGCTTCCGGCAATGTCATTCCTGGATTATCTTTCATTTCCGTCCCCTTGCGGGGATATGGTTTTGAAATTCGTAGGCAAAGTCTCCATGTTTTAAAGATTCTACTAATTTCCGTCCCCTTGCGGGGATATGGTTTTGAAATGCAAAATACATCATGATGAATGCATATATCGTTGCAATTTCCGTCCCCTTGCGGGGATATGGTTTTGAAATCCTTGCGGTGGGATACCTTGCTGTGTCTGGCTCGATATGCCGTTTTGCGGCGCGGATGCGTTCTCCCTCCTTTTCGCGGCGAAACCGTGTTCTAAAAACCGCTGTATGTCCCACGGCTCTAAGTGCGGCGGGGATTTCACTCTCAGTATAGCACAGTGGGCTGATGTGCGCAATCCCGCCGCCTAAAATATGATGACGTCCTCGATGTGGCGATCGCCAACGCCCCACGAGCGGACGGAGGTGTGGTTTGCGAGGAGGTAGACGCGCAGGGAGTCGGTGTGCGGGTCAATGAGGCGTGTTGTTCGCTCGATGAGTTCGTTGTATCTGCGCTCGGTGAGGAATGCCTCGAATGCGGATTTCTGTACGCGTACGCCGTAACGTTCGAGGCAGCGCACCATTTTCGTTCGTCGCTTGTCGTCGGTGATGTCATAGATGACGAGGACGATGCAGCGGCGTTCATCCGCGGCGCAGTATTCGGTTTCGTCATATTCGTACTCCATGGCTCTCACCTCATCGCATCCGCACGGGCTCGTAGATGTCGGCGTTCTCCGCCATGAGTGCCTGCGCATACTGACGCGCCTGATGTGCGAGTGCGTGCCGATAGGAGCGTTTTCCACCGCTGTAGAGGTTGGTCGCCCGCATTTTCTTTTCGTAGGCGCGCAGGAAGATGGCACGCCCCTCACGGGTGAGGAAGATGCCGGGGGTGTCCTCGTCCTCCGCGGGGGAGAAGTGCTCCAATTTGATTTCGTGGTGATGGACGAGGGAGAGTGTCATGGCATCGACGATGACGGCGCGCCATTCTTCCATGAGGTCGGAGGCGAGGGCGGGGTGGCGGTTTTTCATGGCGTGAAGGAAGCCAAAGTACGGGTGCAGTCCCTCGCCGCTCACTGCGGTGTAGAGGTCATACATGAGGAGTGTGTAGCCGAAGCTGAGCATGGTGTTGAATGGGTCGAGCGGCGGCCGGCGGGTGCGCTTTGTAAAGGCAAATTCGTCCGGGACGAGGTGTCCGAGGGCACGAAAGTAGTGTTTGGCGATGACGCCCTCATAGCCCATGAGGCGGTCATTGGTGTCACAGGCGGAGATGTGTTTGCGCAGTGCCTCGATTTCCGTGATCGCCATGCGCACCTCGGCGGATGCCGCACTGCGGTTGTACCGCCGCAGGAGGACGAGCTGGTTGTGCGCCTTTGCCGCAATCACCTGCCGTGCCATGGCGAGGGCAAACGGTGAGCCCCGCAGGAGGATCTGTCGTTCCTGCCGAAAGACGTTGACGTGCCGTGTGGACTCAAGCCGTCCGAAGAAGTATCCTGTGCGCGAGAGCCATGTGACGGGGATGCCGAGGCGCAAGAGTTCGACGATTGCCTTGGAGGAGACCTGCACGGCGTCGATGAGTGTGAGTCCCTCAAGGGTTTCGGCGGGGATTTCCATGACACATTCCCGGTTGCGCCCGACGGTGAAGCATCCGCCGCGCTTTTGGATGTATGCGCCTTCCTCGGTGATGTAGGCAAAGCTCATGGCGCGGTCTCCTTTCCACGCGGGTTTCTTTGTCCCCCTTCCCCACGCAAGCAGGGGTGCGGGGGGACAGACGCTTCGCTGTTTACTCGTGGATTTCGAGGGCTTCTTCGAGCCATTCGTTCAGTGTGTGGTAAAGATCGCGGATTTGGTTGATGTTGCTCCCGTAGACGAGGCTGAGCATGTGGGCGAATACGTTCATGAGTTTTTCCGAGCCCATGCCCATCCGTTCTTGGAATACTTCTTCAGTGACGTTCGTGATCTCATGGGCAACTGTGTTGCGCAGGGAATTTGCTGTCCTGACTTTGTCCAGATCCTTCAGGAGCATGGTGTGCAGGTTGGCATTCCGTGCGAGGTTCTTTTCCTGCATATAGCGACAGTAGTGGTCGAGCAGGAAGAAGGAGAGGGATCGGTCGCTGTACTTGCGCGACATTTTCCGATTGAGATGTTTGAGGAAGTCCGGCATGTGCTCTTCGAGTTTATCTCTGACGAGCACGATTTCGCCATTTTTCCCTTTTTCACAGACGGCGACAAGTGTCTGTTTTGCCTGTTTTCTGACGTATTCGTTCAGGAATTCGTAGAGGAACGGGACAATGCGGAGCATGAGGTTGGACAGTTTTCCGTTTTCCTGATCGAGCTGCATGACGAGGAAGTATTCAACGAGGCTTTCCTCTTTATAGCCCTTGAAGAAAAAGAGTTCGGTGTTCCGATAGCTGCTCAGGATTTCGCGTGCCTCTGCAGGCAGGAGTGCGACGCGCTTTGCCGCATGGCGCAGGAGCACCTTTGCCTCCTCGGGGACACGCGGGCTTTGCTCGGCGAGCATGAGGGCGGCTTGGTACTCGTAGGAGCGAATGAGTGCGACGATGCGGTTGCGCTCGGAGTAGTAGCGGAAGACGGAGAGGGGCGGCTCCTCAAGACGTGATTCTGTCTCAGGCTCGTTGTCATAGTTGCTTGCGATGAGGTCCTGTATCTCCTTTTCCGTCATGCGCATTTTATGATCGTTTGCGGCCCGAACGGGGGTAACGGTCTGTATGCCGATGCAGCGATCATTGTCTGCGGCAAGGATGGCGAGGATGGTTTTGATCTGCGGCGTGCCCGAGCTGAGGTTGAGCAGGATCTCATGATCGGGATATTTCTCCAACAGATCTGCGACCGTCTGCGGCAGTATTTGACTGAATGCCTCATAGCGACTGGGGTCGACGATGTCGGTGTAGATCGGCGGGTCGATGATGCAGTCGGGGGCTACATGTTTGATCGCGGTGGTGTAGCGGTGGTCGTTCTGTTCGGTGTCGCCCATCTCCTTGGTGAAGAAGAGGAGAACACGCTCCGGCTGATAGTGGCGCACGATGTGCAGGCAAGCTCCGTCGTGACAGTTTTTGATGGGATCGGTGCTCCCGATGGGTGAAAAGAGGATGCGTTTCATTCCAATCATCCTTTCCAGATGTCTGTTTCAACTGCGCCCATGCCGAGGGCGGTTTTGATGCCGATGCCTGCGTAGGGTGCATAGGCGAGGAGTGTGCCGAGGATGCGGCGTACCATGTCGCTGCCTGTAAAGCGAAGGGCGATCTGCCCGCGAAAGCCACGAATATTGTATCCCTCGACGGAGTATGCCGCAGAGCGCAGCGCGTAACGTGTGAGGTGGATGTGGGCGGCGAGCTCCTGTGCGAGGTTGTCCTCCTCGATGCGGATGTCCGGGCAGAATGCGTTCCACCGCAGGAGGAGGCTCTGCAATATGAGGACACTCTCGGGGAGGAGGATGTATGCGCCGCCCTGTTTGAAGCTCGTGGGGGTGAGAAAGTGTATCTCTGCGCCGCGCGGTGCGGTTTCCGCGCGAAAGTAGGTGTCGGCGATGTCCTGATAGCTGCGCTGTGAGACGCAGCGGAGGTCGTGCACGCTAGCGGTGTAGTTTTTCTGTCGCAGAAATATCTGTTCCATGTGCTCTAGTGCCGTGCCGATGATCTCCCCTGCCGTGTCCTCAAGTGTACCGATACGCCAGATGACGCGCTCCCGCGCTCTGTCCCAGCGGATGCTCTGGCTGTAGGGGCGCAGGTTCTCTGTGTGCAGGTAGGCGGCGTAGTCCTCCGGCAGCTGCTCGATGAGTGCGCCGTGGAGGACGGAGCCCATGGAGGAGGGCGCACGCGCGCCGTCGGGCAGGTGCAGCTCTGCCTCATAGCGTCTGAGCATTGCCAACCTCCGTGATGGAGCAGAGTCCCATGATCCAGTCCTCGGAATCCATGCGCGCGAGTTTTAGTGTGCGCGGGCTGATGGCGCGATCGAACGCGCGATGTTGATGAGCGGGAACGCGCTGCCGCGTGATGGGATCCCATTCGGTGAAGGTCTGATCGAGGTAGTCGACGATGAAGTCCCGCGCTTCTTTGTCGTTATCCGCAAGTGCATAGACGAGGGTTTTTGAGAGGAATCCTGTGCCGCCGCCGAGGAGTGCATCCGCGTTTTTCGCCGCCGCAAAGAGCGCGGGGTATTGTCTGCCAAAGACTTTTTCCTGTAGGCGCAGTCCGTCGGCGGTGTAGGCATGAACCATGCCGACGATCTCGTCGATGGAGCGGATGCCGAGGGTTCTCAGCATGGCAGGGTCGACGGTGATGGTGAAACGAAGCCGCCGTCCCGCCGGGATGCTCTCACGGAAGAGGGATAGACGGTTCTCGCACGCGCCATCCTCCATGCCGGTGGTGAAGTCGAGTTTGCGCAGGATGACGCTGTCCGTCTCATCTGCGGGGCAGGCGGCATCACTGACTCTGAGTCCGCGCATGGCACTGACGGTAGCGTTCCAAGGCGGTGTTTTTTGTTCCCTTTTGAGTGTGTGCAGGAGCTGTGTCTCGATCTGCCCGATGAGGAAGTCTATGTCGCGCTTTTTCTTATTTTTCAGGAGTGTGTGGAACTCCTGAAGTCTGCCGCGAAAGAGCTGCGGGCGGCGGCGGATGAGCCCATGCAGGATGCCGGTGCGTAGTGCCCCCTTGATGCTGCTGCCGGGGATGTAGGGGCGTCCATCCGCAAGTGTGGTCTGGCAGATGATTTCGTTGAGAGTTGCCTTGTCGCTGTCGGTGTCGAGCGGGTCTGCGTGTGCGCGGCGGATGATGAGAGGATCCAGTTCGTCCTCGGTGACGCCCTGCGCGAGCAGCCATGTGCGCAGGTTGTCGGTGCCGCTGGCTCCCTTTACGACGTAGTTGGAAAATCGCTCCATGAGCCCGCGCTGATCGAGGAAGGCGATCCATTTTGTCGGGTTCAAGAAGGCGGCTTCATGTGTCTCGCTGTTGTAGAGGTATTCAAATGGTTTGAGTTTTTCGCCTGAGCCCGTATGGATGGGGCTGATGCACGTAAGTTCATAGCTGCGGCAGAGTAGTCCCGTCGTCATGCTGTCACCCCCGCATAGAGTCCATAGCCATAGCGCAGTACGGGATGTCCGTCATGCGTCCCCAGTGTGCCGCAGGTGCCGCCGATCCGCGTAGGAAAGCACGAGCCTGCATCGAGGAGGTAGACGCTGTTCTTCTTCTCGGCGGCGTGGGTTGGGTTGCTGATAAAGCCACCCGCACGGCGCAGGCGATAGGCACCGCGTTTCACGGCGGCGAGGTCGTCTGCTGCGGGCAGTACGGGCGCGAGTGCGAGCTGCCACGGGGCGTGCTCTGCCGCGAGCATGGTGCCGAGTGCTGCCGCGTCGACGCCGCCGCTCTCATCCACACAGATGATGTCGCCGAGGTGGAATTTGCCGCAGCCGCTCGTGCGTTTGCCGCCGATGCCCGCCGTGCCGAGCCATGTGAGGAGGCGGTGCAGCCACGGGATGAGTGCCTCGTCCTGTATCTGCGCGAGGAGATAAAGCCCTGCGCCGTCGGCAAAGGTGAACTGTCCGACGTAGTAAGGCAGGGGCTCTGTGCCGCGCGTGTTGACGCGCTGACGCAGGGAGAGTGTGCCGAAGTCGCCGTCAAAGTCGTTGTCCTCGAACGGCGTGCCGCTCTCCATAGCGCGGATGTAGTCCTGCATACGGCTCGCGCGGAGATATTTGAGGTTTTTCTGTTTTTTGCGCAGGGTTGCGTTCGCGCACGTGGTGCGATAGTCCTCTCTCTGTGCCCGTACGCTGCGCTCGATGCGCAGAACTGGACGCGGGAGAAAGAGCGCCACCGCACGGTCGGATGTGCGCCGCTGCCACGGCAGGAGGTCGGAGAGACGCAGTCCATCCGTCTCGATGCTGTCCATAAGGCGCGTCAGTATCGCCTGCTCTCCGGCGGCGGCAAGCTCTGTGCAGAGTGCACCGAAGAGGGCGTCGGCGGTATACTCCATGCACGCCTCGTCGAGTCTGCCGCCGCGTCCCGACGGGGCAAAATGCACGGCCGTGTCGAAGTGAAGGGGATAGATCACATAGCTCACACAGATCCGCCGCCTTCCTCCATCATGCGTGCAATCGCGTTCATCTGCTCTGTATCCGCGCAATCATCGGAGAGCGCAAAGCACTCTGCCGTGAACGCCCGCAAAGAGACTCTGCCGTAGCCGCGCGAGCCATGACCGCCGAGGTAGTCCATCTGCAGGAGGTGCAGTCCGTCGCGCAGCATCTCCATGTCCTCCATGAGTTCGTCCATGCGCTCGATGTTGTAGACAAGGGTAAACGCGAACTCGGTTCCCGCCGGCACACGCTCGATCTGGCGTGGGGTCGCGCCTGCGGTCACGCGGTTGATGCCGTTCTCAAATTTGATCTCACCGATGTAGGTGTCGAGATCCATGCGGTCGAACTGTCGACGCGACTCCTCTGTCATTCGAATGTCTGAGAACTGGAGGCGCGCCGCCTTGCCGCCTGCGCTGCCCTTCGCAGCCGTGCCGAAAAGGCGCTTGATCTGCGGGATGTCGTCCTCGATCTGGTTCAGGACATACTCCTTTGTGGAGTGGCTCCGTGCGAGAAGGGTGCGGATTTTCCCCTTGAGCGAGCTGCCCGGGATGATGGGCTGTTTCGTCAGCGGATCGCGCAGGAATGGGCTGTCGACGCCGCCAATGGGCGAAAAGTCGCTGGATGCACCGATGTGCATTCCTGTTTCGACGCGAAGGATCGCCGTGAGTTTCAGTTTCCCCTTCAATACGCTCTGATTGCTCTCCATGGTCAGTCCCTCCCACCGTGAAATTTGTGATAGGCGACAAGTGCCTCGACAAAGTGGATGAATTCGTCGTATTTCTTCATGTCTGTGCCAATGCGGTCGATGCGCGCCATCAGATTTGCCTTTCTCTCGAAATCGCCCACTGTTCCCCGATTGCGTGCGATCTGATAGGCGAGCTTGACCTTGAGAAATTTCACCTCGGCGGCGAGCTCGGAGCTGAGGACGTCCGTCTCACCGCTGCGCGTGCGGTACATGGATATCTTGTTCGTGAGCGCGTTGACCGCAGAGAGGAATTTGCGAATCTGTGCTGTGGTCAGCGCGATCTCCTCCTCTCCGCGCTTGTTGCGTCTTTTGTTCAGGCGGGTAATCACATTCTCCGCTTCGTTCGCAAGGTCGGGAATCCGCTCCTGTGTGTCCTTTGTCTCAGGCATTTGACCTCTCTCCCTTCTCTCGGATGCTGTAGATGATGAGCTGTAATGCGGTGGACAGCTGTCTGCGCGCTGCCGGGTCACGGTACCAGTCATAGAGCTGCGTACGCACGCGCGCGTATGCCCCCTGTGCGGGGTGATGCGTCCCCGGGTCGAGCCGCGCGAGGGCGTAGGCAAACCGCGCGAGCTGGATCGGGCCGTCCTCCTCCAACAGTGTGAGCAGGCGATAGACGCTGCTCTTGCCAAGACTCAGCAGCTCTCCCTTTGCGTTCTCCTCAAAGAGGCAGTGTGCACGCAGGAACGCGATTTTCTCTCCACAGACGCCGTCGATGAATTCGTCCCATCCATAGGTCTGCGCCCGTTCCTCGAACGCTGCGTACGAGCGTCCCTCGGTGACGGCACCGAAGATGGCAACGCTGTCCTTTAGCGGACGACCGTCTGCGCCGCGCCGATCCTTGGCACGCGACTCGAGGTCGCCGGTGCGGCGTGCCATCGCAGCGACGGGGTATTTGTCCTTGAAGAAGCCGAGCCCGGCCGAGAAGCGAAGTTTGCCGCCCGTAAAGCGCAGGAAGGCACGGCGCAGATCGACCGCGAGCTCGACGATGTCGTCCCACGCACCGAGGAGGAAGATGTCGTCGCCGCCTGAGTAGACGATATGAACGTCGCGCGCCGCCTTTTTGACCCTGCCAAAGAGGGTGAAGGGCGCGTCCGTGACCGCATCCGCTGTGCCGCGGCAGATGGCGTTGATGTAGTGCTTGAAGAAGATCGAGAGCCGCTGCGAGAGTGCCGCCGTGCGCGTCATGGTGGCATACGCCGCCGGGAATCCCGCGAGGAATGCCGCGCCGAGGTTGTCCACGTCGGCGCGCATGACACCGATGCGTGGGATGCCCTTGCTGTCCTTCGTGCCGCCGCTGCGCTGCGCCAGTGTCTCCATCTCGAGTACGGCGTTGTCCTCGGAGGCGGAGTAGTCACCGAGCCAGAGGTGTGCGGCGGGCAGGTCGCCCGTATACGCCGCGTTCTTCGCGTAGATGCGCTCAATCCTGTACGGGAGACGGTCAACGTCGTCCAGTTTCTCCGCGGTGAGGTAGAGTGTACGCCCGATGCCGGGGAGAGAGAGTGCATTGGTCCCGCACGTGGTGGAGACACAGAATGCGTTCTTTTTCAGGATGCGCTCGCCAAAGGTGAAGAGATTGGAGCACATGTCGCACGCATCGATATGAGTGTCGGCGGGATAGGGTGCGAGATGCGTTGTCGATGTGTGGCAGACGGCGCACTCGCGCCCCTTATCCCGCGTTTTGTTCCATGCGCTCTCGGGCGTAAACATCGCGGCAAGCTGTTCCTCAGAGTAGCGGCAGAGTTTTTCGGCGGAGAGTTTGTCGCTCACGCGGCGAAAGACCTCCTGTGTCCCCTCCCCTGCCAGCTCGTTCGGCGTACACGCGGTCCACGCCATGGCAATGTATAGATTGCTGCCGAAGTGGTGCAGCATCCAGTCGTTGACCGCCGTGTGGCAGCGTACGAGTATGTCCTGCACGTCGTCGGTGTTCGGCAGGAGCATGTAGAAGTGCCCGCCGCCCGTGTAGAGGAGTGCTGTGCGGCTGAGACGACATGCGGTGAGGAGCTCATCCACGATGTTTTCAAGTAGGATTTCGAGGTAGAACGATCGTCCGCGCAGGCTTTTGAGTGCGCCCTTGGACGGGATGGCATAGATGAATGGCTGGATGCCCGAGATGTCCGCCGATACGAGAAGTGCGACGGGGCGGCTGCCGCCGTCCTGCTGCGCATACGTCGCTGCGTCGGGGATGTCGTGCGCCGCACAGTAGCGATAGAGCGCGGCTGCATAGGCTGCCGTCATGCGCGTGTAGTCATAGAGTGAGATGTCCGCCGCCGTCGGCGAGGGAATGTAGCTCGTGGTCTCCTCGAGAACGCGCAGCAGCTCGCTCATCGGCATACGCAGCGGGGATTTCCGCGCAAAGTGTGCCGCGAGTGTCTCATAGCATGCGCAGCAGCCCTCCTCTGCGCCGTGCAGTTCCGTGATCGGCTGTGGGAACAGCAGTGCGGCATCGTCGGTCAGGCAGCCGACGGGGAAGCCCTCCTTTCGTCCATCGGTGCGCCCGAATCGGTTGAACACACTCTCCAGATGAACGGATGGCGTGTCGTCCGCGGGCTCTGCGGCAGGGGCAGTCCCCATGGCAATGCGCTCTGCCGCATCGAGGAACCATCCGATGTCACAGCCGCCCTCTGCGGGACAGACGGCATACAGGAGTGCCGTATCCCCTGCGCAGAGATCCCGGAGGAACGCCGTCCCCGCATCCGATGCGTGGGGATGTGCGCGCTCGGCGAGAATGCGTGCAGCACGCAACAGTGCCGCACGTTCGATCCGCTCACACAGATCTTCCATAGCCTCATCTCCTTTCATTATTTCTTAATGTTAGAAGGTTCCACAAAAAATGAAAAAATCCTGCCAATCGGCAGGAAAAAGTGGACGGCACTCTTTGATGGTCGCTCTTACGTATTCATAATGCCCATCTCTATGGGAGAGGCTAGGTGTACGCTCCGTCCCCTTGCGGGGTTCTGGTTCTTAAATTACGGATTTGATGAGCTCTACACGAAAGGCAATGTGTTTTCGTCCCCTTGCGGGGGGCCCTCTATCTTAGCTTCCCCCGTCGCTACGGGGGAAGTGACGAGCAAGCGCGCCGATGGGGGATGGAGCATCCACTCATAACATACGCCCGCTTTCATCAGCACTCCGAATCACACCAACCTCAGCAATATCCTGTATCGCCCGCCGAATCCCTTCACACACACTGAGGAAATCCTTCCGCACCTGCGCATTGGTAAACCGCAGGACACGGAGCTGCCTCGCCTGCATATACCTCGTACGTTTCATATCATAGGTACAGCCATCCTGTTCAAAATGCTGCCCGCCATCAATCTCAATCACCAGTCTGAGACAATGTGAATAAAAATCGGCAATATACCCACCGATGGGATACTGTCGACGAAAATGGTACGGACTGCACGAAAGAAAATCATGCCAAATACGCCGTTCCTCAGGTGTCATAGATCGGCGCATCGCGCTCGCATAACGGCGAATATGTGCCGGTACATCACGCATGATCATCCGCTCCTCATCATGGGATCCTCTGTCTTAACTTTTCCTTCCACCTCTCTGGCGGAGGAGGCTGGAGATATGCTCCGTCCCCTTGCGGGGTTCTGTGTCTTAAATGATCTGTGATAATCTGCAAATCAATAAGAGTACCTAGTTTCCGTCCCCTTGCGGGGGTCTGGTTCTTAAATTGTTTCCTTCCTTGCGGAGGCTGATCTGCAAGGACTTCGTTTCCGTCCCCTTGCGGGGTTCCTCTATCTTAGCTTCCCCCGTCGCTACGGGGGAAGTGGCGAGCAATGCGAGCCGATGGGGGCGCTTGTGCCTTGCGTGCACTTCTGATGCTATGAAGGTTTACAGCTTGCGTTCATGGCGCCCCCTCCACCGCTTACGCGGTCCCCCTGCTGACCTGTCCAAGAAGCAAGCCCTTGGGCGCAGCTGATTGGGTAACAGGTCGTATGGGAAAACGTCCCAAGAACACGAGCGTCAGCGAAGTGTGATTGGTTGACGTTGACCGCTCCCCCGCTCTGGCAGGGGAGGCTGGAGGTACGCGCTCCGTCCCCTTGCGGGGTTCTGGTTCTTAAATTATTGACGGCGTGAAGTCCAAGAAGAAGGAGTACACGGAGTTTCCGTCCCCTTGCGGGGTTCCTCTATCTTAGCTTCCCCCGTCGCTACGGGGGAAGTGGCGAGCAATGCGAGCCGATGGGGGCGCTTGTGCCTTGCGTGCACTTCTGATGCTATGAAGGTTTACAGCTTGCGTTCATGGCGCCCCCTCCACCGCTTACGCGGTCCCCCTGCTGACCTGTCCAAGAAGCAAGCCCTTGGGCGCAGCTGATTGGGTAACAGGTCGTATGGGAAAACGTCCCAAGAACACGAGCGTCAGCGAAGTGTGATTGGCTGACGTTGACCGCTCCCCCGCTCTGGCAGGGGAGGCTGGAGGTACGCTCCGTCCCCTTGCGGGGTTCTGGTTCTTAAATTTTCTATAATTGATAAGAGATAAAGAGTACCCTTATCAAAGTGTTTCCGTCCCCTTGCGGGGGTCTGGTTCTTAAATTTGACGCTGATGAATCTCCCACCGCAGCTAAAACCGAGTTTCCGTCCCCTTGCGGGGTTCCTCCAGCTTAGCTTCCCCCGTCGCTACGGGGGAAGTGGCGAGCAACGCGAGCCGATGGGGG
>ERZ773046.1312-NODE-1312-length-14445-cov-5.497637_pt1 | contig 14445 bp, 12 predicted proteins | sample MGYA00580634_ERZ773046 | MGnify/ENA primary metagenome ERZ773046 (study PRJEB29015, sample SAMEA2738127) | human oral metagenome | biome: human oral; feature: human-associated habitat; material: saliva | place: China | collected 2159 ... | reverse complement strand
TATTTTTTATATAAATTCTCACAAATTTCAAAATCTAATTTATCATCAATATCATAACTATATATTTTATCCATCTCATATACTTTTGTTTTATTTGTATAAAAAGTTTTATCCTTTAAATAATTACTTTTTGTCGACAGCCATATAGAACCATTGGGATATATGTAATCTGGTTCATCTTGTCTCCTATAATTTCCACCATGACAAGAAGGAACTAAATATCCTTTTTGCTCATCCATAAACAGACTTTTACTTACTCTAGGTCTAGTAAATGACACAAGATGATCACAATCTTTAAATAAATCAAATGCTGTCTGTATGTGTTCTACTTTTCTAAGTGGAGAAGTTACTTGTAAATTCATAAAAATAAAATCTTCTTTAATTTCTTTAAATAAAAATTCTAAGGTTTCAAAAGTTGTAGAAGAGTCTAGCGAAACTTCTTTGGCTCGTTTAATGTATTTACAGCGATTACTATATTCTCCTTCACACAAATTAAGATACTCTTCTGAATCAGAAGATATCCATATTTCATCAAATTTCTTACTATCTATTGCTACATCAATTGTATAAAAACATAACGGTCTTCCACAGAACAACTTTATGTTCTTATCTAATAATCCCTTTGAACTTTTACGTATCAAAATAACTGCAATTTTTTTCAAAAATATCCTCCTCTCCTAACTATTTTTCTTTTTTATATCATAGTACATTGTACCATTATAATTTATCCAATACAATATTATAAATATAAAAAAGATTGTAATACATCTTTTCGTATTACAATCTTTTAAAACTTCTAGAAATTGAAACCTTCATAGAATATTCTATTTTTCTTTATGCCTTTTTCCTTCAGCATTTTTTCATATGCTATATTCATCACCATCGGGCCAGCGATTATATAATTATACGCTTCACCAACCGGCAAATATTTGTCTAACTGCTCTGTTGTGAATCTTTCATTTTGAGAATATGATTTAAAATTACTTCTTTCATTCCATAACTTGAATTTTTCTTGATATAAAAGTTTTTTATCCTTTTTCACAGTATATAAGAATGTTATATCTTTATTATCAAACTTATCTGCTAATCCAAGTAAAGGAACAACTCCAATTCCTCCACCAATAAGAACAAATTTTTCATTCTTACCAGACTTTTCAATCATTGAACTCAACACACCATATCCTCTAGTTAGATTAACTTTTTCTCCAATCTCTAAATTAGGAAGATTTTTTGTGAAATCTCCTACACCTTCAATTGACATCTGAACATAGCCATCTCGTTCTGGGATATTCAATATAGAGAATGGATGTGGCTCTTTCATCCCCTTTACATTAGGGAAAGAAATAAATGCAAAATTACCCACTTCTATTTTTCTTAAAACTGATTTACTAGTAGTAATTGTTAACTCCGTAATATTTGAATCTACTTTTCTGACATTTTTTAAAAGGCCTACTTGTACATTTATATACTTATTATATGCATAGTGTCCATAAGAACCGAATGCAATTACAGTGTATAAAACAACCAAAATAGTAAATGGTACTATACTTCTTATATATGGAATCAGAAGAACATGTAAAAAAGCTAATAATGCAGCCACTAAATTAAGTCTATGTATCCACATAGATAACTCATGTTTAAAGATTTTTTCTAACATCTTTTTGATTCTCATTAAGATACTTATTCTTGAAGTTAACCAACCAGCCATAAAAACAAGTGAGTATATTATTACTGCCATAAAAATATACATTGCCCATTCACCTGTTAAAGAGATAAGCCCCGATGATTTTAAAAGTTGATCATGAAGATACATGAAGATTACAGCAAAAATTGCCGTTACTCCATGAATTATATACATATCCGGTAATCCTATTATTCTATCTAACCATTTTGGCTGTGAAGATAGAAAAATTGCTGATATCATCCATGAATAAGCAAATACTCCTAAATTAATTGCTAGTACTCTACTCCCAAAAGCCTCTGGCAAACCATTTCCTATTGTTACTATTAATGGTAACGGTATTGTTAACAATACTATTAACCAAATCATATTAAATATAAATCTATGTTCTCTCAACATCCGTTATTTTTCCTTCCTCAAAAACCCTTTTTATCCCCTCTTTTGTTAACAAAATACCTGTTAACAATTTATTTTTTACTATTTTACTCCAAATTTTCTCATTAGCAACTACTCCTGCAGTTGCTAATACATCAATATCTGATAGATATGTTCCAACTACCGTGACTTGAACATAATTAATATCATTATCACTTTTAATATGTTCGCCTTTTTTACTAAGACCTGAAGTTGCCACAGCTCCATTTTTTATACTATACTTAGCAATTATTTTCTCCTTGTCTTCAGGATTCTCTATCCCGATTTCCCAAGAAAAATCACTATCAAGTCTAGTACCAACCTGTATATCTCCGGCACCATTAATAGCTCCTGCTTCTATTATATTATTATCAATAAGCGGCTTTATATATTTCATAAAGGCATTTTCTATTGCCCAACCCTTCACAAATCCTGTTGGATTATATTTTCCATCATAAAATGGATCAAATAAACCTTGAGTTTCTTTTTTTGCGATTATAGACCTACTGTAGACTTCTTGATATTCCAAATCAAAAAAGGTATCCTGTAATTCTTCTCCTAAATCAGTATGTCTACTAACTAAACTAGCAGGTAAAAACGGTGAGAACTTCTCTTCCACATTTTCCAAATATTTATCAATATCCTTTACAACCTGATTCAACACATCTATTAATATTTCATCAAAATTAACTCTAACAAAGGCTATTGTGAAAGGCATATTCATTCTTTTCAATACATAGGTCTTAAACTTAAACATTTTATTTAGCCTTATTTAATGCATCTTGTAAAGAACCTTTAAATCCTTTGAATGTTTCAGATGCTCCAGAAACCAATGCAATATCACTACTTTGAGCATCTATTGCTTCTTCAATATATTTAGGAAGTGCTGTCTTATTAATACTTTGAGAAAATTCTTCATCTGGCTGAAGTAGTACATTAACATTGGCTATTTTCCCACCTTGAACGACTACACTAACTTGGAAATTTCCTACGTTTGTTTTTGTGACTGCTCCTGTATAAGTACCATCCTTATATGCTACACCTTTTTGGGTTGAGGTTGTGGTATTATTAGTAGTATTTTTTGATTCTTTATTTACCTCTTGGTTAATATTCTGCGTTTTTTGATTTGATGGTGTAGTTTGTATACTTGGTTTCAGAAAAGTATAGTATCCTGCAGTCAAAGCAGACGCTCCTACAACTCCTATTAATGCTGTCTTCTTTATTTTACTCATTATTTTACTCCTACTATATTATTTTTAATGATAATATATCACAATTTTCATGTACATCCTACTAATTTGCATTAAATATATTATATAAATTTTTGTTAAAATCAAACTAATATTGATACTTTAATTTCATCTTGAAAATATCCTATTATTTTCGAAATTATTCTTCTATACATAGTATCATAAAAAAAAATCTTTAGAGATATCTATTACCTCTAAAGATTTTTTTGTTATTTTTTCGGTCTTGTTTCAGGGAATGTAAATACAAAAATGATATAAATAATACTACCTAGTAAATAAAATATTATTGATGAATTGTATCCCATATGATTTAAAACTAGACTCCAAATAAAGTTAAATAATGTATAAATCGCATATCCAAAAGCCCAAAATATTCCAAACATTATCGTTAATCTTTGTGAGTTCATATTCGGCAATTCATATGGAAGATTTAAATATACAGGGTATTGAGAATACATGAAAAAACCTGATAAACCAAACATTGTATAAGCAAATACAATGTTTGTAGATACAAAAGCTAATCCTAATGCCATAAACCCAATCATTAATACTCCATGAGCGATTAAAAATGGTTTTCTTCTAAATTTCAATTTTCTAGTGACTACTAAACTAAATAAAGTTCCGATTATTCCACCAACCGTTACTGTTAATATCATAAATTCTGCTTTAAAACCCACATTATGAGCATGTTCTGCTACAACTCTAGGTAGTGATACTAGCGGCATAACATAAAGAAATAAAAATCCACCGAAACCTAATGAAAATACATAGATAAATTTATCTTTAAATCCATCAGCATAAGTATACTTCTTAATTTCTTCCTCATGTAATATTTCTTTTGATTCAATTAACAACTTATAAACAAAATAGTTAGGATGTTTCCAAGTAATTGTTGGCTCAAAATCATGAGAAAAAATTAACCAACAGATAAACAGAATTATACTAAAAATACTAAATCCTATCATAGTATAACGCCAATCTTCTACAAAATGCTCTTTAAATAATAAGAATAAGATAGCAACTAATGCAGCTCCAACATTGTATGCAGCGGTGATAATTGCACTAGTCATTATTTTCTTATCATTCGGTATAAACTTGGCCACAAACGAGTTTATAAATACAATTATCATTGATCCTCCAAATGCCATAATCATCCTAGAGAAAGTATATAACCAGTAATTGTGGGTAAAGATGGCAAAGAATGAAAAACATAGACAAAATAATGCTAATATTGCAGACTTTTTCGGATGTAACTTAATTAAAATAAACGCAGCAAGTAGATTAGCAATAATTCTTGCTATAGTTATTGTATAATTTACTACTTCTGAAATTATAGGAGAAACCTTTTCTCCATTAAAGTAATAATCTGTGATTTGTTTTGATAAATTTGATCCTGCTACCCAGTTAGTAGCAAATACTACATATGCAGCAATTAGGATAGTAAACATGAGAATTCCTTGCTTTCGCGTAGGTGAATTTGCAGATAATTTCATTGATATACCTCTTTTTTTATAATTTTGTAGTACAACATCAAACTGTTATAATACTGATTTTTATTTTCAATTATAGTTTAATACAAAGTATATGAAAATGCAAGAAAAAATTTATTTTACATTATGTTTTCATATTATTATTTTCAAAAAAAAAAAGATTAATATCAAAGTACTAATCTTTTTTCTTGAATAAATTTTTAAAAGATAATATAGGTTTATTTCTGACTATCTTATCATTTCCTATAAATTCTCTCATTTCTTTTAAACATTTTCCAGAATTTTTTACAATAAAGTTAAAACTTCCTGCACTTTTAGTATCTATAAAAAATCCTCTGATATATTTATCTCTAAAAAACATTTGCGCTCTAACTTTATCTATTTCTGACCAGGGTATCTGAATATAATCTTCAGGATTTCTATGGTTATAAAATTCAAATGCCTTATCTCCTACCATAACATCTCCATGCTTATTTCCAATTGAACCAGTAAGACAATTAGCCTTTGTCGTATATATAACTTTTGTATTCATAGACATTACCATAGTTTTCACCTCCTTTAGAGTCTCTATATTTAATTTTAAAAAAGGAAGTTGAGATCATTTCGACTCAACTTCCTAAACTTTATTACATTACACCAACTACGTGAGCAATTACACCTAAAGCAAATAATCCGAAGATTATTACCACTGGGCTTACCTTACGTTTTAATAACCACATACATATGAATGTTAATAATAACGCGGCAAATCCAGGAATAAGTTGATTTAAGTTATCTTGTAATGTTGTAACTTTTTCTGGTGTTAGTGAGAATTTTCCACTTGTTGCTTTTGTAACAATATCTTGTAGTACTTCACCAGTAATGTGTGTACCTTTTTCTGGGAAGTGAATAAATGCTTTTTCATCTAATTGTACTTTAGAAACAACTAATGGGAAGCTGATATTAGTCCAACGTTGAACTAAGATACCCATTACGAACATACCAAGGATTGAAGCTCCTTTTGTAATTGTTTGTAAAATACCACCTGAAAGGTCACTTGTAATTTCTGAACCTTTTTTATAACCAAATTCTTGTGTATACCATAAGAATCCAATACGGATTAAGTTCCATGCGATAAAGAAGAATAATGGTGCAATAATTGAACCACCAGTTGCTAATGAAGCTGCGATAGCTCCAAGGATAGGACGAACTGTAAACCAGAATACTGGATCACCAATACCTGCTAATGGTCCCATCATACCAACTTTAACCCCTTGGATTGCTGCATCATCAATATCAGCTCCATTTGCTTTATCTTCTTCTAAAGCAAGTGTAACACCTAGAATAGGTGCTGCAATATATGGGTGAGTGTTAAAGAACTCTAAGTGACGTTTTAATGCTTGAGTTGCATCTTCTTTGTTTGGATATAATTTTTTAAGTGCTGGGATTAAAGCAAATGCCCAACCACCATTTTGCATACGTTCATAGTTCCATGAACCTTGAAGGAACTGAGAACGTAACATAACGCTACGACGATCTTTTTTACTTAATGTAATTTTTTTCTCTGACATTTTGTAGTTCCTCCTTATTAATAATCGTTTAAGATATCGCCTAGTGGATCCCCTGATGAGGTATTTCCACCACCGCCACCTTTGTTTTTAGAAAGGTTTAGGTAAATAACTGCTAAACATAATCCGATGATACCAGTTGCGATTAATGTTAATTGGCTAATTGGTGCTAACGCAAATCCTAAGAAGAAGAATGGCCATACTTCTTTAGTTGCCATTAGGTTGATAACCATTGCGAAACCAACTGCAACTACCATTCCTCCACCGATTGCCATACCTTCTGTGAACCATTTTGGTAATGATTCAAGAGCTTTTTGAACTACTGATGATGGAATGAACATTAATAATCCTGCTGGAATAGCAACACGTAATCCTTGAGCTGCAAGTGCTACGTAGTGCCAGAATTCAACTCCACGGAAGTTACCGTGTTCTGCCGCGCGGTCAGCTTGGTGAACAATAACTACTGATAGAGTACGAACAACCATTGTAAGTACAAGACCAACTGTAGCTAATGTAACAGCTGTTGCGATAGCGATAATACGTCCTTCAGCTGAGAAATCTCCAGCTTTAATGAAAATAATAGCAGATGCTACTGATGCTAACGCTGCATCCGGAGCAACCGCTGCCCCAATATTAGCCCATCCAAGTGCTAATAATTGAAGAGCTCCACCTAAAATAATACCTTCTGATAAATGTCCTGTTGCTAAACCGATTAATGAACAAGCAATAATTGGTTGATGGAATTGGAATTGGTCTAAGATACTTTCCATACCAGCTAATAACGCAACAATAAGGACTAATATAACTGCTAGAATACTAAATTCCATAGTGTCCTCCTAAATACTATTAAATTATAATTTTAAACCTTCACTTGATTTAGCTTCAATAAGTTTGAATAAATCTGATGGAGAATCGTTAGATACTTTACGAACATCAAATTTAACACCTAAATCACGAAGTTTTTTGTATACTTCTACATCTTCTTGATCTAATGATAATACATTGTTAATTTGAACTTTACCAACTGAGTGGGCCATAGATCCGATATTTAATTCTGGAATCTCTACTCCTTTTTCAATTACTGCAAGTGCATCTTGTGGTGTTTCGAATAATAATAACGCTTTTGTATCACCAAATCTTGGATCGTTATAAACTTGAACAAGTTTATCTAATGGAATTACGTGTGCGCGTACTCCTGGAGGAGCTGCTTGCTCAATAAGTTTTTTACGTAATTCATCTTTTGATACTGAATCTGAAACTACAATAATTCTGTTTGGATGAGTTGCTTTTGTCCAGTTTGTAGCAACTTGTCCGTGTAGTAGACGAGTATCTATACGCGCTAATACAAACTCTATTTTCCCATTTCCTAATACTGTACCTTCTGGAATTTCTCCTTGAGGTGCAGCTTGTGTACTTTCAGCTACTTCTGCTTTTGGTTGTAGTTCTTCAGGGCGAACTTTTACTCCATCAATAGCTGTTGGTGTGATTGCTTTTGCAATCTCGTGAGCTGTTGTCATAGTGAATCTACTAGCATATGCTTCGATAAGCATTGGTAAGTTTAATCCTGCTACGATTGCTCTCTTCTCTGGTGCTTCTTCAAATAACTTATTAGCTTGGTTAAATGGACTTCCACCCCAAAGATCGACAAGGAAAAGAATTTCTTCAGAATCTACTTTAGCAATAGCTTCTTGAAGTTTTCTTTGCAAGTCATCTGGCCCTTCACTTGGCATAAATACAACTGCTTCTACTTTTTCTTGTTCACCAAAAATCATAGAACCCGATTGTTTAATTCCTGCAGCAAATTCACCGTGACTCGCGATGATAATTCCTACCATCTTAGTACCTCCTTTTATTTAATTCTTATTTATTATGACGTGTATACCTTTGCATACAAATAAATTATATCATTTATTATTTTTTTTGTAAATGTTTTAGTTTCTTACTTTACAAACAATGCAATCGATTTCCATCTTTTTGTTTTTAATATGTTATATATATTTTTTTACTATAACTATATATACCCAGCTTAATTAACTTATGTAAGGCGAATTTTATTATATTTCTCCTGTTCGTTATGTTAATTTTAATTTTTAAAAATATCTTATGAAAATATTTTTTTCATACTTTCATGAGATTACAATCATTTTTTTATTTTATAGTATAGTAAAAAATAATAACGCAACAGTCTATTGACACGTTACGTTATTATTTTATCATTTAAATAATTTACTTTATATTCTTTTCTGGGAACAGCATTTTTAATACATTTAATGACAATCTTCTAGATTTACCTGAATGTGGATAAATATGCATCATCATCATAGGATTAAAATTGGCTTCGATAACTCCATAATTAGTTGCACTTACTTCTTCTTTTATATCTGAAATTATTAAATCTACACCACAAACCTTAGCCATCATAGCATCAGAAATCCGAACTGCTAGCTCTTTATAACTGTCATGGACCTCATCTGTCATGTCCACAGAGTCTCCACCTGTACTGATATTTGAATTTTCTCTAAGATATGCTACTTCATTCACAGCTAATATAGAATCAAAATTTAATCCTTGTTCAGATAATTGAAGTTTTTCAATTTCACCTAGCTCTATTTTTTTCAGAGGAGTTTTCTTTGCATCCCCTCTTAGTGAATCTGAATTTTTTTGTTCAACTAATTCCCTTATTGTATGTTTACCATCACCCACAACATTTGCAGGTACTCTTAATAATACAGCTTCAGTTTTTCCTTCAATAACAAAGAATCTATATTCTGTCCCCTCAATAAACTCTTCAATAAGTATATCTTTATCTTCCTTAAGAGCAAACTCTATAGCTTTAGAATAGTTTTCTACTGAACTCGTACCTTTTTTAAAAATAGTTATTCCTAATCCAAAATTAGTACTCTTAGGTTTTATTACAATTGATTTGTTTTTTATGTAATTAAATTTTTGTAATGCTTCTTCTAAACTAGAAACTTCATATCCTTTTGGAACTCTAAAACCTTTTTCTGCTAATACTCTTTTGGTAACAACCTTGTTTTCCATAATTAGCGGAGAAATATAACTATCTTTACTTGTCATGTTTCCATTTTTAACATACTCTACTCTTCCATTACTTTCTAAACGTATAAACTGATCATTCTCATCAATAACAGTAACTTTTATTCCATTTTTTATTGCATCTTCAATTACAGCTTGTGTAGACAGTTCCATATTAGAATATGCACTTAATGAATAATATTCTCTTAAAGCATCCTCTTTATAAACTTTAGCTAACTTCATTCCTACTTTAGCCATATCATTTTCTTTTTGATATTCTTTTAAAAGTCTAGCTCCTATAGTAAGTTCAGGATTTTTTAATTCTTCAATCTTTTCATCTATTAAATCAATATCACTTTCCAAGAAACCTACTTTTCCTACCATATCTTTCATTTGATTTAATAGCCATAATCCCTCTTCTTCGTACTTAACCTTTTCCATTGGATGCGAAAGAGCTACATTCTCACTATATTCATACCCTAAAGATTCAGAAGTATTTTTATCCTCTTCTTCTATCCAAACTAGAGTTTTTATGAATAAATGTACAAATCTAATATCTTTTTCTAAAATACCAAATGGTGCAAATGGGTTTAAATCAAATAATCTAAATTCAATATACTTAATTCCTTGTTCCGGAAATTTTTTTATAGTATCTGCACCTCTAAAACGAACACTAGAGTAAAATTCTTTTTCAGCTATTAATTGTTTATTTTCTACATATCCTGTTATATCTTTAATATATCTTTCTAACGAACTATATGATACTTTAATATCTTCTTCATTTACATAACCATATCTGCTAGTTCTTAAACTTCTTACAAAATCAGTTGGTTTTATACCATCTGTAAAATATTTATCCTCTGCTAAAGGTGAAGCACCTAAAAGATAGATTAAAAGCCATTGATATCTTAAAAATTGTCTAGCAAGTTTTAAATAAACATCATTTTTTATTTTTACTATATCCTCCTGAGTAATTTCAGCAATTTTCTTCATCAGCATATCGTCAAGTTGGAAATTATAATGAATACCCGATACCATTTGTTTATACTTACCGTATTTTTTTACTAAATACTCTCTATATTCTATATCAAACTGCTTTTCAAATTGTGCAATCCTTATATCTTCTTCATTAGGTAGTATAGCTGGTATACTTAAAGGCCAAATATATTCATCTTTTGGTAAGTTTTTTAAAGTTACTTCATGTATAGCATTTAAAATCCTTAAAACGTCTTTTTCATTATTTTCTGGTGTTGTTATCAACTCAACCTGTGATTCGGCAAAATCAGTCTGAATGTATGGATGCTCGTGTCTTATTCCAAATATTTTGGGATGATCTGTTTTAGTTATTTCCCCATTTTCTAAAACACGTTGTCCTTCTTTTTCTATACCAATTTTTACATTAGCAAATAATTCTTCTAAATTATTATTTTTTATTATATCTTTAATTATCATATTACATCACTCTCTACTAACAGTATAATTATCTACTATCTTATCATAAATATACAATTAATAATAGAAATTGAACTCAACTCTAATGCAATTTTCAATACTCCCTTACAATATTCATATATATATGTTATAATCAAATTACACTTAAGAAAGGGGATAAATACGATTTACTATCGTATTTCTAAATATTTTATGATTAAATTAATAGCTAGTGATATGGATGGAACTTTATTAAATCATAACCATAAAATTCCTAAAGAAAATGTAAAACTTATTAATTTTGCTAAAAAGCAAGGAATAGAATTTGTAGTAGCAACAGGGAGAGCTTATTATGAAGCATTACCAGCATTAAATGAAGAAAATATTAATTGTGATGTGATTAGTTTTAATGGTGGTATAGTCTATGATAAAAATGGTAATATCATAAGTATTACACCAATGTTACCTAAAGATTTATACTATACAATTGAAATATTAAAAAGTTTTGATATAAGTTATCAACTTTATACAAAAAATACTATATACACAACAAGTATAGAAACTGATATAAATGCATATATAGATTTAATTAGGTCTAATGGCTATGAACCAGATGTTGAGCATTTACGTGCAGAAGCACAACAAAAGCTAGATGTGGGATACATTACAGAAGTAGAAAATATAGAATTATACCTTAACGAAAAAGAAAATCCCCCAATCAAAATAATAGCAATATCTAATGATATATCGAAACTAGAAAATGCTGCCAAACTATTATCAGAAAATACAAGTATAAGTGTGACATCATCTGGCGCGAATAATATAGAAATAATGCATAAAGATGCCACTAAAGGAGAAGCCTTAAAAGAAATAGCTAAAATTTACGATATCAAGTTAGAAAACATTGTGGCAATTGGAGATAATCTAAATGATCAAGCAATGCTAGATATTGTTGGATACAGCGTTGCTATGAAAAATGGTAATCAAATGTTAAAAGAACAAGCTAAATACATAACGGAAAAAACAAATTCTGAAGGCGGTGTTGGCGATACTATATTTAAATTAATAGAACAAAACAATGAAATTAAAGAAGATATAAATGAAGTATTAGTAAAAGCAGCAATTGATGCAACAAAATATGCTTACGTTCCTTACTCTAATTTCAAAGTAGGTGCTGCAATATTAGCTGAAAATGGAACAATCTATACTGGTTGTAATATTGAAAATGCTAGTTATTCTCCAACAAACTGTGCAGAAAGAACAGCAATTTTTAAAGCTGTAAGTGAAGGAGTTACAAAATTTAAAAAAATCGCAGTAGTAGGTGGTCCTAATGGTAATTTAGAAAATTATTGTCCACCTTGTGGAGTTTGTCGACAAGTAATTTCTGAATTTGCAGATAAAGATTTTGAATTAATCTTAGGTACTTCTGAAAATACCTACGCTGTATATAACTTCTTTGAAGAAGTATTACCTTTAAGTTTTACATCAAAAGAACTAAAAAAATAAAGTTAAATGGTCATTAGAATATAAATTCTGATGACCATTCTTTATACAGTAAAGTATTTGCAATTTAATTATCTAGATAAAAAAAAGTCGTAACAAAAGTTACGACTAGGTTAAGATGACCCGTACGGGATTCGAACCCGTGTTACCGCCGTGAAAGGGCGGTGTCTTAACCACTTGACCAACGGGCCAAAAATATAAAAGGCTAAATAATTAGCCTTTTATTCAATTAATGAGCCATGAAGGACTCGAACCTTCGACCCTTTGATTAAAAGTCAAATGCTCTACCAACTGAGCTAATGGCTCATGGCTGGGATACCTGGATTCGAACCAGGGGAATGACGGAGTCAAAGTCCGTTGCCTTACCGCTTGGCTATATCCCAATAATATTAAGAATGGTGGGAAGAAGTGGATTCGAACCACTGAACCCGAAGGAGCGGATTTACAGTCCGCCGCGTTTAGCCTCTTCGCTATCTTCCCGGCTTATTAAAAATGGTGGAGGTTAACGGGATCGAACCGCTGACCCCTTGCTTGTAAGGCAAGTGCTCTCCCAGCTGAGCTAAACCTCCGTTCAAATGGTGACCCGTACGGGATTCGAACCCGTGTTACCGCCGTGAAAGGGCGGTGTCTTAACCACTTGACCAACGGGCCAAAAAATGGCTCCACAGGCAGGACTCGAACCTGCGACCCTCTGATTAACAGTCAGATGCTACTACCAACTGAGCTACTGTGGATAAATATTTGTGTTCCTAACGAACAATATTTATTATACAAAAGTATTAACATAATGTCAATACTTTTGTATAACTTTTTTTATTATTTTCAATTTTATAATATTATTTACCTAACAAACGTTGATTTTTCACATTTTATAGCTACTTTTTTATATTCAATCTCTATATGAAATATCCCTTTTATTTAACTTTATTTAAGTCAATATTCATTTTTTCAGAGATTTTTTCAATAGCTTTATATGCATCATTATTTGGTTCTTCAAATCCTGTAATGCTAAATAAATTTGTTAAAATTTGAATTGTTTCTTTATCATTTTGAATCTCTAGTAAAGCTTGTTTTACCTTTTTCTGAGTTTCTTCATCAAGATTATTAGATGCTACTACTGTTACACCTGGAATCAATTCACTCTTAGCAATAACTTTAACATCTTCTTTTAATGTAGGAAATTCTTTAGTATATTTTCTTATTACATTTTCATAGCTCGCTACTGCATCTACATCTTTATTTAGTAATAGTTGTAAACTTTTATCATGCCCTCCGCTAAATTGATATTGAATATCTTTTTCTAAATCAATACCAGCATCTTTTAGCATTGCACCCGCATAAATATACCCTGAAGCAGAAGATGGATCAACAAAAGCAATTTTCTTACCTTTTAAATCAGCAATACTTTTTATATCAGAATCTTTTCTTACAAAAACTTCTGCAAAGTAACCAGGTTTACCACTTGTACTTCTACCTACAAGAAGATTTTTTGTATTACTTTGTTTATTAGAAAGGACAGCTGAAAATGGTGGAACTAATCCGAAGTCTACACTCCCACTACCTATTCCTTCTATAACCCCTATATAGCTACTTGCTGTAAATACTTCAACTTTCATACCTAATTTATCACCCAGTGCTTTCGCAAACGGCGTCAGATCATCTACTAGCTTTTCGCTATTACTACTAGGCACTACGCCTAATTTCAACACTTTTTCTTCTTTTGTTGTACTTTTTTGAGAACAACCAATTAAAGAAAATACCAATAGAAAAGAAAAAATAGTTAATAATATTTTTTTCATTTTTATCTACCTCATATTTGTATATATTTTGTTTTATATGATAGAGTATAGCATAATAACTAAATAATAAAAATGAAAACGCTCATAAATTAGAAATAAAAAATAGTTATTAATACCAATAGTAAATTTCTGTTCAAATAAAAAAATAGAATTTAGTCCGGGAATAGTGATTCTCAGATTTATTTGTCATTACTTTTTTTCATTCCTTTCAAAAAATCCCCAAAGTATAGCTTCCAATTTTTTGAGTGGAAGTTACTTTGGGAATTTATCTTATTTTTAAATTTTATTTTATAT
>ERZ773046.1311-NODE-1311-length-14447-cov-5.757018_pt1 | contig 14447 bp, 15 predicted proteins | sample MGYA00580634_ERZ773046 | MGnify/ENA primary metagenome ERZ773046 (study PRJEB29015, sample SAMEA2738127) | human oral metagenome | biome: human oral; feature: human-associated habitat; material: saliva | place: China | collected 2159 ... | reverse complement strand
GAAGAGATTTTAGATACATCGAAGTTTTTTGAAAAAAATAATGAGCTTGAGAAGATTGTGAAAGAGCTTTATTGTGATTAAAATAAAAAAAAATCTTGTTGTTTAAAAATTAAAAGTTTTTGAGAAAGGAAGAGTTTTGGAAAATAATATGGATGAAAAAAATGAAATGTTGAAAGATAAAAAAGGGAAGGAAATTTGGGAGTATTTTTTTGAGAAACCTAAAAAAAATTATAATAAGTATATGTTTGAAATTTCCGGGAAATAATTTCGGAAATATTTTTATGGGAGTGTGAGGAAATAATGAAGATTATTGTTTATTCATTGACTGGAAATTGTAAAAGATTTGTAGAGATGTGTGAAATTCCCGAAGAAGATGTAATTTATTTACAGGATATTGATTACGATGTAGATTTCGATTATATCCTTATAACACCAACATTTGGTTTTGGAGAAGTGCCAGCTGCGGTCTCTAAGTTTTTAGTAGAAAGTCATATGTATTTAAAAGGTGTTGTTGGTAGTGGAAATAAAAACTGGGGTGAACGATTCGCCAATGCTTCTGAAATTATTAGTGAGGAGTATGATGTTCCATTATTGATGAAAATTGAATTACATGGAAATAAAAAAGATATAAGTGAATTTAAAAAAATATATTTGGAGAGTGTAAAGAATGGAGAAATTTAACCATATTGAACTAAATAATGAAGTAACAAAAAGAGGCGATAATGGCTTTTTTAAATTAGAAAAAGATGTTGAAGCTATAGAAGAATTTCTTCGTGAAGTAGACTTTCGCACAGTAAAATTCAATTCGGAAATTAAAAGACTTAGATATTTAGTAGAAGAAAATTACTACTATAATATCTTTGATAAGTATATTGAAGATGAAATTTTAGAATGTTTAGAATTAGCTGCAAACTTCAAGTTTGAATTTAAGAGTTATATGGCAGCAAGTAAGTTCTATAAGGACTATGCATTAAAAACAAATGATAAAAAACAATATTTAGAAAACTTTAACCAACACGTATTTATCGTGGCTATGTACTTAGCTGATGGAGATGTTGCTTTAGCTAAGGAGCTTATGATTTCAATGCTTGAGCAAAGATTACAACCAGCTACACCAACATTCCTAAACTCAGGAAGAAGTCGTCGTGGTGAGTTAGTATCATGTTTCTTATTAGAAGTGGGTGATTCACTTAACTCTATTAACTATATCGATTCAACTGCTAAGCAACTTTCTAAAATTGGTGGAGGAGTTGCGATTAACTTATCAAAACTACGTGCACGTGGTGAGAGTATTAAAGGTATTAAAGGAGTAGCTAAAGGTGTTATTCCTGTTGCTAAATCTTTAGAACAAGGTTTTGCATATGCTGATCAACTTGGACAACGTCCAGGAGCGGGAGCTGTATATTTAAATATCTTCCACTATGATGTATTAGAATTTTTAGATACTAAGAAGGTTAATGCCGATGAAGAATTACGTCTTCCAACGATTTCTACAGGTATTATCGTACCATCATTATTCTTTGATTTAGCTCGTGAGAATAAAGACTTCTATATGTTTGGACCTCATTCAATCTATGAAGAATATGGTTTAGTATTAGATGATATTGATATTGCTAAATACTATGATAAATTTGTGGCTAACGAAAATATTATGAAGCGTAAATTTGATGCTCGTGATATGCTTAACTTAATAGCACAAACTCAATTGCAATCAGGATACCCATACTTAATGTTTAAAGATAATGCGAACAAAAATCACGCACTTCGTGAAATTGGACAAGTTAAGATGAGTAACCTATGTACTGAGATTTTCCAATTACAAGAAACTTCAGTAATTAAAGATTATGGTGAAGATGATATAATTAAACGTGATATTTCTTGTAACTTAGCGTCATTAAATATTGTTAATGTAATGGAAAGTAAAAAAATTAAAGAATCTATTTACTCTGGTATGGATGCATTAACGTTTGTAAGTAATTCTACTAAGATTAAAAATGCTCCAGGTGTAGTGAAAGCTAACGATGAATTTCACTCTGTTGGATTAGGAGCTATGAACCTTAATGGATACTTAGCGAAGAACTTGATTGCTTATGAGAGTGAAGAAGCAAAAGATTTTGCGAATGTATTCTTTATGATGATGAACTACTATACATTAGAGCGTTCAATGCAAATTGCTAAAAAACGTAATGAAACATTTAAAGACTTTGAAAAATCAGATTACTATAATGGAAGTTACTTCACAAAATATATTGAAAATGACTACTTACCAGTAACTGATAAAGTAAAAGAATTATTCGAAGGAATTCACATTCCAACAAAAGAAGACTGGAGAAGTCTAAAAAATAGAGTAAAAGAAAATGGTCTATATCATGCATATAGAATGGCTATTGCACCAACGCAAAGTATTTCATATGTTCAAAACTCAACATCAAGTGTATTACCAATTGTTGATAAAATTGAACGTAGAAGTTACGGTAATGCTGAAACATTCTATCCGATGCCATACTTAAGTCCAAAAACTCAATGGTTCTATAAATCTGCATTTACTATGGACCAAATGAAACTTATTGACTTAATGTCAGTTATTCAAGAACACGTAGACCAAGGTATTTCTGTGATATTATTCGTAAATTCTGATATTACAACAAGAGAACTTGCAAGATATTATATTTACGCGCATCACAAAGGATTGAAATCACTATATTACACAAGAAACAAACTACTTTCTGTAGAAGAATGTACTTCATGTGCTATATAGAAAAGAGAGGAAAAATTACTAATTATGAAAGCTGTAAACTGGAATAAACAAGATGATTTAACTTTCATGTATTGGCGTCAAAATATTGCACAATTTTGGGTTGATACTGAATTTAAAGTGTCAAAAGATATTAAAAGTTGGAATGAAGATTTAAACGATAAAGAACGTGAAGCATATAAAAAAGTATTAGCTGGTTTAACTGGTCTTGATACTCAACAAGGTGATAAAGGTATGCCTCTTGTATCTCTACATACAGAAGATATGAGAAAACAAGCTGTTTATAGCTTTATGGGAATGATGGAGCAAATTCACGCGAAAAGTTATTCTACTATCTTTACTTCATTAATTCCTTCACAAGAGACAGACTATTTACTAGATGAGTGGGTTCCAAGTAATCCAGAACTTCAATATAAAGCGAAATTAATTGAAGACTACTATATGAAACTGTTCAAGCCAGAAGTGCCTACGTACGACTTATATATGGCTCGTGTTGCGTCAGTGTTCTTAGAAAGTTATATTTTCTACAGTGGATTCTTCTATCCATTATATCTAGCTGGACAAGGGAAACTTACAACATCTGGAGAAATTATCCGTAAAATATTATTAGATGAAACTATTCATGGAAGTTTTACAGGATTTGATGCTCAAGAAGTATTCAAAACATTGACTGCAGAAGAGCAAGAACGTGCTGAAAAAGAAATGTATAAACTATTATTAGATTTATATGAAAATGAATTAAAATATACTAAAGATATTTACGACGAGATTGGTCTATATGAAGATGTTAAAGACTACGTAGAGTACAATGCTAACCGTGCTTTAGCTAACTTAGGATACCCTGGATACTTCGAAGATAAAGAAATTAACCCAATTATTGAAAATGCGATGAATACAAATACTAAGAACCATGACTTCTTTAGTGTTAAAGGTGATGGATATGTAGTTAGTATGAATGTTGAATCAATTGAAGATGAGGATTTCATTTTTGAATAGGTACGTGATATGAAAATTTTATTAGTTAGACACGGTGAAACAAACTATAATAAAAATAGATTAATCCAAGGTCATAGTGACATTGAATTAAATGAAACGGGTAGAAATCAAGCGACTTCTGCGGGAGAAAAGCTAAGTGATCACAATATCGATTATGCATTTAGTAGTCCTTTGAAAAGAGCAGTAGAGACAGCAAGACTTATGCTTGATAACTCTAATAATAGTCAAAATATTTCTAAAGAAATAACTACCGATGAGCGTTTAATCGAAAAATTCTTTGGAGATTTTGAAGGTAGTACATTTGAAGAGTATTTTTCTGCACTTGAATCTGAACAAGGATTAGAGTCAATAGAAAAAGATGAAGACGTTTATGAGAGAGTTAATTCATTTTTTAGTGAACAATATTTAAAACATAAAGATGAAACAATTTTAGTTGTTTGTCATGGTGCATTAATCCGTATATTTTTAACTGCAGTAAGAGCGTATCCAAATACGACTACATTGGTGGATAATACTGGATTAAATATCTTAAACTATGATGGACAAGAGTTCATATTAGAGAAATTTAATATATAGGTAAAACAAGGGGAGACTTAGAGATTGTGATTTAATAAAAATCAATTTCTATAAGTTTCTCCCTTATTTTTAATAAAGGAGAAGAATATATGCGTATAATTTTAGCACGACATGGAGAAACAGATTACAATAAAAATAAAATGGTTCAAGGGCATACAGATATTCCTCTAAATGAAGAAGGAATTCATCAAGGAATTGCAGCAGGTAAGAAAATTGAAGGTTATGATATTGATATAGCTTACAGTAGTGTCTTAGGTAGAGCATACGATACAGCCAGATATATGCTAGATAATTCAAATAGTGAAGATAATAAAAAATTAGAAGTAATTAAAGATAAAAGATTAATAGAGAAGTCATACGGGGAGTATGAAGGAGTTTCTTTTGCTGAGTACGGTGCTGGTCTTAAGGCTGGAGAAACGAGAGGAATGGAACTGGATTCTGAGGCTGCTGATAGAGTGGAGGCATTCTTTAAGGAAAAATATGAAGAGCATCCGGAGAAAACAATATTAGCTGTATGTCATGGTGGTTTAATTCGCTCTTTCCTAACTCAAAAAGGAATCAAAGAAGTAGGACGTGGAGTTATTGTAAATACTTCAGTTAGCGTTCTTGAATACGATGGTAATAAATTCGAACTTATAGAGTTTAATAAATAAGTTTAGTATTTTTTCTCAAAAATAATATCTAAGAGATTTATATTTTTGAGACGCTTTCTATTGACAAATAGTGTTAAATTCTTTATACTATTAAGTAAATTAATATGTAAAACATTGAAGGGATAAGTAGATTATAATTGATTCAAAACAGAGAGCTTTCGGTGGGTGTGAGAAAGTAAGTAGAAATGTAATTGAAAATGGTCTCGGAGTAATAATTATCTAATAGGTAATTACGTCAGTGCGCGATATTGCACAGCGGTATGAACACGTACCGATTAAGGTGGATATTTATATCCATAAACATGGGTGGTAACACGATAAACTCGTCCCTATTGCATTAACTTGTAATAGTGGCGAGTTTTTTTATTTAAGATAATGAACAGTTAAGGAGATAAAATAATGCCAATATGTATTCAAAATGAATTACCAGTAAAGAATAAATTATTAGAAGAAGGAGTAGTCGTAATAGAAGAGAATAGAGCTAAAAATCAAGATATACGACCATTAAAAATTTTAATTTTAAATCTAATGCCTAAAAAAGAAGAAACTGAGCGTCAACTATTAAGACTTTTAGGAAACTCTCCGCTTCAAATTACAGTAGAATTTCTTCATACGACAAGTCATATTTCAAAAAACACAGCGCAGTCTTACCTAGAAAAATTCTATAAAACATTTGATGAAGTGAAAGATAAATACTATGATGGACTTATTATTACAGGTGCTCCTATTGAACAGCTAGAATTTGAAGATGTAAATTACTGGGGAGAACTAAATAGCATTTTTGAATGGAGTAAGACTCATGTCTTTTCAACATTAAATATTTGCTGGGCAGCTCAGGCTAGTTTATACTATCATTTTGGTGTCAAAAAAGAACAACTAGATGATAAGATATTTGGAGTTTTTGAACATGATGTTCTTATAGAAAATCATACACTAACACGAGGATTTACAGATACTTTCTTAGCACCTCATTCTAGACACACTAAAATAGAAGAAGAGAAACTACCTAGCATTTCTGAACTTGATGTATTAGCGAGATCAGAAGAGGTTGGGACATTAATAGCTGCGACTAAAGATCTTAGAAAGATTTTTGTAACAGGACATATTGAATATGATGCAGATACACTTCATAATGAATATGTACGTGATAAGAATAGTAATCTTCCAATCGAAGTTCCTGTGAACTATTACCCAGGAAATGATGATACGAAGGCACCTAAAAATAGATGGAGGGGTGTAGCTTACTTATTCTATCATAACTGGTTAAACCAAGTTTATCAACAAACACCATATGATTTAACAGAGTTAGGAAAATAATATAAAAAAGTTAGACTTTACAGATATGCTTAAAACATATTGTAAAGTCTAATTTTAATTTTCTTTTTTTTCGTCTTTTTTATCAGAGTTTTCCTCTTCCGTTAATCCTGAAATTGATTTTTTAAATGATGTGAACATTTTTCCGATTGATTCTCCAAGTTCAGGTAGACGTTTAGGACCAAAGATTATTAGAGCAGCTATAATAAGTACTATAACTCCAGGAGCTCCTATATCACGTAAAAATCCCATTACTTTTCACCTCTTTTGTTGTAAATATACTTGCTAATAATAATGCTAATTTCATAAATTAAAATTAATGGTATTGACATAACGATATCACTTATAAAGTCAGCAGGTGTAATGACTACTGCTATTACAATTAGTATAAAATATGCATATCTTCTATTTCTAGTTAAGAAGGAAGGTGTTAGTATACCTAATGATGTTAGGAATGCAACAATAACAGGGAACTCAAAAAGTATTGCTATCGGTATTGTCGTATTAATGACAAATGATAGATAATTTTGTGCTGTTAATTGAGTGTTGAATAAATCATCTCCGATAGAAAGAAGCACATTTAAGATAGCAGGAGTTACTAAAAAGAACCCGAATGCTAATCCTACTGAAAAACAAATGAATACCGCCGGTATATAAGCTAGTAATGCACGAGCTTCTCTTTCTTCTAATGCAGGCTTTATAAATGCCCAGATTTGATAACAAATAAATGGTATTGAAAATGTAAAGGCACAAAGTCCTGCAAGAGTTAGATATATCCATAGTATATCATTAGGTCCAAGAACAATCAATTTATTATTAAAATTACTAGTTAAAAATTTATAAATATCCGCTGACCATAATAAACTCACTATGAAAGAGACAATAAAAAACACAAGGCTTAGTATTAGTCTCTTTCTAAGTTCGGTTAGATGATCCACGGTAGAAACTTTATCTCCATATTTCATCGTTAGTTACCTATTTATTTTTAGATTTTTCATAGAATATACTAATTGCTACAACTATGATATAAATAAGTTGAGCTATTATTACTTCAAAACTAGGGTAGATTCCTAAAATTTCGATAGTAGGTAAGTAATCTATAATGTTGTTTGATAGCATATCAGTTATTTGTAAAGCATGTATACTTACTCCAAGCATTTTGAATCCTAGAATGTATATTAACCAAGATAGAACTAGGAATACTTTGCTAATAGGTAATTTTCCAGAAGCTTTAACCATAATTATACCGATAATTATTAAAGCGACAATAGCAAGAGCTATTCCGATTAGTAAGTTACTTGTAGAAATTAATGGCATGATACCAGCATAGAATAAAATAGTTTCGGCACCTTCACGAAATACGGCCAAGAAGCTAAGTGTGAACATAGATATAAAGCTTCCTGTAGAAAGTACTAGATTTAACTTTGTATCCATATATTTTTTCCATGCTTTAACTGAACTTTTACTATGTAACCATATCCCGATACCTATCATCATTACAACTGCGAAGATACCAACTACACCTTCGATGATTTCACGGTTAGTACCAGATGATAGAGCAGGGAATGAGTATTTTAAAATAACTGCTGCAAGTATGCTAGAAAGAATACCTACTAAGGCACCAGCATAAATCCAGATCAACCCTTTCTTCTGTTTAGCAGCTTTTAATGCACTGGCTAAAGATAAGACGATAATTAATGCTTCTACACCTTCACGAAGTAAAATTAGCATAGAATCTAATGCTGTATAGTTAGACTTCGTATCAATTTTAGAAAGCTCTGTAATTAAGTTTTTAAGTTGTTCTTGATACTTTTGGTCGTTACCTTTAACCATAATGATAGGAGTTTCGCTTTCTACTTTTGTATATAGTGAAGCGTTACGTGTTCGAACTTCTCCTTCGATAATAGGCCAAACTTCTATGAATTTCTTCATTTTCTGTGAACCTTGACTATTATTTCCATCTTTAAAGGCTGCAAGGCTATCTTCAAGAAGTTTTATCCCTTGTTCAAGTGTTTTAACCTCTGAATTTTGTTCTAGTTTTTTCCCAGCAAGGAAATCATCTAGATAAGTTTTTAAATCAGTTAAATATAATTTTGTAGTTTGATAGTCATAAGGTTCAACTTCCATAGAACTACGTAGAAATGACATTGTTGTTTCTACTTTTCCGTAGTAAGCAGGTTCAAGTGTTCTTACGATACCTTCATTACGCACCCAAGCAGCATTGTATTTAACATATTCTGCTTTCATAGTTTCAACATCTTTAGTGTCGATTGCTTTTTCTAATTTATCAAAAGCAGGGTAAAGTTTCGTTTTAAAAGCTTTTTTCTCAGCTTCGACGTCTAAAGGATTTTGTTCATTTTCAAAAGCGAGTAGCGCTGTTGATAATTCCCTAAGTTGTTCTTCATTAATATCATTTGATTTTAATGTTTGTTTAACTTTTTTTCCAGCTTCAGAATCTGAATTCTTCGTTGTTTCAAATTCTGTTTTAAATTCTTCGATTAATTTTTTAGCTTTATCTTGTTCGTTATTTTTTATTGCAGTATTAGCGTCGGTAATTTTTATAAAAAGATTACTGTATGATTCTTTTGCTACAATAGTTTTTAAAAACGGAGAGCTAAAACTGAAAAGAATAATAAAAGCTAAAATTATTTTAGTCAAATAGTTTTTTGCCAATATATTCTCCCTCCTTAATTCCTCCAAAACATGCGAATAGACCGCTACCTATATGAGTTATATATTCATTCATCTTATCTTCATTTCCTAGACTATTTTGGATAGTGATAAATTGTTTTGGATCTTTTTGGAATGAGATAAATAGCAGCCCAGAGTCGAATTGTCCTGTAGTTTCATTTATACCGTCCAAATAAGAATATGAACGTCTTAATAATTCTACACCAGGTTTATGTGCTAAGTGAACGTGAGAAGTTACGGGAATTAAAGGCTTCCCATCTGGACCTTTTTTATTAAGATCAATTGGGGCGAATTCGTCAGTTTCTCCGAAAGGAGCGCCACTATCTTTATATCTTCCGAAGGTGTTTTCCTGTTCATTTAAACTTGTTCTATCCCATGTCTCAAGGTGCATTTGTATACGTCTTACAGCCATGTAGCTACCATCTTTCATCCAGTTGTCTTTATCGCACCATACAATTTTATCAAATTGGTCTTCTTTAGTTGCATTAGCAGTACCGTCTTTAAATCCGAAAAGGTTACGCGGTGTTTCAAGACGATTACCAATAGCGGCAAAACCAGATTGGCTCCACTTCATAGTTACAGTAGAACGAGCTTTTCTAACTAGGTTACGTACTGCATGGAAGGCTACCTGTTCATCATCTGCGCATGCTTGAATACAAATATCTCCACCTGTATATTTTTCTTTTAATTGTTCTCTAGCGAAAGGAGGTAAGTCTTTAAATTCTTCAAGACTTTTATTCTCTAAGTTCATTTTCTTTAAGAAACTTGGACTAACCCCAAATGTCAGAGTTAAACGATAGGGATTTAATCCTACCGTTTCTCCAGTATCTTTTGGTGGTAAATAATGGTTTTTAAGAGCAGGTTCAACTAGTTCACCGTTCATTAATTTTTCACTATATTTAGTCCATTCCTTAAACATGTCGATTACATCATCACGTTTAGTTGAGTGTAAATCTAGCACGACAAAATAAACACATTTTTGCATAAGAGTAGTAATTCCAGCTTGGTGTTTACCATAGAATGTGATTTTTTCTTCTCCATCAGCTATAGCTCTGTTGTTCTCAGCTTTATTTGCGAAAAATCCACCAAGAGCAGAAGCTCCAATAACTGCACCGGCTCCAGTCATTCCTGCTTTTTTCAGGAAATCACGTCTTGTTATTTTTTTGTCAATCCATTTTTTACCAGATTCTTCCATATTACTTAGCCTCTTCGTCTAAAATTACACCCATTTGAGAAAGTGGTTCTCCTAATTTTGTTACTGCCTCAGAAAGTTCTTTAGTATTTTCTTTTGTTAAATCAGTATATAGTTTATAGTGCTTTTCGTCAGTTTTATATTTGTCTAATAAGCTATTTATTGTAGCAAATTTTTCAGTTAAATCCTTAGCTAATTTACTATCTTTTTTCTCGATTAAAGGTTTAAAAATCTTAAAGATTTCTTCAGCACCTTCGATGTTAGCTTTAAAGTCGTATAGGTCAGTGTGAGAGTAAATTTCTTCTTCACCTGTAATTTTTTGTGTTGCAACTTCATTAAGTAAATCAACAGCTCCAGTTACCATTAAATCAGGAGTAACTTCAACAGTAGCAACTTTAGCTTTTAATTCTTTAATATCTTTTACTAGTTGATCTGCGTATTCTTCAGTACCTTTAGTAGTATTTTGTTCCCACATAATTTTTTCGATTCTGTGGAATCCACGCCAACCTTCTTCTGTTTTGTTTTCTTCTAAGTAGTCAGCAAGACGGAAGTCGATATTCACGTCAAGTTCACCAAAACTTTCTGCGATAGGCTCTGAACGTTCATAAGCCATACGAATAACTGGATATTGTTTCTTAGCTTCTTCAAGATTTCCAGCTTTAATAGTTTCAGCGAATTTTTCAGTATCTTTAAGTAGCGTATCTACTTGGTTTTCTACGAATTTTTTATAAAGATCAGTAGCTTGTTTAAGTTGTTCTTTTGTATCTTTAGATGTATCAACTTGAGCAGTTTTGTTTTCTTCTTTTTTTTCAGTTTTAGCAGCACACCCGCTAATAACTATAGTGCCAGCCATTAGGGCCATAAATAATTTATTTTTCTTCATTAATAAATATACTCACTTTCATTTTTTATCCACTATAAATTATAATCATTATCAGTTAGAAAGTAAAGTGATAAGAAACAAATTGATATAAAAAGAAAAGTTTTATAAGGTGAATAAAATTGTTACAAGAAAACTAAATGATAGTATTTTCTTTTTTATGCATCAGATAAAAGTTTGAAATAAAAGGAACTATAGCATTTTATTTTTAAAAATATATTTATGTTATATAACAATGTGAAAGGGATATGAAATTAATAGATTGAAAGTGAAGAATATTTGATGTATAATGAAAGTAGATTTTTAGTAAGTGATATAAAAAAGCTACTAAGAACCTAAAAAATTAAGGTTACATTAACTTAATGTGATACTTTTAAAAAGGAATAAAAGGCTTTATGAAACAAAAATTAAAAATATTCGCAACATCAAAATGGTTTGATTTACTAGGGGTTGTTTTAGTAATTAGTATTGCTATTGCATCAGGTTATTTAGCAACGAGATTAGATAAATTCGTTGATTGGGGTCCATGGACTGCACTTGTACCATTTGGACTTATTTCTGTAATTAATGTTGGTATCTCAATGCTATCTACAAGATTTACAGGAAAATTAAGTAAACTTGGTAACTACTTAGGTATTATTAATGCCGTATTATCAGGAGTTATTGATTATATCCTAGGTAACAAAGCTGCGATTATCACATACCCTGTAACATTTTTAATCTATTTGGGTGCGATCTATGTATGGAATAAATCTACAGATAAACCAAATACAATGTCAAAAGCAAAATTATATACAGTTTTAACAGCAATTGCGATTCTTTCATTTGTATTCTCATATGCTACAAACTATATTGGATATCATGGTAAGATGAGTACGCTTGCGTATATTACTACAATTGCATTTGCATTCTCATTAATGGGTAATGGATTAAATACATTTAAGCTAACTACACAATGGCCATTTTGGTTACTGTATAATATTGTTCAACTTACAAAAGCAGTAGTTCAAGGAAACTTCGCTAACGTTGGTAAATATATTTTCTACATCATTAATAGTGTTGGAGCATTATTTGTGTGGAAAGATTCTGAAAAATAAAATAGATTACAATTATAGATTTAAAGCTGTTGACAACTGCAAGGCGCGGGAGTCAACGGCTTTTTTATTTTGGTAATAATATTTTGAATTAGATTATTAATGGTAATTAGAAAAGTGAAAAACTGGAATTGTTATATAGAATAAAAGATAAAAAACCATTTTTTGAAAATAATGGACAAAATGTGTCCAATTTTTAATGTAAAATATGTTTATAGAATATAGTTATTATTAATAGAAAATAATAAGAAAATTGATTGAATGTGAATTTTCTATGAGATATAATGAAATATAAGACTTGATGAGAAAGAGGCGATTAATTTGGATAATTTAAGGGATAAGAAGTTTCGCGGATTAGAAATATATGATAGACTTAGACGAGGAGAGAGGTTAGTAAAAGAAGATTTAGCTAATGAATATGGAGTTTCTCTTAAGACTATTCAAAGGGATATAGATGAATTACGTGCTTATCTTTTTGAGAAGAAAGATGAAATCGGTGAATTTGAAATAAAAGTAAAGAACAAAGAGTATATTTATACAGCTATTAGTGAAAGTGATAATACTCTTACTCAACAGGATATTTTAGCACTTAGTAAAATTTTGCTAGAAAGTAGAGCTTTTAATAAAAAAGAGATGTCTTTATTATTAAAAAAATTACAAAATCAATTAAGTTGGGAAAGCAAAATACATGTTAGAGAGTTGATTAACAATGAAGAATTTTACTACTCTGAACTTCAGCATGGAAGTGATTTACTAGAAGTATTATGGAATCTTTCGAATGTAATTAGAGAAACAAGAATAATAACTTTTGATTATATTCGAATGGATAAAAAACAAACAAAAAAAGAAGTACGACCTATTTCTATTATGTTCTCGGAATTCTATTTTTATTTAATAGCTTATGGAATAACTAGTGAAGAAGATGTACCACTAGTCTTTCGAATTGATAGAATGAGTAATATTAAATATAAAGACGAAACTTTCTATATTCCATATAGAGACAGATTTGAGGATGGAGAATTTCGTAAGAGAATCCAGTTTATGTACGGAGGTAAATTAAAGAAGTTTACATTTGAATTTAGTGGGCCATCGCTTGAAGCAATGTTGGATAGATTACCAACAGCAAAGGTCATAAAATCAGAAGATAAAGTTTATACTATTGTGGCAGAAAGCTATGGTGATGGAATAAAGATGTGGCTAAATAGCCAAGGAGAAAATGTAAAAATAATAGAAGAGACGGAGGTATAGAATGAGATGAAAAAAATAATAAGAATAATAGTGGGTAATAGTGCTTATACAGATGATAGTGGTTTTGGTTATTCGGCTTTAAAAGTAAGAGATTTGAAGGACAATCAATTAAAAGAAATATACAAAGAATTTTCAGAAGTGGCATTTATACCAAGTTTCAAAGGAGATTTTCCAAATGATAGTTTAAAATATTTAGAAATTATTTCTTTTAGAAGAGTTTATTTTCTTTTATTTGGGAAAAATTTCACTATTTTAAATGAGAGAGCAGAAGATATAGCTAAGGAATTCACAAGTAAAGATATTTATTTAGTAAATGCAATTAATAGTAATACTAATAAAAATAATGAAGACAGCTTGAAAAGATTAGTTTCATATGTTAGAAATAAGTACGAAGATATGTATCTTGAAATATATATTCTTTATTTAGGAAGTGAAGCAAAAAAATTAAAGGGTAAACTTAAGTTGGGAAATGTAGAGGAGTATTGTCTATATCATCCTGCTTATATAAATAAAGATTCAAGTAGAGTATGGGTGAATTTTGAAGATGAAGCAAGTAAAAAAATAAAAAATAAATTTAGAATGGAATAAAAGGAGATTAAAACAATGAAAGAAATACCGATTGATATTTTAAAGAGCTGGTCAAATAAGCTTAATATTAGCCAAGAAGATTTAAAAAAGAAATTTGAAAAATATGAACATAAATTAGATCAATATGATGAAAAATTTGATGATATTTATTCTTATCTGCACGAAAAGGTATTGATTGAGGATTTTGGAATTAATGATAAATTAGAGATTGATTTTTTATCGAAGGAAAATAGAAAGTTGATATTATCTGTTATTGCAAGTATAAGTACTGAATTTTATGGTGAAAATACGTCTAGTAACCAAAAAAAATATTTTTTTCAATTGATTAAAAGTTTTAAAATAGGTGATTTTTCAAATGGATATAATTTTAAACTATTATTAAATTTGGATTCAAATGATATAAATACTTTTTTATATAAAATAATACTAGAATATATTGCATTAGCTAATATTGATAAAT
>ERZ773046.1303-NODE-1303-length-14476-cov-51.286527_pt1 | contig 14476 bp, 8 predicted proteins | sample MGYA00580634_ERZ773046 | MGnify/ENA primary metagenome ERZ773046 (study PRJEB29015, sample SAMEA2738127) | human oral metagenome | biome: human oral; feature: human-associated habitat; material: saliva | place: China | collected 2159 ... | reverse complement strand
CCTTAACGCCCAGTAGCATCACAAAGAAGGTGAGGAGGGGAATGGTTGCCACGAGTGCGCTGAGGCCGAGGCTACCTCCCACTGCATTGGTTACAGCGGTATAAGTTTCCACTGGAACTCCTTTGGTTCAGGGTGTGTTTTGTGTGTGGTCAGACCATAGATAATTCTGTGGGGAACGAGTCATTGTTCCCTGCATGGGGATGTGGTCAGACCATTGATCGCATGTTTAGAAGAGTACCGGATAATGTGGTGTTTCACCAAAAGTGACCTGACTCATTTTTGTGGAAGGCGACCGGAACCTGGGCTCGCTTCCAGTGAAACTGCCGAAATATTGCGGTTCTGATAGTTAATTCCAGGTTCTGAAACTCGAATATTTTCAGATACATCACGAGTTGGGTGTATGGGTCATTGGTTTACCCAGGGGAGAGTCTTCATTTGGACGCATATACCCGAAAAGAATGTTGTTTTAAAAAGGAAAAGCCCCATAAAACAACCATAAAATCTTCAGAACGGCGGATTTCTAGGGGGTTTATGGTCCACTTCTGTGTGTTTGATAAATGTTCAATCTGCGAAAAGAATATAGGGGTCTTACGGGGGGTGCATGGGAGATGAGGTCACATGTACCGGAAGGTAGGGAAATATACCTTAATGTCAGGTCGACCTAACCGGTTATTTAACAAGGAAAGTATGTGCTATTCCAACTAGAGAAAAGCCGCCCAACGGTGTTAAATGGCTAGAAAGATAAAAGACATCACCACGGTTTCTGATCCCACCGCATCCCACCTCCACTTGGGGCGCGCACATTAGCCGGAACCATCCGGCCCAGCTTCCCCGACTCAATACATCTGAGTCGCTTCTTTGGAAGACCGAACTTGTTCGGACTGTGCCCCGCCTGCCCCAGACGCAGGCGGTGAGACCGAGAAACTCTGAACACAGAGGAAAGGACGGACAAGTCATGCGCATTGCACTCTTCTCCACGTGCATCGTTGACGGCATGTACCCCCGCGTAGCACGCGCCACCGTCGAAATTCTTGAGCGCCTGGGCCACGAGGTTGTCTTCCCCCCGAACCAGACCTGCTGCTCTCAGATGCACGTCAACTCCGGCTACTTCGATGACGGTTACGAAGTCATCAAGAACCACGTTGAAGCTTTCGACTCCTGGGACTGGGACGTAGCTGTTGCACCCTCCGGCTCCTGCGTTGCTTCCCTGCGTCACCAGCAGGCAATGGTCGCACGTAGCCGCGGCGACGAAGCGCTGGCTCTGAAGGCAGAGCAGATTGCTTCCCGCACCTTCGAGCTTTCCCAGCTGCTAATCGACATCCTGGGCATCACCAACGCTGCCGAGCAGCTCGGCTCCTACTTCCCCGAGCACGTCACCTACCACAGCTCCTGCCACGGTATGCGTATGCTCGGCCTGGGCACCCGCCAGCAGGACCTGGTCCGCACCGTCGAAGGCATCAAGTACACCCAGCTCGAGGGCATGGACCAGTGCTGCGGCTTCGGTGGTACCTTCTCCTTCAAGAACGCTGACGTCTCCGGCGCAATGGTCAACGACAAGGCAGACAACGTTGAAGCAACCGGTGCTTCCGTCTGCACCGGCGGCGACTGCTCCTGCCTGATGAACATCGGCGGTGCGCTGATGCGTCGCGGCTCGGACGTTCAGACCATCCACTTCGCTGAGATCCTCGCATCCACCAAGGAAAACCCGCTCAAGATTAACTCCGAGCGTGTTGAGCTCTCGATCGGCTAAGGAAAGATAAGACCTCATGACCGCTATTCAGCTTGGTATGCCCAAGGTCGTTCACTACGGCGAGGGCAACATTTTCGAAGAAACCCCCTTCCCCAAGTACGCGAAGGAAGAGCTCAAGAACGAGCAGCTACGCGCCAACCTGCGCTTCGTGACCCACGCGATCCGTAACAAGCGCGCACGCGTCACCGCAGAGGTGCCCGACTGGCAGGACCTGCGTAACACCGGTGAGTCCGTCAAGAACTACGTTCTGGCGAACCTGCCCGAGCTGCTCGAACAGTTCGAGCGTAACTTCACCGCCGCAGGCGGCCACGTGCACTGGGCACGCAACGCCACCGAGGCGAACCAGATTGCTCTGGACCTGATTCGCGAGCAGGGCGTGGACGAAATCATCAAGATTAAGTCCATGGCAACCGCAGAGACCGGCCTGAACGAATTCCTCGAGGAAAACGGCATCAACGCTATTGAGACCGACCTCGCGGAAGAAATCGTCCAGCTCGGCCACGACCGCCCCTCCCACATTCTGGTGCCCGCAATTCACCGCAACCGCCGCGAAATCCGCGACATCTTCCTGCGCGAAATTGAGGGTATTAACCCGGACATCACCGATGAGCCGGCAGAACTGGCAGAGGCATCGCGTAACCGTCTGCGTAACAAGTTCCTGAACACCACCGTGGCAGTCTCCGGCACCAACTTCGGTATTGCTGAGACCGGTACCCTGACCATCGTGGAGTCCGAAGGTAACGGCCGTATGTGCCTGACCCTGCCCGACACCCTCATTACCTTCATGGGTATTGAGAAGATTCTGCCCACCTTCCAGGACTACGAGGCATTCCTGCAGCTGCTGCCCCGTTCCTCCACCGGTGAGCGCATGAACCCCTACACCTCCATGTGGACCGGTGTAACCCCCGGTGACGGCCCGCAGAACATGCACGTCATCCTCATCGACAACGGCCGTACCGCCGTTCTGGCTGATGAGCTCGGCCGCCAGGCACTGCGTTGTATCCGCTGCTCCGCTTGCATGAACGTGTGCCCCGTGTACGAGCGCGCAGGCGGTCACGCCTACGGCTCCACCTACCCGGGCCCCATCGGCGCGATTCTGTCCCCGCAGCTCTCCGGTATCGAGGCTGCAGAGAACAACTCCCTGCCGTACGCATCCTCTCTCTGTGGCGCTTGCTACGAGGTTTGCCCCGTGAAGATTAACTTCCCTGAGGTCCTCGTGCATCTGCGCGCTAAGGATGTTGAGTCCCAGCACGCTGTCCGCGAGTTCGAGGGCAACAAGAAGGCTCCCTTCTCGCAGATGGACGGCATGATGCTTGGTGCGAAGAAGCTCTTCACCTCCGGCAAGATGATGTCGATTGCAGAGCGTGGTCTGCCCATGTCCCGCCTTATCAGCGGCCGCAAGCACAAGATCACCGCTGTTCCCGGTATCGTCAGCGGCTGGACCGCTTACCGCGACATCCCCGAGCCCCCCAAGGAATCTTTCCGCAACTGGTGGAAGAAGGAGAAGGGTCAGGCTCCGGCACGCGATAACGCTGAGCGCGTTGACATTCAGGCCCTCATCGAGGCAAACAAGGGTAAGGTCGCTGAGGCGGCAGCAAACGCCAAGGCAGCTATGGACGCCCAGGCAGCCCGTGAAGCTAAGGAGAACAACTAATGTCCTCTGCTAAGGAAGATATCCTCGCACGTATCCGCTCGTCCCTGGCTGACGCACCCGTCGCCCCAGAGCCCGTACGTAACTACCGCCGCGTCAGCGAGCTGAACGAAGAGCAGACCATTGAGATGCTCGTCGACCGCCTCATTGACTACAAGGCAAACGTGTTCCACGCGAACAAGGAGAACATCTCCGAGGTCATCGCAGAGCGCCTGGGTGAAAAGTCCACCTACGTGGTTCCCGAGGGCCTGAACATGGAGTGGCTACCGGCTGACACCGCTAACCGCAAGCGCGTCACCGACTCCGGTAGCACCCTCAAGCCCGGCTGCCTGAGCCTGAAGGAACTGGACGCAGTTGACGCTGTAGTCACCGGTTCGACCGTCTCCTGCGCAGAGACCGGCACGATCTTCTTGAACACCAACCCCGATGAAGGTCGCCGCGCCATTTCCCTGGTGCCTGACCACCACATCTGCGTGGTGCCCCGTTCCACCGTGGTGGAGCTGGTTCCCGAGTCGATCGAGCGTATCACCTACACCCGCCCCGTGACCATGATTTCCGGTCCGTCGGCAACCAGTGATATCGAGCTGATCCGTGTGGAGGGCGTGCACGGCCCCCGTACCCTGGACGTCATCATCTACGACGCCTAAGGTGCAGCGCCAGAAGGCAAACCTCTAAAGAAACCGCCCGAGAGCTAAGGCTCCCGGGCGGTTTCTTTATGCCCTCGCGGCTTCTGCATCTTTCAGAGCTAGAGAGCGGCGGAGAAGATACGCGAACGGTGGCGGGCCCATGTACCCGCCACCGTTCTGTGCTTTATAGGGTGGTGTATCGACGGTTAGCGTCGTAGCGCCCCGTGAGGGTGCTTAGGCGCGTGCGTCGAAGTGCTGCAGACCGGAGTCCTCGCGGCTACCGCCCTGGCCATCGCCAACATCGTGGTAGTCCTTGATCCACTCGATCTTCTGAACCCACTTGACCATCTTGTAGCCGTGCATGGAGTCCGCACGCAGACGGAGCGGACCACCGTACACATCGGGCAGGGGCTTGTCGTTCATGCCCCACGCCAGGATGGTCTCATCTTCCATTGCCATGGAGATGTCCAGGCACTCGTAGTACGGTTCGGTCGGTCGGCCGTCGTAGGTGTGGCCCACGTGACCGAAGGAAGTCACCATGACATAACGAGCGTCATCAGTCTTCTCAACCAGTGCGAGAACGTCACGCAGGCGCACGCCCTCCCACTTGGCGATACCGGTCCAACCCTGCATGCAGGTGTGCATGGTGATGTTAACTTCCTTGCCCAGCTTCTTGAGGTCATCAATGCTCAGGGACTTGGATTCCTTCACCAGACCACCCAGCTCCAGGCGGTAGTCAACGAACTCGTGCTCCTTCAGGCGGTTCCACTCGGTGCTCTCACGCTCGCTCGGCGGGCGAGTGTTAACCCAGTGGAAGGGCGAAATATCGGCGTCGGTGAAGACCTTCTTCTGCACCTGACGGGAGGTGATACGGTCCAGCAGGACGTTACGAATCGGCTGGGTCAGACCCCAAATGAAGGTCTGAGTGAAGCGCAGGTCGCGCAGGGACCAGTACGAAGCGAAAATCCACAGAGCCACAGCGAAGACAATGCCGCCAATGAGCATGGTGACTGCCTGAGCGAACTGTGCTGCGTCCACCTCGTTGTAGGGCTTGTTCAGCATCATGTGGGCGATGTTGTACTGGGGGTGAACCACGAATACCAGCGCCACGTGAATGACGGTGAAGACGCAGTAGAACGCCATGCCCAGGAAGTGGATGGAACGCGCGGTCTGGCGGTTACGGAAGAGACGCACGTAGCCGGGGAAGCGGCCGCAGAATGCCGGGCTCATGATCGGGCCGGTTGCAATCATCAGCGGTGCCACGATGAACACCACGGTGAAGTACATAATCTGCTGCAGAGCGTCGTACGGCTGGAAATGCTCAATCGAGGGAATCTGGAAGCCAGCATAAATCTGGATGGATTCCCACGCCTGGGGGATGATGTCCCAGCTGGTCGGGACGATACGGCGCCACTGACCGGTCAGGAATAGCAAGGAGACGTAGACGAGACCGTTAGCAATCCAGATAAAAGTAACTAGAGCGTGCCATGCACGGCCGAGACCAATCTGGCCGTTACCGGGTAGGGAGATAAGCGGCGACAGTCGACGCTGGTCGTCGCGGGCAGTGAACTCACCGGGGACAGTCGAAACCTTGTCCTTGGTGAACTTGAGCCACTCGGAACCCGGGGTGCATTGGTTGTTCCAGTACAGACGGGGGTGAGAGGCGAGAACTTCCCAACCTGAACGAATCAGGAAGCCCATCATAATGAAGTTGATGAAGTGCGTAATTCGGAGCCATGACGGGAAGTCTAGCTCTACGCCACCAGTGCTCGCGGTGAGGAGTAGTTGGTGCATGATTTTTCCTTCGGAAATGACTGTGTGTGCAGACAATCGTTAGGATTCAGTGCGAGGCCTTGAGATGTGAGGTTAGAAATAATTACCTTTCTGACCCATATAATCCTCCTCCGTGGTTGGGAGCCGCCGGGGTATCGTCGCGGATACTCCCGAAAGGGGCGCCTCCCGTGTGTGAATGGGGAGGTACACCAGCTCCCGCTGGGGCGGAAGCGGCTCTGTGCATGTATGTTGGTTTATGTGTGTTTTAGGGAAATACCCTGTGTGCTTTCAATTTTATAGGACAAAGTGTCAGTCGCGAAAGCTAAGACACGTCATCTTCTGTAATATTTGCATAAAAAATCCGAATTTAAGGATTTTTTGCCTCCTCCCCCTGATTTATAAGGAGATTCAGATGCAAAAACTCGCCACACCCTACGATGAGGGCGTGGCGAGTTTTGAGCCTATATGTGGGATGCCTTGTGAAATTGAATAGCGTAGCTACCTGTTATTATGTGGTTTTTATTAAGGTAATCCCACATAAGGTTGCTGTGACTGTATGCGGGGTACCTGTCCAAACTAGTTCATTCCATGAAAGATCGAACCACCACATAGCCGCAGCTACTTCTGCGCAGCATCCGTATTCTCTACAGAGCCCCTGCGCTTCTTTGCCGCATCCCGAGACGCAGTACAGGGATCAGCCGAAACAACCTCAACCTCGGCAGAATCAGATTCAGCCTGAGACTTCAAACGAACCACCGGAATCATACCCGTAGTCAGCTTCGTCTGAGCATTACGCTGAGCCTTCAGAGCATTCATCTGTTCCTTACGGCTCGGCGCCTGCTGAGACGGTCCAGCAGAACCAAACGCCTGACGAATACCCAACGCCCACAGCGGGAACAGCAGAACCGTCAGCGCACCACCGGCAACCAGCAACGACGCCGTGGACTCCTCCAGAAGACCCGAACTGGTCGCAACCTCCGTCACCGCCACAATAATCGGCAGACCCGCAGCCGAATACAACGCCAACTGCGCCTTCTGTGCGCGAGTAGTCAACCCCGAACGGGTATCGAAGAAATGCTCCGCCAAAAGCACCGGAACACCACGACACAGCAGAATACCCACCACCACGGCAAGCAGACCCAAAGGCTTAGCCACCACGGCAGACACATCAATACCCATACCGCTGACCACAAAGAACAGCGGAATCATGAACGTAAAACCAACCACCTCAAGGCGGCGAGTCATCATATGCAAAGCCGCCGGAGGGGTCAGAGTACGCAGAATCAGACCCGCCGCAAAGGCACCGAGCACCGCATCCAAATCAAAAAGGGCAGTGCACATAATCAAGGTCGCCAGCAGGAACATTGCAAGACGCAAAACCGTCTGACCGGTCGTATTCGCCTCCGCAGCCATAATCTGACGCAGACCCGGCACATGCGCAAACAGACGGTGAGGAATCAGCGCCACAATCACCGCAACCACCATAAACGCCAGCAGCACCACAAACGCCATGCCCGGCGAACGCGAAGACAGCAGCAACGAAATAGCGAAAATCGGCAGCAGCTCACCCACAGCGCCGTGCACCAGCACCGCATTACCCACCGGCGTACCGGCGGCACCATGAGACTTCAACATCGGCAGCAGCGTACCCAGAGCCGTAGAACTCAGCGCCACACCCACCGCAACATACGTATTCAGCTCACGCGAGAACGACGTAATCACCGCCGCACCCGCCATACCCAAGGCAAAACACACAAACCACGTGGCAATAGCGCTATAACCCTGGCGGCTACGCAGCGAGGACACGTTAATCTCAAAGCCCGCAATCAAAAAGAGCATGCCCAGGCCAAGCTCCTTCAGCAGCGGGATGCCGCCCTCACTGCTGGCAAGATTGAACATATTCGGGCCAATGAGCAGACCAAAAATGAGCAGGAAGACCACATCCGGAATCTTCTTACCCGTCACGCGGGAAAGAATCGGGGAAAGCAACGCAACCAACGTAATCCAGAAAATGGACACAAACTGGCCGCTATCGTGGCTCGACCCTTCCGAAAGAGTCGTACCCGAAGCAAGAAGAGCACCAGAAGCCCCCAAATCCGTCAAGAAAAGCGGGGAAAAAGTCGAAAACATAAAACCTCAACGTGGTGTGTGCAGGTGGGGCGCGTTTGAGACAGTGAACGGGGCGAAAATATGCTCCCGCGGGATTGCCCCACCTTTAAGAACGTACCAATGGTACACACCTAACCTCGTGCAACAACACTTGAACAGCACGTATCGAGCGCCTGAACACCGAAAATAACCGCACGAGGAAACCACATGAGAGCAAAACCTCCGCGCCACCACCCGAGCAGCCGTTACACTTAACACCTATGCCAGCGCATCCGGCTCACACCACCGGACGCGGCAGATACCCCGGCAGGGCACACCCCCTGGCGTAGCCCTAGCAGGGCGCACAGACTCTCAAACACGGCACTACAAGGAGCGAGGACATGGCAGCAGGGCGCACACAACCCATCCCCACCGTCAGCAGCGGGGCACGCGCCGCCTCCCTCGGAGGCACCCGACGCGACCTCGGGCTCGACCTCGCCCGCGCCTTCGCCGTGCTCAGCCTGCTCATCCCCTTCGGATACTGGCTGCAACTGATCCCAGTGTCCTGGAAGTTCTGGATCCCGCAGACCCTCGTGCCGGCTGAACCGCTCTTCGCCGCAATCCTGGGTGCCGCCGCCTGGCGGTACGCACGCACCGCGAACTTCCCGCAACTCTTCGCCGGAACTATCGTGCGATTCCTGGCGCTGCTTGTGCTGGGCGTGGCGCTCATGCAGGGCATCACCTACCTGCCGCAAGCCGGCGTGACCGTACCGGCGCAGGGCTTCGCATACGCCCTGCCCTTCGACATGCTCGTGCACCTGGCGCTACTGACCCTACTCACCCTATTCGTCGTGCACCTGCCCCTGTGGGCGGTCGCCGTGCTGGCGGTAGTCACCAGCCCCTTCATCACCTGGACCTACACCCTCCTCATGGACGTAGCCGCCCAGGCTGATGCGTGGACCGCCGTTCAGTTGCCCTTCCTGGCGAGCCACGGCGTCAACCACGCCCAAAGCGCCCAGCTCATCTGGGTCATGTGCCTGGGCATTGTGCTCGTGCGCCTCTACGACAACCTGCAGGCAAAGCTCGCAATCCCCGTCGTACTCGCCGTACTGGCGCTCGCCGTCTACCGCACCTTCAACCCCTACACCGAGCTGGGCTTCCTCAACAGCCCGCAGGTGCTGCTGACCCTGAACCTGGCGGCAACCCTCTACTTCTGGGCAGAATGCGCGCGCCTGCTCTCCGCGCAGGCCGGAATGCTCACCCCCATCGCCCGCCTGGGCCAGATGTCGCTGAGCGCCTCCATTGTGCTGAGCGGAATCATTATTTACACAGGCCCCACCGTCAAGGCTTTCACTGCGGGCGAGCACTACGTCGCCACCGGAGGCTGGGGCACCGCCGTGTACTGGAGCGTCTTCCTGCTGCTCGGCGCCGCAATCGCCCTGGGCTTCTGCACCCTCTGGTCGCGCATGGCGCGCTCCATTGCCGGACGCGGCCCCCTGGAGGCGATTCTCGCCCTCATCTCCGGGCGCGGCTAACCCAATCTGAACTCAATACGAAAGCGACCCCCTTCCTGCGTTCCTGCGCGGGTAGGGGGTCGCCTCTATGTGCTCAACATCTGCAACAGAATCTGCGCCGGAGTCCGCTTAGGCACCTGCGGCAGAAATACTGCGGGTACGACAAAGCCCCGGTCCAGCGGACCGGGGCTAGTTGTCGGGATGACAGGATTTGAACCTGCGACCTCGTCGTCCCGAACGACGCGCGCTACCAAGCTGCGCCACATCCCGATGTTGACCTATCAGCGAATACCGTAGGCAACTCACCTAGGATAACCCAAAAAAATTCAGAACGCAACACAGCGGCACGCTATCGCTCGAGGAGTGGCAAATAAAGGTTCTAGGCTTCAGCCTCCTGAACCTGATTCAGCTCATCCCAGGAGGCGTACATTGCCGCAAAACGACCGCCGGAGGCAATCAGCTGCTGCGGGGAGCCATCCTCCACCACGGACCCCTCATGAATCACCAGCACACGATCAGCACCCAAAACCGTCGAGAGGCGATGCGCAATCACCAGCGCCGTACGCCCCGCCAACACGGTACGCAGTGCCGCCTGCACCGCACGCTCACTCGGAATATCCAGCGAAGCCGTCGCCTCATCCAGAATCAGCACCCGCGGGTTAGCCAAGAACACGCGAGCAAAAGACACCAGCTGACGCTGACCCGCTGACAGGGTAATACCGCCGCGACCCAGACGCGACTCGTAACCGTCACGCAGACGCTCAATGAACGCGTCAGCGCCCACCGCCTTAGCGGCAGCCTTCACCTGCTCATCAGTCGCCTGCGGGTTACCCATGCGGATATTCTCCAGAATCGACGCGGAGAACAGGAACACCTCCTGAGTCAGCATGAGCACCTCACGGCGCAGCTGCACGTCCGCTAGCTGACGAACATCCACGCCGTCAATACGCACCTGACCGGACGAAACATCGTAAAAACGAGCCACTAGCTTAGCGATAGTCGACTTGCCGGCACCCGTAGCACCCACCAGCGCCACGGTCGTACCCGGCTCAATGCGCAGGGTCGTCTCCTTCAACGCGTGACGATCCGACGTGTACCCAAAGACCGCCGAATCCAGCTCCACGAGGGCACCGTGAACCGTGCCGGACGCGCCCTCAGCAGCGGAAGAGCCAGCTGCAGACTCTACAGCGCGCTCATGCGGATGCTCCGGCTCAGCAACCTCCGGCTCCTCAGCCAAGAACGACGACAGCTTCTCCAGCGCGGACATCGCTGACTGGAACATGTTGTAGAACTCAGAAAGCTGCATGACCGGCTCAAACACACGGTTCGCGTAAATCACCAGCGCCAGCAGGGTACCGATCTGCATGGTGCCGCCCAGCACCGCATAACCACCCAGCACCAGCGCACCGGCAATAAACACATTGCCCAAAAGCATCAGCACGGGCGAGTAGACGCCGAAAATCTTAATGGAATCCATCACGGCAAGGCGGTAACGCTCCGACGCCTGAGCATACTCGGAACGCATCTGCGCCTCCGCACCAAACGCCTTCACCGCGCGGATACCCGTAAAAGTCTCCACAAAACGGCTCGTCAAATGCGCAGACTCGGTACGCATCGTACGGAAAACCGGCACCGCAGCCTTCTGGAACCAGCGCGTCAAGAAGTAAATCGGCACGCCCATGACCAGCATGAACAGACCAATACGCCAATCCAGAAGGAAAATAGCGACCGCAGAAATCACCATGGACAGCAAGGTAATCGCCAACTGGCTGATGCCGCTGTCCAAGAAGCTGCGGACCGTATCAATATCGCTGGTCAAACGCGAAATGACCTTGCCCGAGGTGTACCGCTCATGGAAGGACACGCTCAGCGACTGCGCGTGACGGAACACCCGCTTACGCAGGTACACCACCACGCCCAGCGAAACGCGCACCGTGTACGCCACGTTGACCCACGAGAAGATCGCGGTTACCGCGGTAGCCGCCACAAAAAACGTCAGCAGGGTTAGCAGGGGAGAGGTGTCACCCTGCTTGAGCGGTTCAATCGAACTATCCAGGACGCGGGCAATCAGAATCGGTGCAACCGCCGAGGAACCCGACACCAAAAGCACCGAAATAATCGACAGAGCCAACGCCCCACGGTGCGGGCGCAACATCTGGCGCAGCAGAGCCATCGAGCGTTCGCGAGTCTCCGCGCGCTCCTGCGGACTCAGCTCCTCCCGCCGCTCTGCCGGACCATGATGGGCCATTAGCCCTCCTCCATCGTCATCAGCTGGCGGTACTGCTCCGAAGAGTCCATCAGCTCAGCGTGAGTGCCCTCAGCCACCACGGTGCCATCAACCATCAGCAGCACACGGTCAGCCAGAGCCACCGTGGAGGGGCGGTGCGCCGTCAACAGGGTAGTAGCGCCGGCCAGACCCTCCAGACCCTCACGCAGGCCGGTAATAATACGCTCCTCGGTGTTCACATCCAGCGCCGAGAACGGGTCATCCAGCAGCAACACAGAGGGGCGCTTCGCCAAAGCACGCGCCAACGACAGACGCTGACGCTGACCACCGGACAGGCTCAGACCCTCCTCACCAATGACGGTATCCAGACCCTGCGGAAGCTCCGCCACGAAATCGCACGCAGCCAGCTGCAACGCGGTCTGGAGGGTCGCCTCCAGCTCTTCTGCGGCGGGGTAATCCTCATCCTCGGTGCCGCGCTCGTACTGCTCGGCAACGCCCATCAGCACGTTCTCGCGGACCGTGCCGGAGAAGAGCACCGCCTCCTCAAAGACGAACGCGGTCTGGGCGCGCACCTCCTCAATGGACATGTCGGCGGTGTCTCGGGTGCCAAAACGCAGGGAACCGGAGGTCGGCTCGTAGAAACGCGGAACCAGCGACAGTACGGTCGACTTGCCGCTACCGGTTGCACCCACCAGCGCCAGAATCTCACCCGGGAAGACCTTGAAGTCCACGTCCTTCAGCACGGAAACCTCGGGTGCCTTCGTCTCAGAAGCAACTTCAGAATTCGCCTCAGTGGTAGCCTCAGCCGGCGCCTTGATAGCGTCGTAGCTGAACTGAACGTGATCGAAAGTGACAGATACTGCGCCACCGCTGGGGTACTGCATAGTTTCCTTCCCGGAGCTGCCCTCGGCAGACACTCCAGCTACTGTTGACGAATCAGAAGCACCCTGCGGATGCTCGGGCCCAGACACAGCCGTGGAGCCACGAACCAGCGGCACCGCCTCAAAGCCGGGCTCGTCCATGACCTCGTTGTGGCGTTCCAACGCCACCTTATAGCTCAAATAGGCAGACATTAGCGCGGTCGAGCGCGTCACGTGGCTGAGCACGGTCGTCTGCACCGCAAAGTAGGCGGTCATCGCGCCCAGACTCAAGGTGCCCGCCGCAACCTGCGAAGCGCCCACAGCCAGCGCCACCGCCGTAGAGACACCCACAATCAGGCCCTGGTACAGGGCAACACGAGCTACCAGCATCGACCTGCCGTACTCGCGCACCTGCAGGGCATCCACCGACTCGGAATATTCCTGAATCTGCTCGGGGGAGCGGCCCAACGCCTTAATCACGCGGATGCCGCGCACCGACTCCTCAATGCGGGTGGAGAGATCGCCCGTCATCTGCTGAATCTCATGTGAAGCGCGGTAGTACTTGCGGGTGAAGTTCACCAGTGACAGCACCAGAATAGGCACGGTCACCACGAACACTAGCGCGAGCGACGGCGAAGAACGCAGCATGAAGAAGCCACCGACCAGGAACATCACCGCAACAGTCAGCAGCTGCACAATACCGAAAGACAACCAACGGCGAATCGTACCCAAATCGCTCATGGAACGGGTCAGCAACTGACCGGACGGCCAACGGTCCAGCAGAGAAAGCGGGGCGCTGAGCAGGCGATCAAAGAAGTTCATGCGCATGGACAGCTCAATCGTGGAGGTCGGGTCCACAATCAGCCAGCGCCTCCAATACATGAAGGAGGCATGCGCAATACCCAGCAGAAGCACCAGGCCACCGGCAATCCAGATGGCGCTCTCGGTGGTGCTCTGCGAGAGATGATCCACAATAATCTGCAACATCTGCGGGATGGAAATCTCAAGAGCACCGGCGCCGAAGGCCACGAGCAGACCCACGCCCCAGCGCACACGAATCGGACGCGCATACGCGGCGAGGGTGCGCGGGGCACGCTGACCGTGCGCGTAGTCGATCGGGTCGGGGGTCGGTTCGCTCGCCGTCTCCAGGAAAGGATTACGGCGGCGCTTAGTCGTGCGCGCTGTAGAAACCTCAGACATTAGAGACGACCACCCGCCGAGGTAGCGGAGGCGCCCTGCTCCTTATCACGAGCCGTGAGGGTCACCAGGATTGCCTCCGGTGGGCAGAACAGACGCACCGGCGCAAAACGAGAGGTACCCAAACCGGCAGAAACCTGAACCGGAATACCGGACTGCTCACTGACACCCTTCGCACGCGAAGGCGGCAAATCGCAATTGCTGACCAGGGCATGACCGCCGGGCAGACAGACCTGACCGCCGTGCGTATGACCGGCAAAAATGGCCTGCGCACCGTCCTGCACGAAGCGGTGCAGGGTACGCATATAAGGGGCGTGCGCCACGCCGATACGGACGCTCGGCTCCTGCCCCTCATCGAAGGCACCGGGAGCGAATCCGGGGTGCTCATCGTAACGCAGGTGCGGGTCATCCACACCGGAGAACTCCAGGCGCAGACCTTTGAGATTCAGCGTATCGTAGCGATTGATTAGACCCGTCCAGCCGCGCGACTCGAAGGCGTCGTGCATCCGCTCAATGGGCAGGGCCACGCGCGAGCCTTCCTCAATCATCTGCGGGGTGCGCGGCTGCCACAGGTAGCGCGCCGGGTTCTTGAAGACGGGTGCGAAGTAGCAATTGGAGCCGGGCACGAACACGCCGGGGAAGTCCATGAGCGGGTCGAGTGCCTCCAGCAGTGGGCCCATACCGTCCACGTGGGAGAGGTTATCACCCGTGTTCATCACCAAATCCGGCTCCAGGGCAGCCAGCGAGTGCATGAAGTCAATCTTCTTCTGCTGGCCCGGAATCATGTGCA
>ERZ773046.1288-NODE-1288-length-14589-cov-2.723132_pt1 | contig 14589 bp, 15 predicted proteins | sample MGYA00580634_ERZ773046 | MGnify/ENA primary metagenome ERZ773046 (study PRJEB29015, sample SAMEA2738127) | human oral metagenome | biome: human oral; feature: human-associated habitat; material: saliva | place: China | collected 2159 ... | reverse complement strand
GAGTTATTATGAACACACTAGAAAACGTAAAACAATGGTTTATTGATCGTGACCTTGAAAACAGTGGACGATTAGACAAGCAATCACTCAAACTCAGTGAGGAATTCGGTGAGTTATGTGCTGGTTATCTCAAGAAGAATGAACAAGTAACCAAGGATAGCATCGGAGATTGTGCAGTAGTGATTGTAGGTCTAGCACTATTAATCAAGGAAGATGTGAATCAGATTTTTAAAGAGTCCGGTAGTTTACGGAAGAAAGAAATTACAGAAACATTAATCTCAATCAATGCAAATATCAGTGAGTTTCAACTCTCACAAGGGTTTGCTAGCAAGGAAATGTGCAGATACAATCTAGTACGCTGCATTGGTTATCTGAAAAATCTTGGATATGATTTTGATGAATGTTTTGAGTTAGCCTATCAAGAAATCAAAGACCGTAAAGGTCTATGGATTGATGGTTCGTTTGTGAAGTGGGAGGAATTACCTGATGAACTACGAGCAAAGATTAAATGATAAACAAAGACAACGTTTTGCATTCATGCTAAAACAAAAACGCAAAGATAATAAATTATCACAAGAAAAGCTAGGTGACATATTAGGATATAGTCAATCAGATATTTTTAAATGGGAAACATGCAAGGCAAGACCTAACTTGTATCAAGTAGAAGATGTAGCAACGTACTTTAAATTGCCTTTAAATATTTTAATAGGGGAGGGATAAGTTGATTGATATCGAGAAACGTTTAAAACGACTGCCTTATACGAATATTAAAATCAAGTCATTGCATCGTGAAATTATCGGTCTTAGTTCTGGAACAGTCAAAGGACAATCGTTTGACGGTATGCCTAAATCACCTACGAATGATAATCGGACTGAAGATATGAATATCAGGGTGATTGATAGGAAAAATGAACTCTATAAGAAAATTAAAGAGATCTATAAAGAACAGCAAGAATTAACTAAATGGATTGAGAGTCTTGAAGATCCGATCGAGAACATGGTCATGCGATTGCTATATATCGATGGATTGTCTTGGGATGAAGTCCGAATAGAATTAAGGTGTGGTCGAAGTACCATTAAACGAGTAAGAAGAAGCGCTCTCAAAAAAATGGCACTAATGGCACTAAATGGCACTAATTAAGTGATATTATGATAGTATCAGCAAAGAGGCTGATAGGCTCCTATATATATTTTTCACTGAAGGGCGCAATGCCCTTTATGGCGACGAAAGGTTCTATAGTCTCTTTAATTTTAAAATTGCAAGCTATACAAACTTTTTGCTCCGCTGGTTCGATTCCAGCCGTCGCCTTATGACTGCTAAAAATAAATTTAAAAAGACAATATACTATTGGTTCTCCGCAGGGCTTTGCAGTCGCCTTGCATTTTAAAAAGTCCTTATGAAAATCAGTCAGCTTTTAGCTGGCTTTTTCTATCTCTATTTAAAAGGAATGTGATGAAACCAAAGAGACTTACAATTCTAAATGGCAGAAGAACATCTGTGGACTACGATAGTCGCAACGAGGAATACACGAACTATAATCGTACTCGATGGAAACATGATAAAGATGTGAAGAGGTTCTACAACTCAACAATCTGGAAGCGAACAAGTAAACAAGTATTGCTTGAAGCTGATTACATCTGTGCGATGTGTGGAGGAGAAGCTACAATGACTGACCACATCATAAGCGTGAAGCAAGACTGGTCGAAGCGATTAGATAGAAGTAATCTTCAAGCAAGTTGCAAGAAATGCAATGATAAGAAAGCAATTAAAGAAAAGTATTCTTATTGATTGTGCGGTAAATAATTAAAAACGTTATCAAAAAAGCGAACGAAAACAGAATACAGAAGAGCGAATCGGTCGGAAATACGCTGCAAAACGTACGGAAATACCCCCTTTTATTTTAGACGGGGGTGGGTATTGTTCGGATTCTAGAACGCCGCCCTCTTCTGTACGAAAAATTCCGTTTTTGAAATTTTTGAACCCCCATAAAATCAGAAAGGAGGTGGTCGATTTGGGTCGAAAAATGAAGATAGTGGAAACTACTAAAAGTCATTTGACAAAAGAAGAGAAGATTGCAAGAAAAACTATACAAGAAAAGGCTTCTGACGGTTTGGACGCATTGCAATTAACACCGCCAAAACATTTTGATCCAATCGCTAAAGCTGAATATAAGCGAGTGATTGAAGATTTAAGAAAGCTACCCCTCAGAAATCTTGATAGAGCGGTATTAGAAACGTACTGCACTTGGTATGCAGTCTATAAAGAAATATCTCGTGGATTGCAGAAAGAGGGATATGTAGTTGAAACAGATAATGGTAAGGTGTTACCTAATAAAATGTTGTATAGTTTGGAACGTGCTACAACAAACTTAATGAAGGCGGCATCACAATTGGGTATGACAGTGGATAGTCGCATGAAGTTATTCGTGCCACAAGTTGAAGAAAAGAAAGAGAGTATTTTTGATAAATTTGGAGGATAACACCTCCTTTTTATTTTGTCAGAAAGGAGGATTGAAGCAATCGTAGATAAGAAATATCAAGATGTGGCTTATAAGTACGCTAAAGAAGTATTGGACGGGAAGCGTAGAGTGAGTGCGAAAGTCTATAAGGCTTGCAAACGACACATGAGAGATTTGGAGAATATTCCCAACAGCGACTACGACTACTTTCCAGATATGGCGCAGAACCCGATTGATTTTATTGAAATCCTCCCAGATGTCAAAACTGGCAAGCCCTATCCACTGGCAGATTTTCAAAAGTTTATTTTGAGTAGTCTGTATGGCTGGAGAAAAAAGTCCGATACATCTATCAGACGGTTTAAAAAAGCTTTAATCAGTCTTGCCAGGAAGAACGGTAAGACTATTTTAGTAGCTGGTATTGCTTTATATGAGTTTTTGTTTGGTCGAAACCCTGCAATGAGTAGACAGTTATTTTGTACAGCGAATGACCGTTCACAAGCACGTATTGCCTACGATATGATCCGTAAGCAGTTGGATGCTTTGAGAAACCAAAATGCGGATATCAGGAAGGCTACGAAGATAGTCAGAGATGAACTCCGTAACTTGAACGATGAAAGTTATGTGCGTGCATTGAGTCGTGAGACTGGTGCAGTTGATGGATTTGAACCGTATATTGGTATCTTAGATGAATTTGCAGCATCTAAAACTAATGAGATGATTGAGCTTCTTGAATCTGGTCAAGGTCAGTTGGATAATCCTTTGATTTTGATTATCTCAACAGCTGGATTTGATTTAAACGTACCAATGCACACTATCGAGTATGCGTATATCGAAAAACTTCTCGATGAAGAAGTTGAAAACAATGAATACTTTGCCTTCATTGCTGAACAAGATGATGAAGAGGAAATCAAAGATGAAAAGAACTGGATAAAATCAAATCCAATTCTTGAAGTCAAAGCACTACGTAAGAAGATGATGGACTACCTACGAAAACGTAGGAAGGTGGCACTTGAGACAGGAACAATAAATGAAATCCTAGTTAAAAACTACAACATGTGGCGACAATCATCAGAAGAGTCTTATATGGATAAAGAAAGCTGGGCGAAAGCTAAGATTGATAAACCTGACACTAAAAAGCGTAGAGTTTGGTTAGGTGTCGATGTTGGTAGATCGAGCGACTTATTCTCTATCTCTCCGATGGTCATGATGGATGATTATTGGTATGCAGATAGTTTTTCTTTTGTGGCCACTAAATATGGCTTAATCGCAAAAGAAAAAAGAGATGGTGTCTCTTATACCAACTTGGAAAGAGCTGGTGAGTGTGAGATAACAACGCTTGAGAGTGGTGTTATTGATGATGAGCGCGTGCTTGAGAAAATCGAGGAAATGGTCTATCAAAACGAGTGGGAATTGCAAGGTATTTTCTTTGACCCTTATCAATTTGGTTCACTATTGACTATGATAGAAAAACGCCATCCAGAATGGCCACTAGTCCAGATACCGCAAACCACCATGGTCTTGAATATGCCCACGAAGCAATTCCGTGATGATGTCCGTCAAGGAAAAATCAAGCACAGTGGTAATCAGTTGCTAACAATGGCAATCAATAATGCATATACCAGAGCTGATAATAACGGTATGAGGATTGATAAAAATAAAAATAGTAATAAAATTGACCCTCTAGATGCTCTGTTAGATGCTTACGCTGCTTGTTACTTAGAGCCATTCGATGGAAGTGGTTATTGGACAAATGAGAAAATCCTGGAAGGAGGTTCGCTATTTTGAAGTTATTGAAACATATTCACACAATTTTATTGTTAATTGGTTTAATGTTTTTGATTTACGGTTTGTTCTTGATTGGTGACGTAATAGGATATATTGCTACAGGCTTGATTCTCTGTTTTCTTGGAGTGTACATTGATAAAACAAAACAACCTTGAAAAGCCTTACAAAATTTGATATAATGAACTAATTTTAGGAGGTTTTATCATGACGAAAGAACGAGTTAAACAACCAGTTTATAAAAAGCCTTTATTCTGGACTACTATATTGTTTGGAACACTTTCGTTTTTCCTCGTGGCCATGCTTTTTGTAGTTGATTCACATTATGTTGAGTTGACAAATGCATTGGAAAAGCATAATTTGTATTATAGTTCGAAAGATAAAGATATTCATAATGTCTCTAACTCTCAAGGAAATACTGAGTCATCTTCAAGTAACGATATTATTTTGACCAAAAAAATTGGTGAGAAAATAACATTTGAAGAAGGAAGTATCGAAGTAAGAAGGATGGATATAGCTGACGGTCAAGTTACTGTAGCAATTATTTTAGAAAACAATACAGATAGAAAATCCAGTTTCAACCCGAAAGAATTTGTAGCAAAGGCTGGAGATGAAACGTTGAATTATATTGGATTGCAAGAGGTTTCAGGATTAACAGGCCAAGGGGAAGTTAAAGAAGTGTCACCAAAGTCGAATGCTGTATTCTTTTTGAATTACAACCTACCAAAAAATAATTCTTCAGATTTCTCTATGCAAATAGGAAAATATCTTTGGAAGTAATTATGCTAGCACCAGTTGGTGCTTTTTTTATGCTCAAAAACAGAAAGGAGGTGAGAAAATAAATGACTTTTTTTCAATCTTTAGGTTCGTCAAAACTATCTTATGACGATTATATCTCTTCGGTAATCTCTGGTAATTCAAGTCCTGAATATACTGGTATATCTGCTTTAAAAAATAGTGATGTCTTGACTGCAGTATCTATTATAGCTGGTGATGTTGCTCGCTTTCCATTATTGAAAAAGGATTTAATGGGTAACATCGAACAAGATGAAGATATGAACTATCTTTTAAATGTTAAATCCACAAGTAATACATCTGCAAGACAGTGGAAGTTTGCAATGACCGTCAATACTATCTTGACTGGTAATTCATTCTCTCGTATTCTACGTGATCCAATCAGTGGTAAACCTTTAGAATTCCAATTCTTTAGACCGTCTGAAACGATAGTCGAAGAAACGAATGACCATGAATTGATTTACACCTTTCGTGACCGTCTAAATGGTAAGGAAATTGTATGTAAATCAGAAGACGTCATCCATTGGAAATTCTTCAGCCATGACACTATTCTTGGTAGGTCTCCATTACTTTCCCTTGGAAATGAAATCAGCCTACAAGATGGTGGATTGAACACCTTGATTAAGTTCTTTAGAGATGGTTTCTCAAGTGGAATTATTAAGCTTAAAGGTGCTCAATTGAACGGTGAAGCACGTAAAAAAGCCCGTATGGACTTTGAGAAAATGCGTGAGGGTTCGACAGGTGGCAGTCCTTTAGTATTTGACGATACACAGGAATATACACCGCTTGAAATTGATACGAATGTCTTGCAGTTGATTACATCTAATAACTTCTCAACTGCTCAGATTGCTAAAGCTTTACGAGTTCCTAGTTTTAAATTAGGAGTAAATAGTCCTAACCAATCTGTCGCACAGTTGACTGAAGACTATGTAACCAACGACCTTCCATTCTATTTTGATGCAATCACAAGTGAACTTGCTTTGAAAGTATTTAGTGATGAAGAGCGCAGGAAGTATCGTGTTGACTTTGACACTCGTAGTGTGACTGGCAGAAATGTAGATGAGATTGTAAAACTTGTAAACAATCAAATCTTGACACCTAACCAAGCATTGATTGAACTTGGCAAGGAACGTTCTACTGATCCAAACATGGACCGTTACCAGTCAAGTTTGAACTATGTCTTCTTGGATAAGAAAGAAGAATATCAAGCAATGAAAGGAGGTGAGACAAGGGATGCCAAAGAGAATCAAGATGAAAGGTCCACTGATTCCGAACAATAGCCAGGAAGCCTACGACTACTTCGGTTTGGAAGCGGTAAGTGCAAAATCTATCACAGATGCTTTTCCAGAAGACAATAGCGACATCGTTTTGGAAGTTAATTCAAACGGTGGTCTTGTAACTGTTGGGAGTGAAATCTATACAGCTTTAAAAAGCTATCCAGGGAATGTGACAGTGGAAGTAACAGGAATGGCAGCAAGCGCTGCTAGTGTTGCAATCATGGGAGCTGATAAAGTTCTTATCAGTCCGACAGCACAGATTATGATTCACAAAGCGCTTTATAGCTATGTATCTGGTAATAGTGATGATTTAGACAAAGCTTCTAATGCGTTAAAATCTAGTGACCAAGCTATCGTGAATGCGTATGTAGCCAAAACTGGACTGAGTGAAGAAGAAATTCTGGATATGATGAAGAATGAAACCTTCATGTCAGCTAGCGAAGCGGTTGAGAAAGGCTTTGCAGATGAAGTGATGACCTTTGATGATATTGGTGCAGTAGCGAGCCTAGAGAATGGATTGTTACCACAAGCAGTTATTGATGACTTTTACGCTAACCGTAGCAAGCGTAAGTCAGAAATCCAAAATATGCTACGAGAAATCGAAAAAGAAGAATTACTTAAAGGGCTATAAGCTCTTTTTTTAATACCAAAAAGGAGAATAAACAAAATATGTTTAAAGAAAAAATGAAAGAACTTCAAGCACAGATTGTAAATATCGGTGCTGAAATCATTGCTAAAACAGACGAATTAAAATCTGTTTTGAACTCTGATGATCTCGAAAAAGCTCGTGAAATTCGTGCTGAAATCGACAACTTGAAATCACAAAAAGAAGAAGTAGAAAACAACTTGAAGACTTATGAAATCGCAGAAGAAGGAGTTGGAATGGAAGCGACTATTGAAAAACATGAAGTAAAAGCAGACGGTAAAACTTACCGTGATTCAGTAAATGAATGGGTACGCACTAAAGGTACTGTTGCTGATTCAAACTTGAAACTTGAAGGAAAAGACCTTCTTATCCCTATGAATGAAGCAGTAAATCCAACACAAGATGGATTGAAGAAGGCTGAAACTGAAAAAGTAACTAGTAAAGAAATTGTTACTACTCCAATGCGTGAAGTTAAAACAGTTCTTGACCTTAAACAATTCGCTACTATTCATAAAGCGGCTAAAGGTGAAGGTTCATATCCTATTCTTAAACATGCTACATCTAAGATGGCAAGCGTAGAAGAATTGGAAAAGAACCCAAAACTTGCTAAACCAGAATTCACAGATGTACCTTGGAAAGTTAAAACTTATCGTGGTGCTATTCCACTTTCACAAGAAGCTATTGACGATGCAGATGTTGACCTTCTTGCTATCGTAGCTGAAGCAGCTAACCAAATCAAAGTAAACACTACAAATGATGCAATCGGTGGTGTTTTGAAAACATTTGAAGCTAAAAATGCAACTGACTTAGATGCAATTAAAGCTATCTTGAATGTAGATCTTGACCCAGCTTACAATGTGTCATTTGTAGTATCACAAAGCTTCTATCAAAAACTTGACACTTTGAAAGATAAGAACGGTCGCTACTTGCTTCAAGACTCTATCGTTTCTGCATCAGGCAAAGCATTCCTTGGTCATCCAGTGTTTGTAGCTGCTGATACAGTCCTTGGTGAAGCTGGTGAAGCTAAAGCCTTTATCGGTGATGTACAACGTGCTGTACTCTTTGCTGACCGTCAAGAATTAGGTCTTCGTTGGACTGATAACGAAATCTACGGTCAATACTTGCAAGCGGTTGTGCGCTTTGACGTTAAGAAAGCAGATGCTAAAGCTGGTTACTTTGTAACTATGCCCTAATACTCCCCCAATTAGTGGGGGTGTCTCACGGTCAGCTGTAACTTTAGCAGTACCAACCGCAAGCAACACCAAACAAGAAATTATATCTTACCTAGAAAGCAAAGGAATTTCTTACTCAGCAAGTCAAACTAAAGAGCAACTACTAGCCTTGATTGGAGGTTAGGGATATGGAAGCTAAAAAGAATGGTTTTCTTGAAGAAGTTAAGTTGTATTGTAAAATCGACTACGACTTCGAAGATGATTTATTGCTTGAGCTTATCGAGTCAGCAAAAGAACAGATTTGCTTTGCAATCGATAATAACTTAAGCCCAGATGATTTAGTGGACTATGCTAAATTCCGACTAGCTGTTAAAAAGCAAGTAAAAGAAGAGTACGAACATCGAGGGATGTCAGCAGATACCATGCGCTATCCATTGGCGAATGGTGTGCTAAACATTATCCACCAACTTAGAACACGGAGGGAAAGTTAATGCGAACACGTAAAATGAATGTTCGCATTACTTTTTTCCAAAGAATAGGCGGACAGAATGAAGATGGAGAAGTGCTAGATTTCGAAAGAAAGGACTTGTATACTTGCTGGGCAGAAGTTTCTAAAACATCTATTAAGGATTTTAGAGAAAGCGCAACTGTCACAAAAGCTAGTGGACTGGTAGAACATAAAGACACTAAAACATTCTTAATTCGTCATCTTCCAAAACTTCCTTTTGACAATTCTTGTTATGTAGATTTTGATGGTAATGAATATCAAATCGTAGCCATCGAACGAGATCATGCGAACAAGGAAATTGACTTGATTAATGGAGTGATGTTGTCATGACAAGAGGATTGGACCTTTGCCTGAACAATCTTACTAAATTGGAGGTTAAAGCCCCTATGGTTGCTCGTGAAGCTGTCACAATGGTTGCTGAAGAGTTTGAGAAAGAACTGGAAGCAAATACTCCAGTTTCCGATGAACCTACACCTACTCGATTGAAAGCAGATATAAAAATCAGCAATTTCAAGGGAAGAGGTGGTGCACCTTCAAAGGATATTGGTTTTGGTCGTACTACTGGTTGGCGTGCTAGATACCCAAATAGCGGTACAATCTATCAAAAAGCACAGGACTTCGAGGAAAAGACTATCAATGCAGTTACTCCTCGTGCTAAAAGAATATATGAACAAAAAATAAAGGAGGTGCTGAAATAAATGATTGCTGAAACTGAAGCATACAAACTTTTGGTAGCAGATAAAAAGTTAAATCAACTGTTTAATGAGTTTAGGGGCAAAGAGTTTCCAGGGTATAAGCAAGGAATTTTTACTTACGATATCCCTGAAAAGCCAACAAACTTAAAACAAAAAGAGCTTGCTCCGTTTGCAAGAATTTATTTAACTTACGAAGCACCTCACAAGTATGCAGATGATGAAATCATCTCAATGGAACAACGCATCACAATCAACTTTTGGTGTAAGAACGCAAAGCAAGCTGACCAAATCGCCAAAAGAATGGATGCGGTACTAGAAGGTAGCGGATTTGAACGCTACACCGCAAATGAGAAACCTCGATACATGGATGACGATATTGGACTGTTAATGAATGTCCGAAAATATCGTCTTTTTGATTGGAGTGATCTCGAAGAAATGAAAGGAAAATAAATAAATGTCTAAAGTTAAATTTGGTTTACGTGGTTTTGAATATGGGGTTTTAGATAATAAAAACCTTGTAACAGGAGAAACTAAAAAAATCCCTGGAATTAAAACAGCGAAATTGGATATCACAAATGAATTGAACACTATCACAGCAGATGATGGACCATACGTAGTATTGTCTTCTGGTATCACTGGAACAACTCTTGAAGTGTCATGGCTTGATTTAGGAAGTGAAGCTCGTAAAGACTTCTACGGTATCACTGTTGAAAACGGTGTTGAAAAATACAATAAGAAGATGACCCCAAACGATATCGCTTGCTTGTTCCGCACAACTGGTGACGACGGTAAAGGTATCTGGGTTGGTCTTCTTAAAGGTAAGTTCTCACTCCCAGGAATGGATTTAGAAACTAAAGATGGTTCACCAGAACCTAAGAATGATACTGTATCTGGTAGCTTTGTGGCTCGTGGAGACGATGATGATGCTCTTGTAATTGTAGTTGGTCGTGAAGATAACCCACAATTCCAAGAAACTGAATTCCGTAAACTCGTTTTCCCAAAGTCTTAAGCGGTGATAGTTCTGAACGAACAGTAACCGCTGGACCAGTTGCAGCAAGACAAGATGCATAAGAATAGGCTTGGTTATTCCAAGCCTTTATTTTTTAAAAGGAGTAAATAATGTTTGAAATTAAATTTAAAAAAGCAGGTGTGTTGAAAGAATTTTCAAAAGACTACGTAAACGTAGAAGATAACCTGTTGGCTTTGGAACACCAGGTTCGACAAACTTCATTGTACGAAAACAAGGAAGATTTGCTAAACCCTGCTAAACATCGTGAGTTGAATGAAGCATATCTTGAAATGTTTGTAAAAATGTACGGTGAGCAATTCGATGCAGAAGATTTGAAGGGTGCAAGTGTTGAAACGCTTGAAACATTGAATGATCTATATCTTGCAGCACTCGGTGGAAAACAAGAAGATAAAGAGACCACCAAAGGAAAAAAGAAGAAAAAGGGTTAAGCCCTAAAGAAGCTCAAAATAATTTATTAGTTTGGGTTCAATCATTAATGAGTCAAGGATATACAATCCATGATATTAAAAGAATGCGCCTATCAGATTTTGATTTGATGGTGCAGGCTTTAGAAACCAAAGAAAGCCAAGAGGAAGAAGAAACAACCCTTGACAAGGCCTTCCCATTCCTTTTTGGATAGAAAGGAGAATGAATGGCAAGTAATATTGGTGAATTAGTCGCCACTGCAACCTTAGATGTCGCTCCTTTTCAGTCGAATGTCGGGAGGTTGAAAACCTATTTAAAAGGTGTCGATAATTCCCTCAAAGCGATGGAAAACAACTTTAAAGGTGCTGGTAAGAATGTCAGCAACCTAAAAGGACTTTTATCGCAAACTGGTTCAGCTCTCAGCTCATATCAAAAGGTATTGAGTTCACAGAGTGAACGGTACAACCAGTTAAAAGCTAGTATAGGTGATGTTTCAACTGCCACTGCTGAACAAAAGCAGAAGTTGGTTGAAGCAAGTGCTAGTATGACAGCTACTGCTGCTAAAGTAGCTGAATTGCAAAACCGTTATCAACAGTTAGCTAGTTCTATGAAACAAGCTTATATCGATGATAGTTCCTTCACTAAGTTTGGTAGAGGTGCTCAAGAAGTCGGTAATAAAATCAGTCAAATAGGGCAAAACATATCTGGTTTCGGTTCTGCTTTAACTCGTGGTGTTACTGCTCCGATTATAGCAGGTGCTGGTCTTGTAGTGAAAGCTGCAATCGATTATGAATCAGCGTTTGCAGGTGTTAAGAAAACAGTTGACGAAACCGCTACGGTATCTTATCAAAAGTTATCAGATGGTATCCGTCAAATGGCTAAGGAATTGCCAGCTAGCGCTGTTGAAATTGCAAACGTAGCAGAAGTTGCAGGTCAGTTAGGTATTAAGACAGAAGATATTCTCTCATTCTCTCGTACTATGATTGATATGGGAGAGTCAACCAACTTGAGTGCAGAAGAAGCTGCAACAGCAATCGCAAAAATCGCCAATATCATGGGGTTGACATCGGACGAATACTCTAAATTTGGTGCAGCCGTTGTAGATCTTGGTAACAACTTTGCAACCACTGAAAAAGATATTGTAATGATGGCCAACCGTTTAGCAGCAGGTGGTAAACTTGCTGGACTAACTGCACCAGAAATCTTAGGTCTTGCTACTGCTATGAGCAGTGTAGGTATTGAAGCAGAAGCGGGTGGTACTGCAATGACTCAAACACTTACAGCAATCGGTAATGCAGTTGCATTGACTACAAAAGATTCAGCAGACGACCTAGCATTAATTGCTAAAGTTGCAGGAACAACATCGGAAGAATTCCAACAAGCATGGAAAGAAAAGCCTGCTGAAGCTTTGCAATCATTTATTAAAGGTCTAAACACAGCGCACGAAAAAGGCGCCAATGTGGATGCTATCTTGATGAAATTAGGCATGACAGGGGTTAGACAAGGGAACATGCTTAAATCTCTTGCTCTATCATCAGACAAAATGAGTGCAGCAGTACAGCGTTCTAACCAAGCTTGGAAAGAAAATACTGCCTTAACCAATGAAGCGAATAAACGTTATGAGACCACTGAGTCTCAATTAAAGATGTTTAGGAATCAGTTGACAGATATTGCAATTGAGTTTGGAGGGCCATTAATTAAAGCTCTAAGAGAAGGGCTGAATGCGGCAAAACCATGGATTGAAAATTTATCGGAATTAGCTAAAAAGTTTAGTTCATTATCGACAGAGCAACAACAAAACATCTTGAAATGGGGATTGTTTGCAGCAGCATTAGGCCCTGCTTTGAAGTTGTTAGGAGGTGGTATCTCAGTCATTGGTGGTTTTGCAAAAGCCATTGGTGGTTTGTCAAAAGGTATTGGTTTTTTAAGTGGATCAGTTAAATACCTTGCAAATATTCCAGCTGGTTTAAATGCATTGGCTGGTTCAGCTGGTGCTGCTGAAACAGCTATGGCAGGTATGTCAACTAGTGCTGGTTCTATGACTGGCGCAATTGGCGCGCTTGCAAATCCCTTAGGACTGATAGTTGGTAGTATTGGTTTAGTAACAGCTGGTCTAGTTTATCTCGGAAACGAGAAAGATAAAGCAAGAATCAAGACTGAAGAGTTCGGTTCACAATTAAGTAGCACTGCACAAGGCGAGTTGAGAAACTTCCAAAAGACGGTTGACGAAACAAGCACAGCAGTCGCAAATTTTGGAACACACGCTGGAGATGTTGAGAAAGTTTCAGGAGCTTTTAAAAAGCTTTATGAAGATATCCAAGCAGCTGCAGACCAAAGCAACAAACGAATGGAAGAACTCGGTAATAAGTGGGGCTTGAGTGAAGAGCAAATCACTAAAGCTAAAGATAGAAATGGTCAAATCGTTTCAAATACTGAATCAATGATGGATCAAATCAATGAAATTTATGCGCGTCATAATGGTGATGCTAGTAAGTTTTCTCAAGAAGAAAAAGAAATCATCTTAAATAACCAGAATGAGATGATTAAAGCTAAACTCTCCATGATGAGCTTATCTGCTGATCAACAAAAAGCAGCATTACAAGCTTTAAATGGAGATATTGTAAGTCTAAACGAAACTCAATTAAAACATACTAAAGATGTTTTGAAACAAGCCATGGATGAAGAAAAGAAACTCTACGAAACATCCAAGAGCGAGTTGAAAGAGTTATTAGATGGTAAAGCTATTGACCAAGAAACTTATAACAAGAAAATACAAGAACTCGAATCTAACCATACTCAAACTATGGAAGCTTTGGGTAGTAAGTATTATCAAGTTATGAAGAACTTGGATGAAAAAGTAAAATCCAGAACTGGTCAAAGTTGGAATTATTGGGAAGAAGCTAAAAAAGTCTTAGAAGAATATGGCTTATCTTATGAAGAAATCGGACAAAAAGCAGCAGCAGCATCCGAAAAAGCTGGAAACTCTCATAGCATTCTCGCTAAATATACTAGTGAGATGAGCAAGGAAGTTAAAGAAGCTAACGATGCATGGTCATTATTAGTCGGTAATATCGATAAAAACGGTAACTTCCAAGTCAAGTCAAACGTTAAAGAAGTTATTGGAGAAGCTGCTAAATCTGCAGAAGGTTGGGAACAATTACAGTTCATTGCTAAAACTGCAGATATCAATTCAAATGCTCGTGTAACCATTGCTGAGGCGCTTGTAGAATCAGGCAAGTGGAAAGATATGACACTTGAGGAAAAACAAGTAATTGTTAATAATCAAGCAGGGTTACAAGCTATCTTTGATAGTGAAAACAATCTCAAGATTTGGAATGATATGCCAGCTGAAGTCAAAGAACTTCTTTTGAAGAACACTGACATCATGAGCAAGGCGGATGAGGCTACAAAAGCTCTTACGAACTATGAAGCTCTGACACCAAAACAAAAAGAATTGCTTGCAACAGATGATAAGTTCAGAGATGCAGTGGCTCGTTCTACCGAAACATTGACTACTTGGAATGCTCTTACACCATTCACAAAAGACTTACAAGTAAACCCTGGTAACGTTTTATATAACGGTCAATTATCAATCGATAAGATCGGCGAGTGGAACTTAGCACCAGCTCTAACCAAGTCATTAACTGCAGCAGATGACACTGGTGTTGCAGTTAATAGTGCAATCGCTAGTGTGAACTCTCCTAAACAAGAAGCGCCAATCGGCATTTTTGCCAATGATAATACAGCAGGAGAGTCACAATCAGCAAGTTTAAGCGTAAATTCTCCTTATCAATTTAAACCGATTGATATTAATGCTATC
>ERZ773046.1284-NODE-1284-length-14617-cov-42.959827_pt1 | contig 14617 bp, 10 predicted proteins | sample MGYA00580634_ERZ773046 | MGnify/ENA primary metagenome ERZ773046 (study PRJEB29015, sample SAMEA2738127) | human oral metagenome | biome: human oral; feature: human-associated habitat; material: saliva | place: China | collected 2159 ... | reverse complement strand
CCCCCGCCGCTCCGGAGACGAATACCCCGAAGCCGAGCGCGCCGAAGCCCGCAGCCCCGGTCCCCGCTGCTCCGGCGGCCCTCAGCGAGCCCGCGGCTCAGCCGGTAGCCGCCGAACCGACCGCGCCTCGCGGCGTCAGCGAAGAGGACCGCGAACGCAGCTACCGCCTGCGCCCGAGCCTGCGCGCCCGCCTCGAACGCGAAAACATCAGCGAAGAGCTCGTGCGCACCATCCTGCGTGAAGGCGCGGCAGAACGACTCAACGACTGGACGATTCGCTTCACCCACGACGATTACCGGGTGGACGTCAACACCGCCTCCGCCGAAGTCATTACCGTCATCGACGAATACGACGCCGACTACAACGAGGCGGCGCAGGCATCCTTGGCACAGGGCGAATACACTTCGCTCAACGCCCTGGAGCTCGAATTCAGCGAGCGCGCCCGCACCTTCCTGAAGAAGAACCCGCCGTTCGTTTTCGATCTGATGCTTCAGACGCTGAACAGCCCCGAAAGCGTGCGCATGGCTGACGGCTGGACCCGCATCTACGCGGCGCAGGGTCTGGAAATCGCAATCTCGCCGGATGAGCGGACCGTTCTGGCTCTGGCGAAGACCCCGGATTTCCATCACCTGCACGCCGAAACCCTGCGCAAGGCGCAGCTCGAAGAGCTCAGTAATGCTCTGGCTCAGCAGGCGGAAGAACCAGAAAATGCCGCTGATTGGGCAGAAGATGGCGCAGCCCAGGCAGAAAACACCGTTGAGGAGGAGAAATAATGTCCGCTAAGCAGATTACCGTTCCTCTTGAGGTGTACGTTCGCCTGCAGGAGCTTGCCTCCCTCGCAACCTATAGCTACCGGGAGAACCAGGGTTCCGAAGAGAGCGCGGCAAACGATAAGCCGTGGGATTTGCTCACTAAGGACGGCGCCTCCCTGCTCGATGAGAACGGCGCGCTCAAGCCCGAAGCCGCAGAGCTCTACTTCACCCTGTTGCCGCTCATCGCCCAGGAATTCGTGGAGCAACAGCAGGCACTCGTGGACGCATACCGTCAGGCGCCCAAGCCCGCCGCCGCACGCGCCAAGATTCGCCCCTCCAACCAGCGCCTCATCCCGCTGACCGAGGTGCCGCTGGAGAACCAGCGTATTGCCGCGCGCATCGAGAAGGAATTCTACGGCGAGGTGCCGCCGCGCCGCCGTATCTACGGCGTGCTCCCGGGCGTGATGGACTATATGATGCGCCACGGTCTCACCTACGAGCTACTGCTGGACATCATCGAATCGCCCGCAAGCACCGTGGTTCAAGAGAGCGCGCAGGAGAACCGTTACGGCCGCGAAGTCACCCTCTACACGCATGAAGAGGAAGGCTACCAGGTGGTGCTCAACCCCCTGACTGCCGAAGTGCTCGCGCTGCGCCCGCTGCAGGCTCTGGCGGGAGGCTACCAGCTCTCCCCCGATGCTCAGGCACAGCTGAAGGCGCTCGGTCTGACCGGCGAGTACATTGCCCGCATCCTGGATGAGGCTGAGGACCGCCGCCCAATTCCCGGCAGTAGCCGCACCGTGTACTCGCTCAACGGCTACCAGGTGGAGTTCTCGCACTCCGACCAGCAGGTAATCCGTATTAGCCGCGGCACCGCGCCCAGCCGTAACCCCTTCGAGTCGCAGCCGAGGATGAGCGGCACAAAGAGGCAGCGCGGCCGCAAGATCCCGCACGATGTGGATGCGTTCGTGCAGCTGTTGCAAGAGCACGGCTTCACCATCACCATGGGCGGTAAGCACTACGATATTCGCCACGAGAAGCTGGCTCCGGGTCAGAAGGCGGTCACCTCCGTGACCCCCTCAGATTCGCAGCGTTGGCACCTGAACTCGGCACGCCAGATCCGCAATACCTTCGGTATCGACCTGCGCTACGCCGACCCGCGCGATAGCGTACGCGGTATTGTGCGCGGTCCCGGAGGAAGCGTCCAGAATTCCGATAACCACAGCACAGAAAAGCAGGACGCCGAGAAGAGCGCGGAGAAGACGGCGGAGAAGGAATCCGAGTAGCTCTTCGTCACAGTTGAAGCATAGCCGTTGAAGCGCGCCCGCGTGCCGGTTCTTTATACTGCCCCCAGCATGTCTTTGCATCTGGGGGCAGTATTCATATGCGCCTATATCCCGCGTTGTCAGGGCAATACGGGGTAGACTGGGGGCAATACAGACATGCTATTCAGCATAAAAATTAATATGCGTTCCGTGATATGCGTGACGGTAGGGTTGGGGATGCGCCACAAAGTACGGTGAATAACAGCCCCTACCTCTACAATAGAAACGCATCACTACAGAAGAAGGAGAACGCATGGGCGTAACGATTAAGGTCACTGACGAAGCAGGCGTAAACTACGACATTCAGTGGGAAGACCACCACACCCTCCTGGAAACCCTCCAGGCTAACGGCGTGCCGGTCCTCGCAACCTGCGGTGGTAACGCATCCTGCGCTACCTGCCACGGCTTCATCGACCCCGAGCACTTCGAGGCTTCCGGTGAGCGCACCGAAGCTGAGCAGGACCTGCTCGACATGGTCGACGATGTCGCCAACGAGTACTCTCGCCTGTGCTGCCAGGTCGAGTACGCCCCCGGTATGGACGGAGCAGAAATCCAAATGCAGGCGGCGATGTAATCATGTTTAAATCGGCTCAGGTACTCGCATCAACCACCCTCCTCTGTTGCGTGCTAGCGCTCAGTGGATGCGGCGCGTCCCAGGCCGGTCAGGAAGCTGAAGGCACCTCGGCACAGCCGAGCGCTTCGGCTTCGGTCAAGCCCGGCACGATTCGAGTAGCCTCCGACGGGGCTACCCCTTCGGTGAGCCCGGGCTCCATTACCGTGGTGAACTCCCCCGACGCGGAACACCACGAGTCTTCCTCTGAGCACTCCGAGTCTTCCTCCCACACCGAGACTCGCGAGTCGAAGCAGAGCTCTGACTCTCATTCCTCTGAGTCCTCCCACGAGGGTTCCGAGCAGAACAAGTCGGACGACTCTGATTCTCAGCAGGACTCCCAGAAGAGTTCAGACTCGTCTTCGCAGTCGGGTTCTCGCTCTTCGGGCAACTCTTCGAACTCCTCCGGTTCCTCGAACTCGTCGAATTCTTCCAACTCCTCGAATTCCTCGAGCTCTTCGGAGAAGTCCTCTAACTCCTCCAACAACAACGTTGAGGGTCCCGGCCAGTGCGATTTGGATGACCTGAACGTTTCGGTTGCTATTGGAGAAGGCTCCCCCGGCGCCCGAAACTACACCCTGTACTTCCAGAACTCCTCGAACTCCCCCTGCACCCTGCGCGGCTACCCGCGCGTGGTCCATGCGGGTCCTTCGGGAACCTGGGTTGGTCGTGAGGCTTCCACCTCCGACGAGTACATGAACCCTGCGGGTGTGACCCTCAACCCCGGCGATAGCACCACCGCGGTGCTGCGTTCGGTGTACCCGGCACGCTTCGGTGACGATTGCGGCAGCCGCCCGGTTCAGGGCTTCCTGGTGGGTCTTCCCTCCGGTTCCGGTGGCGTGATTGTTCCGCTGGATACGACCGCATGTTCCTCGTCTGTTCCGCAGCTGTCGGTGGGTCAATTTGGTGCCCGCTAACGCGGCGTTGCAGATGTGACAACATCTCTGGCACGTTGTGTGCGCATATAGTTCGCATATAGTTCAAGGGCGGTTCCCCTCGATGGGGAACCGCCCTTGAACTGTCTATAAACCTAGGGTTTAGCTTGAGCTATGCGGTAGCCGCACGCTCTTAGAGGGAGCGAGCGACCTCGTCGTGGCTGAAGCGTGCACCGCGCGGGTATGCGGGAGCCTCGCCGTGACCGATGTTGACGACGAGGAAGGGGATCTCTGCGTTATCCGCGAAGAATTCCTTCTTGATGCCGGCGAAGTCTGCGCCGGTCATGGGACCGGCATCCAGGCCGAGTGCACGGATCGCGGTGATGAAGTAGCCTGCCTGCAGGTGAGCGCTCAGCTCAGCGGCGGGGGTAGCAAGCTCCTCGGAGGTGTAGAAGCCCTTGATGAAGCCGGCAGCGTTGGGGTTGAAGGTGTCAGCATGCTCTACCCAGTTTGCGTCTGCGGAGAGAATCGCGGTGACCGGTGCCGCCTGAGTCTTAGCCTTGTTGCCGTCTGCCAGGTGTGCGACGAGGCGCTCGCGTGCCTCGGGGCTCTTGACCCAGGTGATGCGCAGGGGCTGGCTGTTGAAGGCGGTGGGGCCGTAGAAGGTCAGCTCCTGGATGCGGCGCAGCTGCTCGTCGGTGACGGGCTCCTCGGTGAAGGAGGAGACGGTGCGCGGCTCGTGGAAGAGGTTAATGAGCTGTTCGTCGGTCAGGCGGGTCATGGTGGTGCTCCTTTGTGTTGTTCTCTCAGTCAATTACTTTACAAGTAAAACATTACGGGCTTGTTAGGAACCTGTCAAGCACATCTTCCTCCCCCAGCCCCCAACAATTCAAGAGGCGCACACCATAAACCCCGCCATAATAGATACATGACCGACGCACTCTCCCACTTCTCCGCACCCGTACGCGACTGGTTCCGCGCCACCTTCAGCGCACCCACCGCCGCCCAGGAAGGCGCATGGGAGAGCATCCGCAACGGCAACAACACCCTCATCATCGCCCCCACCGGCTCCGGCAAAACCCTCGCCGCATTCCTCTGGGCACTCGACGCCCTGCACCGCGAACACGAAGCCGGAACCGCAGGCGGCACGCGCATCCTCTACATCTCGCCCCTCAAAGCACTCGGTGCCGACGTCGAACGTAACCTGCGCGCACCCCTTGCCGGAATCACCCGTCTGAGCGGAAACAACACGGGTGAACCCAGCATCAGCGTGGGCGTGCGCAGCGGCGACACCCCCGCCCGCGAACGCCGCCAGCTCATCAGCAACCCGCCCGACATTCTCATCACCACCCCCGAATCCCTCTACCTCATGCTCACCAGCGCCGCCCGCAACACCCTCGCGGGCGTCACCACCGTGATTGTGGACGAGATTCACAACCTCGCCGCCACCAAACGCGGCGCGCACCTGGCGGTCTCCCTCGAACGCCTCGACGCGCTCCTCGAAAAGCCCGCACAGCGTATCGGCCTCTCCGCAACCGTCGAAAACCCGGAGGCGGTCGCCCGGTTCCTCGGCGGCATTCAGCCGGTGACCATCATGAGCCGCCCGGTCGCCAAAGAATGGGACCTGCGTCTGAGCGTGCCCGTACCCAATATGGCGGCGCTCGGAGGCGCCAACGACTACGGGCAGGGGCTCTACGCCCCATCAGAATATGCGCCCTCGGAGGTGCCGGGCGGCGGGGGCTCAACTTCTGCCGGCTCGGCGCAGGGCGCGGCACAGCCTGCCCCCAGCGCAGCGAATACCCCGGCAAGCGCGCCCTACACGCTGGAAGATGCCATTGGCGTATTCCCCGGGCAGGAAACTGGTCAAGAAACCGGACAGGCAAACCCGGCGCGACAGGGCAATAACGCCGCGCCCAAAAATACGCTCACCATCCCGGAAGAATCACTCCGTGAAACTGCCGATAGCGAGCGTCCCGAGACTTCCATCTGGCCGCGCGTACAGGAGCGCATCGTCGACCATATCGAGAACAACCGTTCTACAATTGTTTTCGTTAACTCGCGCGGACTAGCGGAAAAGCTCACCGCAGCACTCAACGATATTCACCTGCGCCGCGTCCTCACGCAGCGGGGAATCGACCCCGAAGACTACGCGGCAGGCATCTGCGACATCGCCGAGGTGCCGCCGCTCGCCCGCGCGCACCACGGCTCCGTATCCAAGGAACAGCGCACCCTCATCGAGGAGGCGCTCAAGGGCGGAACCCTGCGCTGCGTGGTCGCCACCAGCTCCCTGGAACTGGGCATCGATATGGGCCACGTGGACCTCGTAATCCAGGTGGCCGCACCTCCCTCGGTCGCCTCCGCGCTGCAGCGCGTGGGCCGCGCCGGACACCGCGTGGGCGAAATTTCGCGCGGATTCTTCTACCCCAAGCACCGCGGCGACCTGCTCGGTGCAACCGTCACACTCGCCGGAATGCGCAGCGGAACCCTCGAACCGCTCGCCATCCCCACCAACCCCCTGGACGTACTCGCACAGCAGACCATCGCCGCCTGCGCATTAGGCCCCATCAGCGTGGACTCCTGGTACGAGGCGCTACGCCGCAGCGCACCCTACGCCGAGCTGCCGCGCGCCCTCTTCGACTCCGTGCTCGAAATGCTCGCCGGACGCTATCCCTCCGATGAGTTCGCCGAACTGCGCCCGCGCATCATCTGGGATCGCACCCCCACCGAGGAAGCGCCCTCCGGCAGTATTGAGGGTCGCCCCGGTGCGCAGCGCCTCGCCGTCACCAGCGGCGGCACGATTCCCGACCGCGGGCTCTTCCCCGTCTATCTGGTCAGTGGCGATGAGGAGCGCGGCCCCAAGCGTGTGGGTGAGCTCGACGAAGAAATGGTGTACGAATCCCGCGCCGGCGAGGTCATCACCCTCGGGGCGAGTAGCTGGCGCATTGAAGAAATTACGCACGACGCGGTGCGGGTCTCCCCCGCACCCGGTCAGCCCGCGCGCCTGCCCTTCTGGCACGGCGACCGCATGGGCCGCCCCTACGCACTGGGCGTGCAGACGGGTGCGTTCACGCGCGCCCTCTCCAGCCTGGATGCCACCGATAGCGCCGCCGCCCGCCAGCAGCTCGAACAGCTCGGACTGGACACTTGGGCGGTCGATAACCTGCTCGCCTACCTGCGTGAGCAGCGCGAATCCACCGGTGCGGTTCCCTCCGACACCCGCATGATTGTGGAGCGGCACCGCGACGAGCTGGGCGATTGGCGCGTGGTTCTGCATTCGCCGCTCGGCTACGGGGTGCACGCACCCTGGGCGCTGGCGGTGCGCGCCCGCATTGAGGAGCGGTACGGGGTGGACGCCTCCGTCATGGCGAGTGATGACGGCTTGATTCTGCGTCTGCCCGCAATGGAGGATGTGCCGCCCGGCGCTGACCTGTTCCTCTTCGACCCGGACGAGCTGGAGGCGATTGTCACCGAACGCGTGGGCGATTCGGCGCTTTTTGCGTCTCGGTTCCGTGAGAATGCGGCGCGTGCCCTGCTGTTGCCGCGCCGTGATCCGGGTAAGCGCACCCCGCTGTGGCAGCAGCGTCAGCGTGCGGCGCAGCTGCTGGATGTGGCGCGTAAGTACCCTGATTTTCCGGTGCTTTTGGAGACGGCGCGCGAGTGTCTGCAGGATGTGTACGATGTTCCGGCGCTGGTTCAGGTGCACCGTTCGTTGCAGTCTCGGGCGGTGTCCATGCTGGAGGTTGAGACGAACGACCCTTCGCCTTTTGCGCGCACTCTGCTCTTTGAGTACGTTGCCGAGCACCTCTACGACGGGGATGCGCCCGCCGCCGAACGCCGCGCCGCCGCGCTGTCGCTGGACCCGGCGCTACTGGCTGAGTTGCTGGGTTCGAGCGGTCTGCGTGACCTGTTGGATCCGGCGGTGCTGGTGCAGACTCAGCAGCGTCTGCAACGCACGGGTAAGCGTTACCGCGCTTACGGTGTGGAGGGCGTGGCGGATCTATTGCGCCAGCTGGGTCCGTTGAGCGCGCAGGAGTTGAGTCTGCGCTTGCGGACTGACAGCCTGCAGGCTGCGGCACACGGTTCTCAAGATTTAGGCGAGTCCGAGGACTCCGAAAACTACGGCGAGGAGTACGGCGCGCACGCCAGCGCGTCTGAGGCGCACACCCTGGCGGAGGAGCTGGTGCGCTCGCGCCGCGCGTTCTCGTTCATGGGAGCTGCCGACATGGGAGCTGCCGACGGTTCCGCCGAGCCGCAGCTGTACTATGCGGTGGTTGAGGACGCCGCACGCCTGCGCGATGGGCTGGGCATTATGCCCGCCGCGGCGCTTCCTACTGCCCTGTTGGAGCCGGTCGCGGAGCCTTTAGAGGATCTGGTTTCTCGCTACGCGCGCACCCACATTCCTTTTACTGCACAGCAGGCGGCGGAGCATTTTTCGCGCCTGACTCCGGTGGGTGTGGGCGTGCTGACTCCGGTGTTGCAGCGTCTTCAGCAGCAGCGCCGCCTGAGCTCCGGCGAGTTCCTGCCCGAGGTGTTGCGTGCCTTGGGGTCTGCCGGTGTTGAGTGGGTGGATGCGCAGGTTTTGCGCACGATTCGTGCCCGTTCTCTGGCGGCGTTGCGTGAGGAGATTGAGCCGGTATCGGCGCAGGTCTATGGTGTATTCCTACCCTCGTGGCAGAACGTTCGTTCTTTATCCGTGCGGGTTGCACAGACCCTGCCGGAGGCGAGCGCCTACGGTGCGTTCATGCCCTCCCGCCGCACCGCCACGGTAGTGGGCGAGAGGGTGGCACCCCTCGGCTCGGCGGCAGAGAATGGCGCAGAACATACGGGACAAGATTCCGCCTCCGCCACGGAGGATCTGCTCACCACCATCGACCAGCTGGCGGGTGTGCGCGTACCGGCTTCCGCGCTGGAGACGCTGATTCTTCCGGCACGCGTGCCCGGCTACCAGCCGCACATGCTGGACGAGCTGATGGCAAGCGGCAGGGTGTTCTTCACCGGCGCCGGGCAGCTCGGCGGCGGTAGCGCGCAGAAGTCTGACGGCTGGATTCGCCTGCACTTGAGCGAGAGTTCCTCGCTGACCCTGGGTGAGGACTACCCGGAGCAGCTGTTGCGCGCGGAGAACCCGGAGCTTTGGGAGGCACTGCAGGCTCCGGGCACGCTGGAGCACGCCATCTATGAGGCGCTGGCTCACGGCGGCCTGTTCGTGCCGGCGCTACGTGAGCGGGTGGCGCAGCTGATGAGCGCGGCGGCACCAGCCGGTCAGGTGGTGACTTTCCCGGATACGGCGGAGATTTCGGCGGCGCTGTGGCGCCTGGTGTGGGCTGGTGCGGTGACGAACGATAGTTTCGCGCCAGTTCGGGCGATGCTTGCGGGCGTGCGCAGTGCGCATCCGACTCCGGCAACCCCTGCGCGCCTGTCGCGAGTGGGTCGCCGCGGTGCGGGTCGTATTGCGGCGGCGCGCGCCTCCATGGGTAACGGCTTGGCCGGCGGTTACGGCGCTGATAGCTATAGTTCCAGCGGCTACTCTGCGCCTGCCACCGGGCGTGGTCTGCGTTCCCTGCGCGGCGGGTTCCATACGACCGCCCCCGCCGTTGCCCCGCAGGATAGCGGCCGCTTCTCACGCGTGGACACGCTACTGCAGGAGCCTGTGGAGGCGACGGTTGCGGCACTCGCACGCGCCGACCTGCTGCTGGACCGCTACGGTGTGCTGACTCGCGGGTGCCTGCAGGTGGAGGATTCTACCGGCGGATTCTCGCAGCTGTACCGGATTTATTCGGCGGCTGAGGATCGTGCGCTGGTGCGTCGCGGCTACTTTATTGAGGGTTTGGGTGCGGCGCAGTTCGCCGCCCCCGCGACGGTGGACCTGCTGCGTTCTACCGCCGATAGCCTCAGTATTCCCGCAGGTCCGCAGGGTTTTGGTGCGACACAGGGTTTTGGTGCGAGCGCCTACACCCCGCAACGCACCGATACGGAGCGGGTGTACGGCACGTTCACGGTGACCCTGTTGGCGGCGACCGACCCGGCGAACCCGTACGGTGCGGCGCTGAGCTGGCCCGCGATTCCCTCCTTTGCGCACGAGGGCGAGGGCACCGTGAAGCACCGCCCGGCACGCAAGGCGGGCGCCTGCGTGGTGCTGGTGGACGGCGCACCGGTGCTGTATGTGGAGCGTGGCGCGAAGACCCTGCTGGCTTTCACTACCGACCCGGTACTTCTGGAGGCGGCGGCCCCCGCCCTGGCGCGCCTGGTCTCTGCCGGTGGTACGGAGAAGATTTCGGTGGAGAAGGTCAACGATGTGGAGCTTTTGGGCACCCATACTTTGAGCGCCTCCGGTAGCGAAATTGTGGAGCATCCGGTGGAGGCTCTGCGTGCAGCACTGCAGGCACAGGGGTTCTACGCGACGGTTCGCGGACTGTCGCTGCGCCGTTCCATTTAGCCTTCTCCAGAAAGAGCCTCAAGCTTAGCCTCAGGGTAAAATTATTTCTTCAACCTCAACTTGAGCATCATAATGCCCCGCACCCTCACGGAAGGGGATGCGGGGCATTATGTTTCCCTACTCACGAACCGGGTGGTGTTCCCGGAGTCCACCACGTCGCAAGCGGCGTAGCGGAGGAATAACCGCCCGGATGTCCACGTCATCTTTGCCGTGGAGCACATAACCAAACATCGGAGCGGGAAGTCCTGTGTAGACCTGTCACTTCTTGAGGCGGCTAGTAGCCGCCGGTGAGGGTGTCCACGGCACCCAGGCACAGGTCGATAGCTTCTTCGAGCCCGAGCCCGCGGGAGCGAACGGTGCGCTGATCGCGGGGGTTGAGCTGCACGACGTGCATGGCGAAGTAGTCGACGAGCTGCAACCAGCCTCCGAGGATGACGCGGGTGCGGTCATTAATCGGCATGCCGGTGCGTTCAAGCATCCATTCGAGGTAGTCGGTAGGGTTGTTCGGGAAGTCCTCCCCACCGGGGGTGGGAACGCCGGCTACAACGAGGAAGTACGTGCGTAGCGCATTGCGCAACGCCTCTTCGGGGTTTTCGTGGTGCTCGCCAAGAGCCTCAAGGACTGCGTTGGCTTCGCGTCGGGTGACGGCTGCCGCCAGGGAGTCCTTGCCGGGAAAGTAGTGGTAGAGCAGGGCGCGGGTAATGCCTGCATCGCGGGCGATAGCGCTCATGGAGGCACCGAGCACGCCGCGACGAGTGAAATGTTCTGCAGCAATTTTCAGAATTTGCTCTTCGCGTTCGTGCGGTTCCATGCGCAGGGCACCGGTGCGAGGCTCCGCATTCTTTTGTGAATGTTCCATAACCTCTCCTATCGCATTTTCCGGTGCTTTGGAATTGTCCGATTGCACCGCTGTATTTGGGGGTGTTCCTTTAACCTCTGCATCCTTGCGCTGTTTCTGTCCCATTTCGACCCCTTCGTTCGAAATATCGAACTTCTGTGTCTTAATCGTACCGCTTTAAGGCTACTTTCAGCCTTTATTAAGGCGTTTATGACGTAGGGTGCCCAGGTTAGCATGTCTTTAATTGCTTTACATCTTTTATACTTAGAAAAATCAAAGGGGCTAAATTGAGGGTTATTGATTTATGATTTGACAGCATTTTCGAAAATACCGCACTTAAACGCTGTTTTTTGTAAAATTAATGTAGTTTTTTTAAATTAAATGTCCAATAATTTCAAAAATTTGTGAAGTTTTCGTTTTCTGTTCCACATATTCACACAAACATTCATGAGTGTCAGACAAAACTGTCTTCTGCAACCCCACACCCAAGCCCACGGTAATATTTCCACCCGCACGTAGCTCAGCCCAACTCACTCAGTACGCCTCCAGCTTGTCTCCAAGCCAACCCCGCGCAGGCGGTAGAGTAGAGCCATGCCCGCACAGAACACCCCACGCCCGCAGCCTATCGCACGCCCCGATACACAGCAGGGAATACAGCTCGCCTATCAGGCAAAGCCTGCACGCCGCACGCATCACCGTCTGCTGACCCCTCCGCTGGCTCAGAAGAACGGTATCGACCCGATTCAGCTGATCCTGCCGCGCGTGGAGGAGCTCCCCGCCGAGCTCACCCCGAACAATACGGCCCCGGCAACCATTGCGGATTACCTGATTGCGCGCTTCTACCCGAACGACCCGCAGATTATTTACGCCCGCTTTAATACCGGCGAAGTGCGTCTGGACGACGGCACGATCCTGACCGGCGATAGCCCCTATATGCCGGGCGAGCGCATCTGGTACTTCCGTGAGCTTGCCGATGAACCGCAGTTACCCTCCGACATGCCGGTGCTCTACGAGGATGAGCACGTGCTGGCGATTGATAAGCCGCATTTTCTGCCGACCACCCCGCGCGGTTCCTATATTGCGCAGACCGCGCTGACCAAGCTGCGGGTGCGCGAGCAGAACCCGCTGCTGATTCCGATTCACCGCCTGGATCGCCCAACCGCGGGCGTGCTGCTTTTTGCCAAGACCGTGGAGGCGCGCCGCCCCTTCCAGATGATGTTTCAGCACCGTCAGGTGTCGAAGACTTACCGTGCCGTGGCGCCGGTTCCCGCCGATGCAACCGCCGCCGAGCAGGCGTTGAGTGCGGAGGGGCTGCAGGTGCGTTCGCATATTCAGAAGATTCGTGATCAGCTGCAGGTTCAGCAACTTTCGGAGGAGCAGTGCGCGGCGCAGGGTGTGGAGCCGAATACGCTGACGACCGTGAAGATTCTGCGGACTTTCACCCCGAGTGCACAGGCGGTTGAGGGATGGCGCGCCGAGCCTACGCTGAACAAAAAACAAGAATGGGCGCTCTATGATTTGGCCCCTCACACCGGCAAGACGCACCAGCTGCGGGCGCACCTGAACCTTTTGGGTTCCCCCATTCTGGGCGATGTGCTCTACCCTCAGGTGCTACCCGACGCGCCAGACCGCCCGGAGTACCCGCTGCAACTGCTGGCGTACAGCCTGCACTTTGAGCACCCCATCACCGGCGAGCGAGTGGATCTGTACAGCGGGCGTTCGCTGACTGCCGCCTCCTAACCGGTTTTTGAATGGCGTTCACCCCGTTCCCTGCGGTGCATCTTCTCGGCGGGCTCTCGAAAAGGAATCGCACCCGAGAGCCCGCCCACAGTATTCGGGCGTTCAGAGGGCAAAAAGTGGGATAATTTCAGACGTAATACTTCACCGCTACTACAGAGGGTCCATGAATTCCCAGCCGTCTTCCCACAACGAGCAGTCTCTGGAGTCGATGAGCGAGTACGCCCAGCGCACCTCCTCGCACGCCGCTGCCGCAGCCGACAGCGTCACCGGCACCTTCGTGCACCGCATCCTCGGTGTTCCCGGCGCCCTCATCGGTTCGGTACAGGTTCCCGACCCGCGCCCGCTGAGCCAGCGTCTGAGCGCGTGGCACTACTGGTGGCAGGCGCACCTGCTGGACTGTGTGATTGATGCCGGTCAGCGTCACCTGCGCGAAGGCGATATTACTGCCGCACAGGAGGGGCTGCACCGCGCCCGCGCACTATTGCGCGGCATTAACGTACGTAATTACGGCCGCTTCGCGAACGACTACTTTGACGATATGGCGTGGCTGACCCTCGCGGTGGGCCGCATGAACTCCTTCTGCATTGAGCTGACCGGCGCTAATGATGTTGCCGCCCAGGATGCTGGTGCGGCCCTCTTCGAGCAGCTGGCGAAGGGTTTCTCCCCGGTGGGTGGCATGAGTTGGCGCAAGTCCAAGCGTGATTTTGTGAATGCTGCGGCAACCGCGCCGACTGCTCTGGCGTATGTGCGCGCGGGCGACCCGAAGACTGCCGCCGCGCTGATGGACTGGATGAATGAAACCCTCTGGGATGCAGAACGTTCGCTCTATATTGACGGTGTGAACGTGCGCGGCGACGAGTACGACTACGAACGCGGCGAATACACCTACAACCAGGGAACCGCCCTGGGTGCCCTGCTGAGCCTCGCCGCCTCCGGCGTGCCCTGCGAGGTGGACCCCGCAGAACGCGCAGAGCGCCTCATCGTCGGCATCGTCAAGCACATGACCGAAGAGGTGGAGTTCCTCTCCGGTGCGCGCCGCCGCATCCTCATCTCGCACGGCGACGGCGACGGCGGCCTGTTCACCGGCATTCTCGTGCGCTACCTGGGCATGGCGGCATCCTCGCCGCTGCTCAGCGATGAGGCGCGAGCGCTCGCCTCAAACCTGGTGTACTCGACCGCACGCGCCCTGTGGGAGGGTCGCCGCGAGTTCGACCCCAACCTGCCGATGAACGAGTACGGCATTGACCCGAATGAGATTCGCGGTAAGGCGCTCGTGCAGTTCTCCCCGCGGTTCACCGAGCCGATGAGCAAGGTTGTGAAACCCGGCGCGCCGGTGGAGCTGTCCACTCAGGTGCAGGCGTGGACCATTTTTGAGACGGCGGCGCGCCTGGCGCATGCGCGTCACCTCGCCTCCCACAGTTTCTAAAAGCACAGTTTCTAAAGTACGGCTTCTAAAACCCTGCTGTTCTTTGCCCCCAGCCCTCATCTTCTCCCTTCAGTGCAGAAGGTTAGGGCCTGTGCAGAAGGTTAGGGCTAGATTCATTGCGGGGGCGTGTACACGGGCGTACGGTGAATTTTATGCTTGCACCAGAATCACAACAGGTCACTGCCAGCCCGAACTCCAACACCATTTTCATGGTCTGGAAGTTCAAGGAGGGCATCTCTGAAGATGCGCTCATTGAGGGGTTCCAGAACCTCTGCGGGCTCGTCATTAACCTCAACCACACCGCCGCGAACCGCTACTCGCCCGAGAACGCTAACGTCGTTCTGGGCATTAGCCACAGCGCGTGGCTGACCCTGGATCTACCCAAGCCGCTGCCGCAGGAGCTCGTGGAGTTCGAGGAGATTAGGGGCCCCAAGCACACCGCAGTGTCCACTCCCGGTGATCTGCACTTCCACATCCGCGCGACCCAGCCGTCCGTCGCCTACGATATGGCCTCCGCTATTACTGCGGCGCTACGCGATATTGCTGAGACCGTGGATGAGGTGCACGGCTTCCGCTACTGGGACGGCCGCTCCATCATCGGTTTTGTGGACGGCACCG
>ERZ773046.1282-NODE-1282-length-14626-cov-19.517329_pt1 | contig 14626 bp, 7 predicted proteins | sample MGYA00580634_ERZ773046 | MGnify/ENA primary metagenome ERZ773046 (study PRJEB29015, sample SAMEA2738127) | human oral metagenome | biome: human oral; feature: human-associated habitat; material: saliva | place: China | collected 2159 ... | reverse complement strand
GAGCTGTAGCAATCGACTCCTGTCGACTGCTACAGCTCATTTTCTTTCTGCCGTTGTCACCGATGACTTCCAAAACTGTGGTAATCACCCTGATTCCTTACAGACATGGCTCATGCCCGACATCATTGGTGACGACAGCATAAAGGCTGACGACCCAATGTATGGTAAGTCTGCATGGTGCACAATTGAAATTCCTCAGAACATTAAGGCAGGTAGCTACAAATTAAACTTACTGCTACAACAAGATGGTAAGACTGTAAGCACCATCCCATTCACAATCAAAGTGCTCAATCGCAAGCTTACCCTCTCTGACAACTTCCATCTCAACTTCTGGCAACAACCCTATGCTGCGAGCAGATACTACGGTGTAGCCCCTTGGAGCCAAGCACATCTTGACATCCTACGTCCTTATATGCAACTTCTTGCACGTGCAGGACAACGTAATGCTTCAGCCATCCTCTTCTACGAACCTTGGGGCGTACAGAGCAATGACAAGTTCGATGCGATGATTGAAACGACACGAAAGGCAGATGGTACATGGTCGTATGATTATACTGCCTTCGACCGTTGGATTTCGTTCCTCGACTCTTGTGGAATCAATGGAGATATCAACTGTTTCTCAATGGTGCCTTGGGACATGACTTTCACCTATTATGATGAAGCCTCGAAAAGCTATAAGGAACTAAAAACGACAACTAACAGCAAAGAGTACAGCAACTTATGGATTCCATTCTTACGTTCCTTTGCTGCCCACCAGAAGGAGAAAGGTTGGTTTGACAGAACGGTCATAGCAATGGACGAACGCGCCCTCGATGCTATGCAAGACGCCTACCAAATTGCGCAGGAGGCAGCACCGGGTATCAAGATGTCATTAGCAGGAAACTACCACAAAGAACTTGTCGATAAAATCTATGACTATTGCATTGCTTGGAAGCAACAGTTCACACAAGAAGACCTTGCTTTGAGAAATTCGAAAGGTTGGATTAGCACCTCCTACACAGCTTGTCCCGATGCAATGCCAAATGTAGGTAGCAACAACGAACCAATTGAAGCAACCTACCTCCCACTCTATTGCCTTGCTAATGGGTTCAATGGTTTCCTCCGCTGGGCATGGATGAACTGGACTGATAACCCTATGTATGACAGCCGCTTTAAGTTGTTCACACCAGGCGACACCTACATCGTATATCCAGGAATGCACTCAAGCCGCCGTTTTGAACATATAATAAGAGGTGTTCAAGACGTTGCCAAGATTGAGACATTACGCAAGGAGTACAAGCAAAAAAGGAATCAGAAAGCCTTGCAGCTGTTAGAAGATGCCCTTTCTCAGTTCAAAAATCCAACACCAAACGAGGCTGAATTGAGAGAAAGTATATACAAGATTGAGTCACTACTCAATAAGTAAACCTCACTTGTTGATAGTCCTTCTTTTTACAATAAGAGTATTATATCCTCTGAATATAAATCTCACTAAGCATAGACATCTGCGCTCAGTGAGATTTTTTGTATCCAAAAAATTAGACAATAACTTCATTCATCATGAAAGATACTAATTAGCTATAATTTTACTATTTAACAATTATAGCATCCATCGTTATTATTCTGATAGGATATTCCAACTGATACAATGAAGTGCACCACCTTCTTCTGCAATCTCAGCCATTTCAATTTGATGAATACAACAATCTGGGAAAGCTTCTTCTATATACTTAAAAGCAACAGAATCTTCTTCAATTCCGAATATAGGCATAACAATATTCTTCCCAACTTGTAAGAAATTAATGTAAGCCCAATTAAACTCTTTTTTAGGAGAACATACCTTATTATTGAATCTCATCTCTGTCACTTTAAACCCATACTTTTCAAGTTCACTTCGTATGGCAATAGCTTCATCAGGATATTCATCGCCATGATTACCCATCAATATATGATTACCACCACACCACTTTATGAAACCATCAGAGTGTCCATACTTATCTGTATCTTTTGCATCAAAATCGCCATGCATTGTCCAAGGTATAATTATGACTGGGCATCCTAATTCAGATTCAAGTTTAACTTTAAACTCTGCATCATCTTTCTCACATTGATTTTCCACATATACTTTATCAGTCATCACTATATACGGACCACAAGTAACCATATTACCTCCATCAATAATAAGATCAGTGGATTTATAGCTGATATTCATACCACGCAATACTTTTAAACTATCCGTTATATACTCCTTATCATTTTCGTCTTTACTATTAACAAGGTAGTCTGGATAGTAGCGATACTTTAAGAACTCATATTTCCCTAATTGAAAAGGCATATAATCGCGTGCCCAATAATCCTTAGTATATTTCAATTCTCGATGTTCAATCCCTATATTTTCCAGTAAATCTTTAAGACGTTGATAAAATATAGGATGACTACTCTTTAATAAGGGAGAAAAATAGACAACATTGGTTTCTACATCGTGCATCAACTTATCACATCGAACATACCTATATGCCCTATCTTTAAATGAAGTAAAGTCACAATATAGTTCTTCTGCTTGTGGGTGCTCTGCGTAATCACCAAGGATATAATTAACCTTCTTTTCTACTGTCTGACCAGCCGTAAGTAGATTAATACGTGGTTTACGAATATAACTCACCATTCCACTGTTATGCTCAATAATTAAAGGTTGGTCAGAGTCATAGCCAGTAGCATCATAGCATCTGAACAATTCTGCACAAGCCCAAGGACCCTCCAGAACATCACCATTTTCTTTGTTCATCAACTGACGTATTAATATTCCACCAAAACAAGCATCACTATTCAAGATGTACTTTTGAGTATTCTTTCCCCTCTTGCCTATATTAGATATGGTATCGATTGTACTACCAAAGTTCAAATCTATCCCACCGAAATTATTTACATACCAACATAAAGAATTGGAAATACGAGGATGAGTGATGATGTCACGATGATTCCTATTATAAAAATAGAATTCAACTTCCTTAAAGAGATAAAGTGTATTTCCTTTCCGAATAGCAAATTTTCCAAACAGTAGTTCTGCTATCTGATTAAAGTATTTCTCAATTTCACCTATTTCAATACAGGTATTAATAGACATCAATTCTTTTAGTTGTTCAATACCACCCATGATAATTATTTATTATACTAAACACGCATCCTATTTAATCAGGTATAACTTTGAAATTAGTCGACAACTGCAAATATAAGTATTTCCTTTGATATTATGACTATCAAGTAAACTTTTTCCACATATAAACTTATATCAAGCTGTAATATTATACTTTTAAATCTATAACCAACAACAAAACGAGCAATGAATCATATGCCTACAAAAGGAATGTATAAGTCGAAGTAATTGTAAATAAAAACTCAACACTCAAAAATAAAGAGATGCTTAATTGGATTCGAAAAGACGCCCAATTGGCTTGCAAAAGATGCCCTTTTAAGGTCTTACTAACGCCCTTTTTGAGTCCAATTAAGCACCTTTACAAATACAATCTTATAACTATCTGATTACATGATGATTACAAGAGGAGTAAATTTAGTCATCTTTAGCATACAAACAGGATGTAAAAGCATGCATTTTGTAAACAAGTTTCAACAAAATAGTTGCTAAAATAAACAGAGAAAAACAATCTATCTCTGCCACCACATTGGTGTTGCATAATCATCAGGACCACCTAAAAGTTCGACAGCCTTGTCGTAATTACTGCGATTATAAATCTGTTGATTCTTATCAAAAGGTATTCTATTAGGCGTCAACAACGTATAACCGTTTGTTGCCTGTGGTACAGAGAAGATACGTGGATAACCCGTACGACGAATTTCGTTCCATGCTTCCTGTCCATTTGGGAACAAAGCAATCCACTTCTGTGTAATTAAACGCTCCATTTTCTCATCCATAGGCGCATTGTCGTCCCATTTAATGGTAATCGTAGAAGCCTTTGCAGCTGCTCCACCAAAGCCACCTAAGGCATCTGCATAGTTAGTTTCTGTCGAGGTGTCATCCAACAAATAGTTTACAACACCATCTGCTCCCCATTGATTGAAAGACAATATTACGCCTCGTTCATAATACTCCTTGGCAGTACCACCGCCCATATTCCAACCACGCAAGACACCTTCCGCCTTACAAAAAGCCATTTCCGATGCAGTGAGCCATAAACTTGGCGTCGTTTCTTGCACATTGACTGTTGAATAAAGACGCTTAGCAACAATGTTACTCCCTATCGCTGCTCCAGCCCGACAACCAATATATTTACGCTGTCCTGCCGTCATAGGCTGTAGGAAATACATACTCATACGTGGGTCTTTATATCCCGTCATATAACTTTCGATATCAGCACAGACACGACTGTCGCCCCATGAAACAGCAGTTGTCCACAAACCCGACTTATTATAACGAATAGCACAATTGTCCTCATTCCCTTCTATGACACCATCTCTCACCGCTTGTTCAGCTAAAGAACGTGCCAACATTGGTTCTACATTACTGATACGCACAGCAATGCGCAATTTAAGCGAATTAGCAAACTTACGCCACTTATTGAAGTCACCCTTATATACGAGGTCGTATGGTGCAAAGACTATCATTTCCTTAGCCAGTTGCGTGTCAGATGAGATATAAGTAGTAGCCTCATTTAGGTCCTTTATCAGCTGTAAATAGATATCTCTCTGAGATGTATAAACCTCCGTATTATCTGCATTCATACTGAGTGGGAAAGGTCCATAGATATCCGTAAAACGCAGGAAAGCCTGTGCTCGCAGAATCAATGCCCACGCATAAGAAATATTCTTCTTACCATTCAGCTTGACAACCTCATTAAAAGCAGACACCATAGGAGGGGCATAAGAGGCTGGCCAAGCACACCAAGCATTACTTGCATTAAAGAGCGTATGGTTCTTAGGTAATTCCTTGGTATAGGTTGTATAACGTCCCAGATAATTACCGACAAAATCTATCATTGTTTGATAGGCATTCTCCTGTTCTGGAAAAGCAACCCCCTGCATCTGAATCAAGAATGAACCGACAGCGTAGTTATCACGTTTTAACTCCTCTGGTGATAGCTTACTGCCTGGTCGGTTAATATCAACGAATTCACCCGTACAGGAAGAAAAGACTGTCAGCAGACAGAAGAAGAAAAACAGTTTCTTTCTACTCAACTTCATGATCTTAGAGTTTTACGTTGATACTAAAGCCCAATGAGCGTTGACTGGGCTGCATGAAATAATCAAATCCCTGATAATAAATATCTGTTGAGGAAGTTGCCTCGGGGTCAAAAGGTGCCTTACAATATAACATCAAGAGGTTTCTTGCTGTCAAAGCGACTGACACCTTTGCGCCACGAATCAGTTTATCAAAGGTATAACCTAAATAAAGTTCCTTAATTCGGGCGTTAGTAGCACTGTAGACATACTCATCCCAAATCGGAGTTTCTCCTCCGACAACTGTATAATACTTCTCCGTAGAAACCAACTGATTGCCAACTGAAACACCACCATTGTTTCTCAGTTCTGCTGTCTTCCTTGAAACGCCATACGAATCCATGAAAGCTTGGGTCTGTGACACGCAGACACCACCCAAACGAACTGTTATCAACATTCCGAGTTCTATACCCTTCCATGAGAAATTATTGCTCAAACCAAGTTGCGCCTTAGGTAAAACAGAACCAACTAACTTAGGTGAAGCTAACTCCATCTGCATCACTTGTCCATCGGTATTAAGCAGAATATTACCTTGTGCATCACGCTTAAAATCGGTGAATGTATAGAGATCCCCCATCGTACCGCCTTGCGTCAATATCACCTCACACCCATTCAAACCACCTTGGCGTAAAGTTTCATTAGGATTATCAAGTAATCTAACAACCCGGTTACGGTTTGTACTATAAGTCATATTGCTTGACCAACGAAGATTACTCCACTTCTTGTTATAGCCAATGCTCAATTCTAAACCTCGATTCTGTACGTCTCCTGCTTGTATATACTCACGATTAAATGCACCACCAAGTGTAATCGAACGAAGGAAGGTTTGATTCTTCGTATCTGATTGGTACAACGTGAACTTTACAGACATAGCTTCTTTAAACAGATGTGCCGTCATTCCCGCTTCCCAAGAGTTCGTACGCTCTGGATAGAAGTTGTCTGGAAACTTATAAGTAACCGTATGGTAAGTGCCTGTAGAAGGAACATACTCATACCGCCAAGCAGAGGAAATATTAGGAGAAATGGCAGAACCCACTGATGCCCACGAAGTACGGAACTTCAAAAAGTCAACGAACTTCGGCAATTTGAGCATCTTTGAGAGAATAGCCGACATACCCACAGAAGGATAGAAGAAGGACTGTTGGGCTGTATTACTAAGTGAAGAATCCCAGTCGTTACGCCCTGTCACTGTCAGATAAACACGTTCTTGCCAGCCTAACTCCACACTCCCAAGTACGGAATGAATTGCATGACGCGTGATATCAAAGATTGGACGGTTATCTCCCGACACTCTATTATAATCTATTCCATTAGGAGTAAAGATATTTGAAGGCGCTTTTAAACCTCCTTGAAAGCCTGACACGTCATAGGATGTATGTGAGAAAGCACTACCAACGTTTGCTACCAGCGAGAGAGTACCCCACCGTTTAGTAACGTCAGCCATAACATCTGCATAGAAAGAACGGTCATTTATCTTGCAATAACTATAATATCCGTAAGGCGAATGAGCGAAGATATCAAGCGTTGAAGCGTATCGTTTGTCTTCCAATCTATTAACAGCTTCATCCCAACGAAGTCTTCCTTCAAGAGCAAACCAATTCGTAAGATGATACTTCACACCAAGGTCTGTAAGGTATCTATTACGCTTTGTTGTCTTCAACATACGGTTCGTAACCCAATAAGGGTTTTGCATCTTCAAGTCATCTCCATAGTTCCAGTTCTGCAAATTGATATTGCGCACTGCATCATAGGTTTCAAACTCCTTTATAGCATTAAAGTTCTCACCACGCGGAAAAAGATAAACAGAGGTCAGCGGATTAAAGTATTGTCCCTGTGCCAACATATTCTTGTCATTTTCTCTGACGAACTTAAAGGAGAAAGTTAGCCTTAACTTATCCTCCAATGCGGTAAATACGTTTTTAAATGTGAGGTTATAACGTTGGAAATCGTTGTTAGGAATAATACCAGACACCGTCGATGAACCTAAAGATAGGTATACTTGATTACGCTCAGTACCTGCCGTCAGACTTATATTATTCGTAAAGTTGACTCCTGTACGGAAGAAATGCTTTGGCGTGTAACCACCAGTACCCGACGTATTCTTCGTCCCCCATGACTTCATCTCATTGGCACGATTGCCGTATTCATTCTGGAAATCAGGTAAGACGAAGGGAGAAAGGAACTGTGTACTTGTAGAAAACTCGACCAATGTCTTCCCCACTCGACCCGATTTTGTCTTAATCATCACAGCCCCCTGTGCTGCAGCTGACCCATAGAGGGCTGCTGCAGCAGCACCACTAAGCACCGACACACTCTCAATATCATCAGGATTAATATCCGAAATACCCTCTGCACCAGGCTGTATCGAATAGATACCCCCCTTCACATCATCATTACTACGGTTGTTAATAGGAATACCATCGACCACATAAAGCGGTTGATTGCTCTGCGCTAAAGACTTCGGACCACGCATTACCACACGTGCTGCACCGCCCATTCCTGCTGCTGACTCATTGACAGAGATACCAGCCATCCTACCCGCCAAAGCATTGGCAATGTTAGTTGTCTTCACCTTGTTCAACTCGTCACCATCCATCTGCTTGACATTATAGTTCAAAGCCGTACCCGAACGGCTGATACCCAAAGCTGTTACAAAGACTGCATCTAACTCATAGGGACTCTCCTTCAACACAAACAACTGATTGTTTCTATTCTCTATACGCGTTTCTATCGCATCAAAACCGATACAAGAAATAACCAAAATAGGGTTAGGTGTTTCTGATTTTAGGACAAACTTACCCTCTAAATCAGACATCGCACGTACCTTAGAACTACCCTTTACCATGATGGTTGCACCAATAAGCGGATTACCCTCTACATCTTGCACCTGCCCATTAAAGGTATAGAGCGTTGGCGCAACAGGCTCCTCTCTCTTACGTTGTTGGCAAGCAGCTTCCGTACTATTCGTATATCTATTTTTTATAGCTGGTTTCTCCTTCTTCAGATAGATAATATTATCAATGATTTTATAAGTTATCCCCGTATTTTCAAAGAGTCTATTCAAGACAAAATCAATCGGTAAATTACTTATAGAAACAGCATTAACCTTCTGTTTTCCAAGCGCATCATCATAGAAAAAACGATACTTAGTTTTCGACTTAATTCGTTGTATAACAGTCTTTAAATCAGTTTGGTTTGTTGTTAGTGATACCTGTGCAGAAACACTATGTACACCTATCATCAAAAGAAAGGCACACATAAACGTTCTGAGGGAAAGTAATACTTTCAGACGACCATCTATCACCATGGAATCAGTTTAAATAGTATTATTCTTACAATACACTAACAAAACATTGAGTTTACATACACAAAGATAGTCAATTATCTTTATTTAATGAAGATGCCTCATACCCATTTCACATAAATTAACCCCTTCATTCCTCTTTACAAGTATAAAAAGTGTATCTTTGTTCATAAATATTGAAATTCTCCTGCTAACAACATTGCAAAAAATAAAGTTGTAGATAGGATAGAACCATAGTAAGCAGGATTAAAGAATAAACAATGACATTACCAGAACAAAGGTTCCGACAGATATTTAGGGCATTATATCCTTCCCTCTCCTTCTATGCTACTCGTCTTGTACAAGACGATGAGGCAGAGGATATCGTACAGGAAGCTTTCATGGAGTTATGGAAACGAAAAGAAGACATTGAAGACGAGAGTCATATCAAGGCTTTCCTTTATCGTATTGTCTATACTCGTGCACTCAATGTCATTAAGCACCGCACCGTTGTCAACAACCATGCTGACAGCGTGAAGAAAGTAACTCAGTTCAAGTTAGACTATTATGACCCAGAGGCTAACGACGTAATGGGCTACATAGAAGGACTGGAGACAAGAAAGCAAATCAACGATGCCATCAGCGAACTTCCTGCTAAATGTCGTGAAGTTTTCATACTGAGTTATCAGCACGATAAGAAAAACAAGGAGATTGCAGAGCAGTTAGGAATCTCGATTCGCACTGTTGAGGTGCATCTATACAAGGCTTTGAAGACTTTAAGAACAAGGTTAAAGCGACATACTTAAGGACTTTTCAAAGAAAAAGTATGTGGCAAGAAATTTATAGTGGTTATAAGTGGCATCTCTTAAAAGTTTAAACACAAAAAGTAGACCTTATATTCCAAACCACAAAATACCTCTCTTTGTCCTGATTTTTCACATATTGCTTTTATAAAGACCACAAAATGGCTTGCAATTAACGCCCTTTAGGCTTGCAAAAGGTGCCCTTTTGAGGTCTTACTAACGCCCTTTTGAAGTCCAATTAACCACCTTTTAAAATCCTTATTCACAACTATCTGATAGTAAACAACTTACAAATGCACTAAAATAATTCACTTTTATGCTATTTTTCCACCTTTTCTTCGAATATTTTGTCAATATATTTCCTTGCCTTTTTGAGATAAATCCCCCACGGAGATATGAAGCTAACAGCGCTTTTATTTAAAGACACGTAGCCCACAGAGGCATCGATGGCGTAAGAAATAAAGGAATATAACAAGAATATTTATTGAGAAGAATACGCCATCAACCCTTAGTTAGCAATGTAAACACATTATATAATCTGATGATATATCAATCTTTATAACATTTTTTATTAATTCCTATTACGTAAAAAGACGAATTAGGTTGTTATAAGAAGTGAGTAGCAGGAAAACTGCTGACTAAAATATTAAAATACAATACGCCTCAGTTGAAACAAAACAGAATGAGTGAAATAAATAACAAGACCATTAAAGACTATCTTATTGGCAAAGCAACAGCCAAGGAGATGGAGCAGTTAGCTGAATGGCTGGCAGTCTCGGAGGAAAACCAAAAGGAATTCTTCGAGATGGAGTTGGCTTTCCATTTAGGAAAGAACAACTCGTTGGCTACATCTAAGAAAATTGAAGAAGCAGAGACTAAACTATTTGACCAAATCACTGAATACGAAGAACAGAACAGAAATAAGAATAAACTTTATTTCCTCCGCTATGCTGCAGCAATTATTGTTGCCGTATTACTGATTGGAGGAGGACTCTTTGCATATCTTCACCAGTCTGCAGAAACCATCACTGTTGCAGCAATGAACGAGGTAAAGAAAGTCGTTTTACCTGATAATTCTACCGTTTGGCTCAACAAGGGAGCTACAATTAGTTATGCAGATAACTTTGAGGGCGACGAGCGTAAGGTAAACTTAAAGGGCGAAGCACTGTTCCACGTAACAAAAAATGCTGAAAAACCATTCATTGTAAACAGTGATGGAGCATCAGCAAAGGTATTGGGAACAACCTTCAACTTTAAAGATCAAGCTGCTGATGGAAAAGAAGTTATCAGCTTGATAGAAGGTAGATTGGAAGTAACAGGACTGAATGGAGAAGGAAAGGTTGTCCTTCATCCCAACCAAAAGGCTACTGTCAGCAAGGATTCCAAGACCATTAAGACAGAAAATAGTTATGCACTTGCCGACGCTGTATGGCGTGACGACATAATCCCATTTAACAATATGCGAATCAATGAGATTGCTAAAATCCTTGAGCAGCTCTACGATTACAAGATTATTGTTGACGCTAATTTAGACCACACAAAAACTTACACAGGTGTTATCAAGAGAAACAAAGATATAAGAAATGTCTTAGACGGACTTTCTTATACCATCTCTTTCCACTACACCATTCACGACAAAGAGATAACCCTCTCAGAATAAGTATCTGAGAGAGCTATCTTTTTGCCACGAAACGTCTAATTCAGTTTCTTAAATTTTAACTATATAACTCGTTTCTAACGATAAGTCAACTCTACTTCAATAACAACTTGAAACGCAATTAGCGGTCAGCACCATTGGTGCTTACCATCCGTACGACATGTGTTAGGCATCAACACATTGATTGAAGATAAAGAGAAAGGGGTATTAAGTTCGTTTTAACGAAGAGAGTAAGACGCTAACAGCTTTCCAAGATGAGAAAGATTTAATCAGATAACACTATAAAAAAGAATTATTTACGTGAGAAAGCAATATCTATTCTCACGTAAATAATTCAATAAAAGGATTTCTAAAGGACGTGCGAACCAGCCAAAGCCCAATAGGCAAAAGCAAGAACAGCAAGCGTAATGATGATGCGAAAGATACAACCAGTTATCTTCTTAATCAGAATAAGACCGATAACTAATACGGCAAGAAGGGCTATAAAATATTGTAAATTCTCCATTAAAACATGCTTTATTTGAATAAATGTCTGAATACAGCAGGTATTGGTGTCTCAAACTCCATACGCTGATGTGTAACAGGATGATGAAAACAGAGTACGTATGCATGTAGACAAAGACGATGAAGTGGATCATCACCATTACCATACTTTATGTCACCGCAAACAGGATGTCCCATATCAGCTGAATGTACACGAATCTGGTTCTTACGACCTGTCTCTAACTGATACTCAACAAGGCTGTGCGCTACCGTACGATCAAGTACATGGAAATGTGTAACGGCATATTTTCCACCATTATCCACTGGCGAGCTATAGGTTACATATGACTTATTATCCTTTAACCAATTGGCAATCGTACCTTCATCATGCTCCATCTCACCACTGACTACAGCCACATAACGACGGTCATAAACGATATTATGCCAGTCATGTTCAAGTAACTGCTCCGTCTGTATGTCCTTAGCATAAATCATCAGTCCTGATGTATCACGGTCAAGTCGATGGACAACATGTGCCGTACACTTCTGCTTTGTCTTACGGAAATAATCGTCAAGAACAGTCTTCACATTCAATGAAGAATGGCCAGCAGCCATTGAAAGAATACCAATATTCTTTTCAATCACTACCAAAAATCTGTCTTCATAGACGATCTTCACATAGCGACTACGGAAGAGATCGTTCTTCTTGCTCTTGCTAACAGATATCTTGCCGCCAGCCTTCAGTGGATGGTCAAACTGTGTAACGCACTTACCATTCACCTTGATACCACGATTCTGTAGCGTTGCCTTAACCTTACTCTTACTCTCATTCAGGTTAGCCAGCAACCATTCAAGCAACGGAGCGGGGGCCGTCACCTTATAATGCTTATATTTTTCTTCTGTATATGGGTTCTTTCTTATCATACTACAAAAGTACAAAGAAATAATGATTAAAACTATTACACGCCTAATAAATCATCCGAATGACCTACGACTGAGATAAAACAGCTAATATATTGCTTTCTTATAATAAGATTGTCAATACGCTCAATGCCGTTTTAGAACATCTTAACCCACTCACGAAAGCGTGCAACACCTTCTTCGCCAAACTTGGAAAGACTTGCTATTGCCTGCTCAATCGTCTTCTCCTCATCAAGATGAGACTTGGAAAAGAACTTATCAGCATAACAAATTACCTTCTCTTCCATGGTTTCAGGGAGGAAGTCTTGCTGAGGAAGTGGCAGCTTTTGTGCAATGATTTGGCTACGAGTGATACCCGCTCCAGTATGACGTTCACAAACGCGAGCATGTCGCGGGAAGCCTTCTGCACGCAACATCTCTGCACCAATACGACCATGACAGATATAAGGCTCAGTGCCGAAACATTGTATACCTGGGGCATTGCAACGAACAATACCTATATCATGTAGCATAGCAGCTTCCTCTATAAACTGACGGTCAAGCGATAACTCTGGATGACGATCAGCAATAGCAAGTGCTTTATCCGCTACAGCACGACTATGAACAAGAAGGATATGACGTAGTTCGTCATCCTCGGGATAGTATTTATTGATAATTACTTGGTAATCCATATCACGAAAAAAGCCACACCTCCTCTCCCAGTCGGCTTACACCGCCATGAATGAGGAGCCGTGGCCCTATCATTTATAATACTGATTCTTTATTCTTCGTGTGCTCTCTCGATGTAAGCAATAACGTCGCCCTTGTCTACCTTAGCACCCTGCTTAGCGTTGATTTCCACTAACTTACCACCAAGGGCAGCAGGAACAGTTACAAACTCACCCCAAGGAGCCTGAATGTAGCAGAACACATCACCTTCTTTATACTCCTTACCGATGAATGGTTCGATAGCTGGAGCAGCCTCACCATCACCCTGGAATTCCCAGAAGAGCTGACCCTTAACAGGAGAAACAATAGCATCAGCCTTAGCATGCTTGAATGCTGCTGCCTCCTCTGGGCTTACCTTTGCACCGAGTTTCGCATCCTTTGCAGCCTGAAGGTCAGCAAGGAAGTTCTTCTTAGCCTGTCCGCTCTTGTAGTTACGGTACTGCTCTGGGTGCATAGCCAACTCGAAGAGTTCCTCATCATCCTGTCCGTAATCCCATCCGTTCTCATCCATTTCCTTACGGAAGTCGTCAAGAGCGTTTGGAAGTAAGGTGTGAGGATCGGCATCAGTGAACTCAAGACCCTTCTGCTTAGCAAGGTCTTTCAACTCCTGACATATCTCACCAGGAACACGACCACTCTTACCAAGAATCATTCCCCACATAGAATCGTCCATCATTACGAAGCGACCCTTACCCTGCTCAAGGGTGAGGAGGTTCATAAGAGCAATGTTCTTTGTATATTGTGAGAATGGAGTTACCAATGGAGGATAACCTACGCGTGGCCATACATATGCCACCTCATCGAACAACTTAACGAGCATATCATCTACAGAAAGCTCTGGTTCGCCCTTCTTCTTGCGGAGGTTATTGATAGTTGAACGAATACCACCAAGGTCAGCCATCATAGAACCCATCATACCACCTGGCAAACCACACTCAAGGAGCAATGAACTCATAATCTTGTTCTGTGGGTTGATGAAGTAGCCGAGCCACTCATCAATAAACTCCTGAGTCATAGCACGTGCCTTCATGTAGGCATCCATGTTGATTTCTGGTACATCAAAGCCAGCGTTCTTCAACATGCTCTGTACAGAGATAACATCTGGATGAACCTTACCCCATGACAATGGCTCAATAGCAACATCAAGAATATCAATACCATTCTTGGCTACCTCAAGCATAGAAGCCATTGACAAACCTGGACCAGAGTGACCGTGATATTCAAGAATAATGTCTGGATGTTTCTCCTTAATGCGACGAGTCAACTCACCAAGGAATGCAGGCTGACCGATACCAGCCATATCCTTCAAACAAAGTTCCTCTGCACCAGCTGCAATTTCCTCATCAGCTAACTTACAGTAGTACTCAATTGTATGAACAGGAGAGGTAGTGATACAGAGTGTTCCCTGTGGAGTCATACCAGCTTCCTTAGCCCACTTCAATGCAGGCGCAATATTACGAATATCATTCAGACCGTCGAAAAGACGAGTGATATCCACACCCTGAGCATGCTTTACACGATACATCATCGCACGAACATCATCAGGTACAGGATACATAC
>ERZ773046.1279-NODE-1279-length-14644-cov-3.263897_pt1 | contig 14644 bp, 11 predicted proteins | sample MGYA00580634_ERZ773046 | MGnify/ENA primary metagenome ERZ773046 (study PRJEB29015, sample SAMEA2738127) | human oral metagenome | biome: human oral; feature: human-associated habitat; material: saliva | place: China | collected 2159 ... | reverse complement strand
AGATAAATATGATGCTTTAAAAAAATCTACTAGCGAGATACCAAAAGAGATTGAAAAGTTATCAAATGCTTTTAGGCAAAAACAATCAGTTCTAAAGACTAATGGAACGTTGTTACAAAGTCAAAAGGAGCATTTAAAACACTTAGAAAGCACTTATGGTAAGAGTAATGTTGCTGTTCAGAAATATAAAGAAACAGTAGCAAATACGAGCAAAGCATATAAGAAGACTGAACAGGAAGTCAAAAGCCTTGAAACGCAAATTAAAGGCTTAAATAGTACGTTAAGTACTCAACAGAAAGAATTAGGAGCATTACCAACTAAAATAGCGAACGCTGAAACAAGCTATTTTAAATTAAGAGATGCAGTTGAGAAAACTCATACTGCATTTAGAAATAGTGGTGGTAGGTTAGCTGATACAGCTCAAAGATTTAATGATGTTGGTACTAGAGCACAAGTTTTAGGACAGAAGATGTCGGGAGTTGGTGACGGTTTAACAAGAGCTACTGCTGGGATATCTTCTGGAATGTTATTGGCCGCTAGAAGTGCAATCAATTTTGAAAGTGATTTTGCTGGAGTAGTTAAGACTGTAGATGCCACACCACAGCAATTAGATAAGATAAGACAGAGTTTCTTAAATCTTTCTACAGAGATCCCTGTTAGTGCAAATGAATTAGCTAGAATTGGTGAAGTAGCTGGGCAGTTAGGTATTAAAACTGAAAATATAGTTGACTTCACAAAGACCATTGCAGATTTAGGAGCTACTACTAACTTAAGTAGTGAAGAAGGTGCAGCAAGCTTAGCTCAATTCATGGCTGTAATGGGAACAAGTCAAAGTAGTATTAGAAATCTAGGTTCTACATTAGTAGAATTAGGAAATAACTTTGCCACTAATGAAAAATCTATTGTAGAAATGTCACAACGACTTTCTGGGATGGGTAAACAAACTAATATGTCAGAGGCTGATGTATTAGGATTAGCGGCTGCAATGAGTACTGTTGGTATTGAAGCAGAAGCTGGTGGTAGTGCAATGACACAGGTTATGACAAAAATGCAAAACGCAGTAATGTCTGGTGGAGAAAACTTAGGTAAGTTTGCTAAAGCTGCTGGAGTTAGTGCTGGAGAGTTTGCTAATGCATTTAATAATCGACCTGTAGAGGCACTTGGATTAGTTCTTAAAGGTCTTAAGAATGTAAAAGAAAGTGGAGGTAATGTTAACGATGTACTAGCATCATTAGGTGTAACAGGTATTCGTGAAGCTGATGCCATGAAGAGACTTTCTGGAGCATTAGATGGTGATAGTGGATTAGGTAAAGCCTTAGAAATTGCAAATAAAGGTTGGAAAGAAAATACAGCCTTAACTAAAGAAGCAAGCATCAGATACCAAACAAGTGCTAGTAAAATTCAAATGGCTAAGAATGAAATTCAAAAAATGGCCATTGAAATGGGAGCACAATTATTACCAAGATTGGCAGAAGTGTTACAACATTCTAAGCCTGTAGTGAAAACATTGGGTGATATGATGTTATGGTTTAGTAAATTACCACCAACTGTCCAATTAGCTGTATTAGGTATGGGCCCTTTCCTATCTGTTTTAGGTAGATTAACAACTGGTGCTGGTGCAGGAGTTAAGAGCATAGGTACTCTGATTCAATGGTTAGGTAAAATCAGAACTGGTAAAGCAGTAGCTGATGTTGCCAAATTAGGTACTGAAATTGCTGGAGTAGGAACTAAGGCTGCAAATACTGGGAGCATGGCTTCTATGTTAACTAATCCATATGTTGCAGGAGCTGCATTAATTGGAGCTGCTTTTGTCGGATTAGGATATGGAATATATCGTGAAATGACAAAAGACAGTAGAAATCATGAAGCTTCCGTTGAACAAACTAATGGAAAATACAAAGAATGGTATGATCAAGTGATTAAAGGTGCAACACAATCTGGAAGTGCAATCGACAGATTAAAAGGTGATGTTCAAAATAATAGTAAAGCCATAGTAGAGGAAACTGAAAAAATTAAAAAAGCTAATACCTCAATCATGGAAAGTCTTGATAAAAACTTTAAAGAAGGTAGTTGGTATTCATCTGATGGAGAAATCAGAAAGAAACTAAAGGAGAATCTATCTTTAAGTGATGAAGATGTAAATGAAATCGAAGGTAAGTTTAGAAACTATGGAATTATGCTAGGTAATTCATTATCAAGTATTCAATCAAGCTATTTAGAGAATAAAAACATTACATCAGAATATGCAATGGCACAGATTAAGACTATTAATGACTTAGCATTATCTACTGTAGAAGGTATTGAAAAACGTAGAAAAGCAGAAAATGATAGGTTAAATGATTTAAAAGCTGCTGGATTAATTGAAGAAGCAGAATATAAAAAACAATCTGAATTTATTAAACAAACCTTTGATGATTCAGTGAATTCTGTAAGAGAAGCACAAGGGAAAATCAAAGAAATTCTATCTAATGCTGCAAAAGACCATAGAAGTCTAACAACTCAAGAAATGAATGAAATAGAAAATCTCTATAAGAGACTAGGTAAGAGTGCTACAGAAGCTGCAACTGAAAGTAAAGAAGCTCAAGAACTTCTGAAAAAGGGAATGGAAGAAACAGCCTTAGCCGCTAAAATTGCTGCATTAAAACAAATTGGGTTGATTACTGATACTAAAGAAGAATACATTAATAATTTAGGCTCTATTGAAGCTAAAGTAAAAGAAGTTAATGAAATTCTAAATAATTGGACTAGTCATTCCGATATCAAAGCTATAGGAATTAAATATGAAGGTCATGATCTTGTATTTAATTTTAAAAATGATTATGAAAGAGCATTAGCATTGCCAGATATTATGAAAGCAATCACTATTGCAGAAAGTCAAGGTCGTACTATTAAGATGACTAAAGAAGACTTAGAATGGTTAGATAGTAAAGGTATTAAACCTAAAAATGTTGAAATTGTTGATAAAGCAAGTCTTCCGTTAGATAACATCAATGGAAAAATAGATACATTCAAAAATGCTAGTTTGCCTCCTAAATCAATTATGTTTAAAGATGATGGAAGCAATGTTATTGATAATGCAATAAAGAATATCCTGGGCTATAATGTTTTGGCAATTAATGAAAAAACACTAACTGCTAAAGATAATGCAAGTCAACCAATTACAGATGCACAAGGAAATTTAAACACATATATCAATACTAATCCTGCTGAAAAAGTGCTATCAGCTAGTGGAAATGCTAGTCCATTTATTCAAGATGCCACAGATAGAGCAAATGTTTTCGCAGCAACTAATCCAGCAACTAAGAGTATTATGGCACAAGGTAACGCAACACCATTCACGGATGCTGCAACGGCGAGTACAGAAAGATTTAATGCAACACCTACACCTACAAAACAATTAGAAGCAAATGATAATATCACTCATAAAGCAAACAGTGCAGCAGGAGCGATTAACGCTATTCCAACAGTTGTTACAACAACTTGGAACTTTATTAAAAACACTATTAGTAGATTCATTGGTGGTGAACACGCTACAGGTGGACACATCGGAATGCATGCAATGGGTGGACATATTGGGATGTTTGCTACAGGTGGAAACATCAGTACAACTCAAAACTTACCACCTAAATATACAGGTATTGTAGGAGAAGCTGGCCCAGAATTATTCCAAGTTACTAGAAGTGGTGTAAACATTACACCATTATCAACAAGAGAGAAAATTAAAGGAATTAGTGGAACGTTAGCAGAACAATATGGAGCTAATAATCCTAATGTTAATATTACTATCAACGTAACAGGTAATAATATAAACAACAAAGAAGACATTGATACATTAGTAAAAGAGATTGAACAAAAACTAGTGAGATCTATGAAAGAATACAAAAATATGAGTTTTGGAGGTGGTAGAAATGTCGTTACATTATAATGAGTTAATTTTCAAAGGGAAATCTACCGCCGATTTTCCCTTTGAAATTTTTGTAACAGAAAATGATGGAATCAATAAAGGGAAAAGAAAAGACAAAATATTCACATCTGATGATATGTCAGGAGGAATTGTAAGAACTTCTACAGCATATGAGCTTGTAGAAAAATCATATAAGCTATTAATCCACAATGTAAAATTAAACCAAATCAATGAATTATTAGTGTGGTTAGAAGGTAGTGGTAAATTAATAGCCTCTGATAATCCTGGCAGGTATTATGAGGTGTTAACAGTATCTGCAGTAAGAGCTAGACTGGGTGAAGTAGATGAATATGAAATAGACGTAGTATTCACTTGTAATCCATTCTCATATAGTATTGCATCTGATATTAAGACATACACAGGAAATGGAGTTATCAACAATGAAACTAATGTAATAATGTATCCTAAAATTACTCTATATGGAAATTCAACGAGTGGCACATCATTAACAATAGGTAATCAGGTAGTCAGATTAAAACAGTTATCTGAAAAGTTAGTTATTGAATGCAAACAAGGTGAACAAAATGTATATGATAAGAACGGAAATCTATTAAATAGCGTAATGTTAGGAGCGTTCTTTGAGATTAAACCAGGAGTGAGTGGGATTGTTCTAGGTAATGGAATTACTAGGTTGGAAATAGAATGTAGATGGGGGGCGTTCGTTTAATGTTATGGTTATATGATGAATTTGAAACGGATTTTACTTATAACGGAATAGTGTTGAATAATGCTTACGATTCAGACATTCACTGGGTGTTGAATACAATGTATAAATTAACATTCAAATATCCAACTGTTGATAACGATCTATATTCTTTCATTGAAAAAGGTATGATTGTAAAAGCTGATGAGCATGATAGAACAAACTTATTTAGAATTAAGGATATTGATATATCTGAAAATGATAAGTGTATTACTGTAACAGCTTATCAAAAGAACTATGATTTTAGTAAAAGGTTAGTGAATAACTTTGGAAGACTTCGTGTAAACTGTATGTCAGTGCTTGATGAATGGTATTCTAACTTTTTATCTAGTGAAAAAGATTTCTCATATTATTCAGATATAAATGCTATTAATTCATTTGTATCACATAATGATGATACTGATAATAAACTTAGAACATCATTTGAATTATTAGGAGGAATTGCTGATACTTATTCTGCAGATATTGATATGCATGATAAACAAATTAGCTTATTAGAACGTTTAGGAAGAGATACTGAAGAAGTATTAACTACAGCTAAAAATATAAGTGAATTTGTTAATACTAGTAATTCTGATGAAATTGTTACTAGAATTTATGCTAGTTCAACTTTTAAAGTTGGTGATAAGTACGATAAAAAGGACTTACGAGAACAGCACAGACAACAATTAAAAGCCTTGAGAGAATCTCAAAAAGAATACTCACAAGGTAGAAATGCTGTTAAAAAAGCTCAACAAATGAAAGATGAAATAGCTAAAAGATACGCTAAAGAACTTGCTAAGAATAACAAGAAAGTAAAGCGTAGTGGTAAAGTAATTAAATCATATTCTCAAATTGAATCAGAAGTAAATGCTAAATATCAGGCAAGAGAGAGAAAATCTCAACAAAGAAAAGCTGAAAGTCAAGCGATAGCTGATAGAAAGAAAGCTGAAATTGAATCATTAAAAGCACAACAAAAAGAAGAACTAGATGCATTAGATGAAGAAATTACAATTAATCTAATTGTAGAAAGTCCGTTGATTAATGATTATCCATTCATCAATGAAATAGCAGTATCTAACAATGATTTAAGAACTGCTGAAGAGTTAGAAGAATGGGCCATGGAATATTTCACAAAACAAAATATCGACAAGCCAAAAAACTCTATCAAAGTTACTTATGAACAGTTATCAGAGGATATCAATCGTGGAGACACTGTAATTTTAAAATATTTAAAATATGGTGTAGACGAAAGAATAAGAGTAGTTGAAACTCACTATGATCCAATGCTAAAAAAATGGAAAGAGTTTATTTTAGGTGAAAAAGAAGGTCGATTAGGTTCAGAAGTATCAAATGCTAGTAGTGGTGCTATAGCGAAAGCTAATGCTTATACAGATATAATCACTATGGATATAGAACGAAAAGTCAAAGAACGTAGTGAAAACTATGATAAGCTATTTAAGAAAAATACAGATGAAATCAATAAAAAGATTGAAGATGGATTTGAGAAAGCTAAGGCATCAAGTGAAGTAATAGTAGCTAAAATTGATGAAGATTTAGAGAAAAAACTAACACCTATTAGAAACCAAGTATCAACTACTGTAGAAAACTACAACAGGCAATTCCAAGCTACTAATCTGGAAATAAGTAAAAATAGAGTTGAAGCTACTAAACAAATTCAAGCACTAACTGATAGAGTTAACAACATTCAAGATATTTCTAACAATGAAACAGTTAGAGAACTTAGAGGATTAGTTAATGGTGCTACTAGCAAGGTTACAGAACTTGAAACTAGCATAACAAGAGAATTTACTGCTGTTAAGAAAAAAAATGAAGATGGATTAAATGCAGTTAAGGCTGAATTTACTAAAGGTGTAGACGGCTTAACAAGTAAAGTTAGTTCACTAGAAGAATACAAAAATCAAGACGGTTCACGAACTGAAAGCTTGAAGCAATGGGTTCAACGTGACACTGCCAGTCAATTAAGCCGTGAAAGAACTGAAATTAATAAAATCATTGATAATAAAGGTTTTGTTAAGAACACAGAATTTAGTAGTAAGTTCACAGAAAGTGCTAGAGGTATCAACAACCAACTATCAGCGTTAGAGACCTACAAGAATCAAGATGGAGTAAGAGTTGCTAACATGCAAATTTGGGCACAAAATAACACAGCTAACCAACTTACTGCTGCAAGACGTAGCATTGAAAGTTGGGTTAACGAGAAAGGTTATGCGACTACTTCTGTTGTTGAAAATAAAGTAAGAGAAACAGCAAATAGTTTTAGTCGTGAAATCAGTAATGTTAGAAATAGTATTCCAACTAGCTTAGGCGGTAGAAACTACATTACTGATAGTAAAAATTTAAACAATAAAGGATTTTATAGTTGGGATAAATGGGAGAAATCAGTAGAAGGAGATACTCTAGTTTTAACTAAAGTTGGTGGAAGTGGCAATGAGGGTTTTTTTCTAACATTAACAGATTTAGTTAAAACTCAATTCCAAGACGAAACCATGACATGGAGTATAGAGGTTAGAGCTAATAGGAATTTAACGTTTAGAAATGTTGGTTTTGAAACTAATGGACAAAAGCAAGTTGATATAACGACTCAATGGCAAAGAATTAAGCACACCTTTGTCAACAAGTTTAGTAATTGGTATCAATTTACATTTTATGCCCCTACTACTAATTTTAACAACGGGGATAAAATATATATCCGTTTACCTAAATTAGAAAAAGGGAATATTGCAACTGACTGGACACCAGCACCCGAAGACGAACAACAAAGTATCAACGAGTTAAACTCATGGAAACAAACAGCTACTGAAACATTGAACACTGTTAGTAGTGGATTAAATGACACCGTTAAACATTCACAACTTCGAATAGGTGCTGATAAGATTGACTTTGGTTCAAACAAAGTATTTGATGGAAGAAATCTTGCTAGTATGCTTTCAGTTAGTCCAGAAAGTATTCAAGCTATTTCTGATAGAGTAATAATTACTCCAAGTAATGAGAATTTAGTAAATGTTCAATCTCGAGAAAGTGTTAGTTTCTCAAATCGTGATTTTTGGATAACTCAAGAAATTACTTTAGATAAGTTGAATAATGGAGACCAATTTATTATCGAAGGAATAGGAACATGGAGTGGAACATTAAGACATGATTTAAACTTTATTATCGCAGTTAAATATAAGTCAGGAAATTGGACGTGGATTACTTCGAGATTAAAAGCACGGGGTGAGTATTCTAATTCTATAATTCCACTAAAAACAACCTTAACAATTAATGGGTTAAATGAAGAAGTAGCAATGTATAGGTTGGGACTTCAACAGCCTGATTGGAGTAATTTTACTACAATTACTTTTAAAAATGCTAAAATCTACAAGAAAAAATCAGCAGAATTAATTGTTGATGGTTCAATCGAGGGACGACAGATTAAAACTAATACCTTAGAAACTGGACACCACAAGGCTGGAAGTATCACTTCAGAAATTATTGCAGCTAATGCAGTCAAAGCCAAGCATGTGGAAATAGATGATGGACTAATCGACAACTTAATATCACATAAAGCTTTCATCACAAAACTTTATGCAAAAGATGCTTTTATCAAATCGCTACAAACCGTTAAAATTAAGTCTACTCAAATTGATGCAGATTTATTATCAGCTTATACAGGTAGAATTGGCTCGTTTTCTATAGGGTCACACTGGGCAGGCGGTGGTCAATGGATTACTGGTGTTAATCAATTCCAGATTGGTATTTCAGATGGAACGAACGGAAGCGAGGGAGCAGCCTTGTGGGTCAACTGGGGGAACAACTGGAAAAAGATTGGTTCTAATGCCTGGTATGTTTTGAACAACGGACAGATGATTTGCAAAAATTATGCGACGTTTGACAAGCAAATTTCAGCACCTAGTGGAATGGATATAAATCAAGGCAACATTAAAGGATACGCTACAACTGGTAGAGTAGGTGTGACTTATCCTATATGGTGGAGTGAAATCGATAATGTAAGAAGTCAGGTTTCTGATAAGAGGTTAAAAACCAATGTTAAACCTACTAAGGTTAAAGCGTTAGAAACACTTAACAATATTGAAATAGTTGAATTCAACTGGATAAAAGATGGTAAGTTTGAAAAGATAGGAGCAATAGCTCAACAGGTACAATTAGTCGATAAAGATTTAGTGGTTAAAGATTCTATCGATAAAAATACTCCTAGTGATTATTTAAGAATTAACTACTATGATACTATCCCTTATTTAATTAAGGCAGTACAAGAATTATCAGAAGAAAATAAAATATTAAAACAACAAATTGGAGGAATTAATACATGGATAACAAATTACAACCAATCGATTTAATCGCTCAAGAATTGAGTGAAAAAACAGTGCGATTAGCATATTATAAAGTTGCTTATGATGAATTAAGTAACGAGTTACAAGCTAAAGAAAAAGAGCTTAAAGAATTAAAAGAAGCTAAAGAAGTGAAACACGAGGAGGTAGAATAATATGGCTTTAGAAATTTCGGTTAAACAACCTAATCCAACGGCAGGAGGATATAAGAGCGTAAACGTATATTTCAACATGAATACGGGAGGGATATATTTCAATGGTAACGTTGAATTGCCAGGTAAATTTGCAACTGCTAATGACGCAGAAATTCTAGAGGAAATCAGAAAACAAATTGCCGTTCAAATGTACACAGGAGAAGCAACTCCAGCACTAGTTGCTGAATATGCTAATCTGAATAAGCAAGTAGGTATTTTAACAGGAAACAAACAAGATACTGCAGAACGTGAGAAAGCATTAACTAAGTTTGCTAATAAAGTGAACAAAGGTAATGATAAAGTGATTATGGCATTATTACTGAACGTACTAGATCCTAAGACAATCAACGCTAAAAAAGATGCAATTATTAATGCGTTTGATTCTTATGAAGTGAATGTTGATTACTCTGTAGGAGATAAGTTTAAATATAAAAATAAACTTTATGAAGTAATAGAAGACCACACAAGCGTTATTGAGTGGATTCCTGGTAATGAACCAACTAAGTATAAAGAAATCACATTTGAACGTACTGAAGCTGGAAATAAAGAACAATTAGAGGATGATAACAACCGTTACATCACTAAATTACAATTAGACGAAGCATTAACAAAAGTAGTCCAAACTATCATGGAACAATTATCACAAGATGAAGGGGAAGAAGAACATGACAATCACGGAGAAAATAGCAACACTATATCACACAGCGAGGGGGATAATTAAGATGAAATTTAGTGTAAAACGTGCAAAATTTAAACAAAACGATTATTTAGTACAAACTCATATGAGAATGGTTATTACAGAAGTTGAAACGTTAGAACAAGTACCTAATTTTGGAAACTTACGTGAAATGGTTAGGTTAGCGGTTGAGGAATTTAAACGAAAAGAAGCAGAACTTAAGGCAGTTGAAGAAGTGGCTACACCTAAAGAAGTTGTAACTGAAGCACCAAAAGAAGTCGTTGTTGCAACTGCTCCAGTAAGCGAGACACCAAAAGAGGTAGTCACTCCAACACCAACAGTAAGCGAGACACCAAAAGAGGTAGTCACTCCAACACCAACAGTAAGTGAAACACCAAAAGATAATACTGAATCAGAAAGAAAAGAAGAGCATGCATTATAGCATGTTCTTTTTTACGGGGTAGTCTAAATGACGAACTATATTTTGCAATTTATATTGCAGCTTTTTACAGTAGCTATTATTCCATTAGTTAAGATATGGTTTGACAACAGCAACAAACAAATCACAAAACAATTTGAACAGCTAAGTAGCGAAGTAAAAAGCACGCAGGATAAAACAGAAAAGCAACTTGATAAGGTAAGTATGGAAGTAAAGAACACGCAAGATAAAGTCGATGAAGTAACACAAATAGGACTACATAATCGGAACTCAAATAAAAGCATCATGTCTTTCAGGTTACATAAAGAATTTAGCGAGGCAATAGAACGTGGATATACTACAAGTGAAGATTTATCAGAATTAAGTGGTTTATATAAAAGTTACGCAGAAATCGGTGGTAATGGTAAGATAGAAACTTTATTTAATAGATTTACCAAGTTGCCAATAAAAAATAGGAGATAGAGAAGATGAAAAAATTAGTCAGAACAAATTTAACTAATACTCCTAGTAGACGTGGAACAAAAGACTTAAATATTCAATTCTACTCACACGATAAGAACAATGCTGGATTCGAATTTGTGGTCAAAAATGAAACTGATCTATCGCAATATACAGCCAAGGTATTATTCAAATTTAGGGATTCTAATTCTACATGGCAAGCTAATGGGACTATAGAAGGTAATGTAGTTAAGATTAGCTTCAATACAGATTTAATCGCTAGGTGTGAAGAGGTATTAGGATTTCTATTCCTAGACAGTGATTCAGATTCGCTTGATATATTTAAGTTTAAATTCAACGTTGTATTATCAGAAATTGATAAGAATGAAGTTGAAAAACGTAGAATTAAGCATATAGAGAATATTGAATCCTTAGAGATTGTGACACGTGCTGAACTAAAAGATTATTTAGCTAAACTTCAAATAAGCGGTGGAGTTGATTTAAGTAAGTATCTAACTACAACTGAAGCAGAAAAAATTTATGCTACTAAGAATGAAATACCTAGTATAAATGGCTTTGCAACAACTAGCGATATTACAGAAGCTAAAAAAAGTGTTATTGAAGAAATAAAAAAACTAGGATATGCAAAAACTACAGAAGTTCCTGTAGCATATAATGATAGTGAATTGTCAAAACGTGTTACCAATCTTGAAAATAAAGTTGATAAAGATACAATCTATGATGATAGTGATTTAAAATCTAGAGTTCAAGCATTAGAAAACAAACCTGCTACTGCTACTACAAATACATCTTACGATGATTCAGAAGTAAAAAGAAGATTAACAGAATTAGAAGCAAGACCAACTGGCACAACTTATGATGATAGCAAATTGGTCGGACGTGTAGAAACCTTAGAACGAAGACCTACTCTAGACACAACAAAATTTATAACCGAGGATACTTTGACAGCTAAAAAATTTGTAAATAAAGATGAATTGAATACACTAAAACCTAATCAAACACTATCCCTTAACAATAATACGTTAAGTATTAGTGGTGGAAATAGTGTTGAATTACCTCTTAATAGATACGAAATTCACGGAACTGGAATGCCAAACGGAGTAGTAGAAGCAGAAATAGGAACAACTTATGTTGATAAAAACAAAACAAATGGAGCATTAAAGTGGATTAAAACTACTAACGGGGGGAATACTGGTTGGAGAGTATTTACTGGAGATACTGGATGGAGAACTTTACCTTTAATTAATAAACGTGGAAATGCTAAACTTCAAATCAGAAGAATTAATGATGAAGTAATTGTTAAATTTGATGGATTATCATGGGGCTGGTTCGGAGTTGATGATATGAGTAGACAAGATGGAAACATTGTTGAAAAGACAATAGGTAGTAAAAAATATACCTGGATTAAACTTAATATCGGTCAAGGAAATAATGTATTACCTGTAGGCTTTAGAAGTGCCAGTTCATTATTATCTGGATTATACGGTGACTTAGGAGATTTATTAGGTAGTGTTTACGTTGGAGGAACAGAAGATAGTAACGCTATTCAGTTAAGGTATGCAATGGGTAGAAATGAAATAACAAGCAATATTTTATCACAAATTAGAATAAGTCCAATCACATTTATTACAGATGACGATTGGCCAGTTCAATTACCTTAGAAAGGGGGTGAGTAATATGCCAGATTTACAAACAGCATCAGTATTTCTAATAGTTGCACTATTAGGGATGTTGGGAAAATTTTTAAAAGAATCTAAATTCTTTCCAGATGAAATGATACCTAATATTTTAGGAGTATTAGGGGGATTGATTGGAACGATTTTATTCAAAGATCCTACTGCAATTGCTTTAGGTTTTAGCGCAGTTGGGGTTCACCAATCTTACAGACAAACTGTAGGAAAAAATGATACAAATAATATAAACAAAACGGAGGATAAATAATGGTTAGAACAAGTGAAATTGTAAATGAAGCAAAAAGAATAGCGAATCTAGGAATCGGAGTAGATCAAGACGGAGCTTATGGAACACAATGTGTTGATTTACCTAACTATCTATCAGTGTTATTTTTTGGTAAAGCTCTGTGGGGAAATGCTATTGATTTACTAAATAGTGCTGCTGCATTAGGATATAAAGTTGAATATAATGAAGCTGGTAATCTTAATAGTAAACCACGAGCAGGAGCTGTATTTGTTATGGATACAACATATATCTATGGACATCCATATGGGCATACTGGAACAGTAATTGAGGATAGTGATGGATATACTATGAAAACTATTGAACAGAATGTTGATGGTAATGCAGATGCATTATATGTAGGTGGCCCAGCACGTTATATGCAACGTGATTTTAACGGAATTGTAGGTTGGTTCTATTTCCCAGTTGATGATAATGAAGTAGTAGAAGCAAACTCTGATCTAATCTCATTGCCTGAAGTACGTGTTTATACTGTTGGTGTAGATAAACTTAACATTAGAAATGCACCATCTACAGATGCAGAAATCGTAGGTTCGTATGAGAAAGGTGAAGAATTCAATTATATGGAATTCTGTAATGCTAATGGATATGAATGGCTATCTTACATCTCAAATAGTGGTGTAAGACGTTATGTGGCTTCAATGGATTTAGAGACATTTGAAACTCACGGAACATGGAGAAAGAAATAAATAACTGAACAAATCATAATGACTATAACAACCCCACTTAATTGTGGGGTTTATTTTTTATAAACTTTTTAAAAAAAACTATTGACACGCTCGAGCGTGTATAGTATAATAATAAATGTAAGGAACAGGAGGACAAGACAATGACAAAAAAACACATCTTCACAACAGCACACAAAATTGCAAAAGGAATTGTAAAAGAAGTTGGAAACTACCAAGTAGCATTAAAAGAAGTTTACAGACAAGTTAAAATGTATGATAAAAAACGCTTTGGTACTCAAGCTATTTCAAGTGCTATCTACAAATTAGGAACTAGCGTTGAAGATAAAGCTTTTGACAGAGAAAGCGAAAATTACAGATACGGTGTTGCTAAATGGTTTTTCGAAAAAGAATTCACAACAAAACAACGTCAAGCACTAATTAAAATTGAAGATGAAGTTATTGTTAAAGAAACTGAGAAAGCTTATAAAATAGCATTTTTTACTGAATATGGAGTTTTTGAAAAATGGATTCCAAAAAGTTGTTTTAAAAAAGAACACACAAATGTTACATTTGCATACAATGTAGCTTAATTAAATAAGATGTCACGCTCGAGGAGGAAATAAAAATGAAAGCACAAGATATATTAAACACAATGAAAGAAACAGTAGCAAACGGGGGCGAATTAAACTTCGCCCTTAAACACAAAAGAATAAACAGATATCTAGCCAACTATGATACTAAAAACTTTGCTGGAGTGTTTGCTTTTTCAAACGCAGGAATTTACGGTGTATACGGAGATTTTTTAGAAGAAAGTTTTGATTTTGAAAATAATCAAATTGATAATAGAAATCAAAAAGATGAAACAATTTTAGAAGTATTAGAAGCTATTCTAGTTGATTGGGAATTAGTAGAAGAAGTAAAAGATAATAAACTAGAATACAGTTTTAAACCATATAAAATTAAATATGAGCCTCAATATATTCAAGATATCGCACAAGATAAGAGAATTTATATATCAAAACAAGGAAATGAGGTAATTGAATTTACAATTGATGGTTGTATATGGAATATGAAATTAGAAAAATTTAACGGTGAAAAAATCAGATATAAATTAGATAAAGCTGTAGTGGAGTATCTATAGTATGTGGAAAACAATTCAATTTAATAAGCAAAACATAGAACACGAGACTGACAGGGCGGTTTTAATTAAACTGCCCAACAGTTCTTATTATA
>ERZ773046.1278-NODE-1278-length-14645-cov-3.438520_pt1 | contig 14645 bp, 12 predicted proteins | sample MGYA00580634_ERZ773046 | MGnify/ENA primary metagenome ERZ773046 (study PRJEB29015, sample SAMEA2738127) | human oral metagenome | biome: human oral; feature: human-associated habitat; material: saliva | place: China | collected 2159 ... | reverse complement strand
TTTCTTACGTTCAAAGCTTTCAAACTCAACTGCGACTTCATTTGGAGTCCGATCAAGTTGGCTGCTCGCTTCAATGATCTGTGATATTTCTTTTTCCTTAGGGGTAAATGCCATGATAATCTCCTTCTAATTATATTTATAATTGTATTTGTGTTTATAAATATAATTATATTGTATCATAAATTTTTGAAAAAGTCTGCTCCAGCTCAATGAAAAACTTTTTGTGTTTTTGATAAAGTTCTGGATTTTTCTCCATATCTGCAATAGAGATTTTATCAATCGTGGAATGATTGAATAACTCTTTTGCTGGTACAATTCCTAGAAGGTTGTCTGTTCCCTTTTCTTTAGCTTCAAGCCCCAGAGCTTCCAGTAACTCTCTTGATGATCCATAGTTCGGTCGGATCATATTTGCTAAGAAATATAACTCAGCAGTAATGTATGATTCCCTTGTACGATAGTCAATTACATCCTTTCTGAATGCTTCTAACCGAGTTGATAGATTGAACTTAGCATTATAACCAAACTCTGAAGGAGTCAAGGGACTAATAATAGCGTGACTGACCGCAACAGCATTTTTAGTAGCTGTTGCAAAGTCTGGTCTACAATCAATCAAGATATAGTCAAACTGATCCAACTTCTTCTTTTCGTAGTTATCCTCTAGCCAAAGATAAAGTAACATATTTTTCTTATCGCTGTTCTCCAGATCTCGTTCCACCGTGTCAAGCTGAACTGAACCTGGAATTAGACTGATATTTTCCTTAACTTGTTTAATATCCACGTCGCCACCTTTAAAAGCATTGGCAATTGTATTCTTACTCTCATAGATATTATAACACTGAGTCAAATTACATTGATGGTCTAAGTCTATAAAGAGAACCTTATGACCTTTCTTAGCCAACCATTCCCCATAATTAAATGTTAAAGTTGTTTTTCCAACACCGCCTTTAATAGCAGCAAAAGTAATAATTTTCATTCTATTTCTCCATTCCATCCGTAATAGCAATGGCTACACATTGTTTCTTCTTCATCTATCCACCAACAAGCTCCTTTGTCAGGAGTATAGCAAGCATTGTTCCAAGTGCAACCGCAAATTTTGCAATGAGATTTTTCTTCCATCTACCTATCTCCTTGTTATTTTCTATACTTCTATTATACCATTATAATTATATTTGTCAATATGTTTATAATTATATTTATAATTATTTTTTACAATGAAGTTTCTCTATCCTTACGCTGCTCCACATTTTTCTCAATATCTTGATGTAACTTATAATCTTTTGTAATTGCTTCTACTCGTTGATACAAAGCCTGGCGCTCAAAGGTCGCCTCTTTAACAAGTTTATCAATCTCAGCTTTGCGTGTGCTAGGATCCACTTTAAAGTCTTTCAAGATAGATTCAGCTAATTTTACTTCCTGGGAATCTCTTGACTCCAGACCAAGGAAGGCCGCCTGAATTTTATTTAGATCACCCAAACGTCGATCTAATTTATCAAGCATCTTATCGACCTCCTCTAGCTCTTCTTCAAAACGATTTAGCAAGTCATCAAATTGCTGCCCCTCTGTCACGCCATGAGCAGATAAATAGTTATACTCACGTACGAGTTGATCTAGAGTTGAAATTTTAGGATTCTTCCGAACAATCATTTCGCCATTATCGTAAGACAGCTGGGATGCGACTGTTTCTCCTTTCATGTACCTGTTCTTATCCGCATGTTCCGGATTAACAAAATAATAGAAATCATTCTTCCGGATAAAAATTTCATAAGAACCATCTTCAGCTTTTTCAACTTGATGAGCAGGGATGAGAATGGTTCCTTTATTCCTAATCCCAAATTCCATTTCAAGATAAATGCCACTTTTAGTTTCTTCCATCACTTGCCACTCTTCAACTGTGATCTTCATTTCAAAATCATCGTCTCGCTCTGCTACCATTTTTTCATATTCAGATTTAATTTCATCGACAGAGAAGGTCACTTCGTTAGTAAGAACTCTCTCAGAGATTTTATCCAAAGAATAATTTCCTTTTTTTGACAAAGTACGATCACGGACATTTCTAGTTTGATCTCGATCAGCCAAACGATACTTTATTTCCTTTCCTGAAGTATCAACTACAAGATCTAAAGCTCGTGCCTTGACCTTAAAATCATCTAAAGAGGTTGAGTGTTTCAAAAGAAAATCCAATCGAGATTTAATCTCATAACGAAAAGAATTTTTCTTTCGATAAGCATGATAGGATTTTCGATTCGTCCATAGTCGCTCTTTTAAAATTTTAGCTCCAGCAATATCTGCATACTTGTTTGAAATATTGAATAAGCTTCTAGCAGTATTTTTCTGCCAGCGAAATTTGTTTAGCGTAACCGAGTTTGTAGAATTGAAAATGATGTGATTATGAATATGCCCCTTGTCCATGTGAGTCGCAATGACAAATTCATGTTGACCACCAGTCAATTCTAAAATCGTTTTGCGGCCAATCTCATGAATTTCTTGCGGGCTCAAATCGTCTTCCGGAGAAAATGATTGGATGATATGATGAGCCAAAACTCGATTCGGATTTTGAATATCGGATAATTCTTTTGTTCCTCTTCGCTGAGCCGCATTCTTTTTTGTCAAAAGAAATTCTTCTGTCGCTGTACTCGCATCTGTAATTCCATAAGTAGATACAAGTTGTTTGACTACTCGGCCATCTTTGACCACTGCTGGAAATTCTAGTTGTTTATCTTTCTCTAGTAAACTTGTTTTTGAGGGATTCTCAATATAGCGTAAAGCGTTGGTCAAACTTTTTATATCGTTCAGCTCGACTGTTTTTGCTTCGTCCTCGATGTATTTTGTAGAGCGGTCCAAAGAAGACACTCCTTTTATCTGCAGGACTTTTGTTACAACCATCTGTCTTGTTCCTTTGTTTGATTTTCTTGTTTTTGGATAAATTGATTGACTGTATCTTTCAAATTTTTTTGTAGTTCAAGAATCTGACTCAACTCAGTTAGACTAACCTGGTCATCTTCGTTTACCTTTTTTGCAATCTGATTGACATTAACTCCAATCCGATTTATTTCCTTACGTAGCTCTCTAAATTCTTCAAAATTTAAGATTTTGACCTCGCCCATAATCAACATAATTCGGGCAAAGGCATTAAAATTTGTCATTCCAGATTCCGCAACTTTAGTTGAAATAAACCGTGCCTCTTCTTCCGTCAAACGAATTTTTTTCTGAATCATTCGTTTTCGTTTTTCTCCATTTTTCAAAAATCATCACCTCTGTTCTGCTATTTCTTGATTGAGGGGCTCAGCCCCTTTTCTTCTGGCAAGATTAGCACTTGGGTACCCAAATGCTGTTTTTAAAAAGGTCAAAGATAGTCAGGGTGTCGCCCCTGACTATTCTTGACTTTTTAAATCTTTGGGGAAATCCCCAATCCCCTAATCCCTGCAAGCAGGAATGTTGTTCTATCACGAGGGAAAAGTTTGACTAAACTTTTAAGTCTTCTAGTAGAAGATCCATTGTATCAACCAGCTCCATTTTTAAAATTTCGTCTTTTAGTTGCTCAAATCTTTCATCACTCATTCCTTCAATTTCTTTAAGTGCAATGGGATACATTTCTACTTCTTCTAACTCATAGTTTGTTTTGATTCGCATATCTCTACGAAGAATGTAGAGACATTCTTTACGTGAAATGTGCTGATTGACTTCATTCACTTTTGGCGAATCTGTAGCCTCATTCTCAAAAAATATCTCCATTAAAATATCAAAAGTTTCTTGTCTTAGATTTTCAATCATCTTCTGTTTCTCCTTTTTTATTTTTCTTCCGACGGGTTAGTAGTGCCTCCATTAGTGAGGGCTGCTCAGGGACTTTTTTTCTTCCACCTGCTTTACAGCCTCCGCCTTTTGATTACCCAACTGCTCAGATTTTTCTTTTGCCTGTTGGAGTTTATCAGCAAATTTATCTTTTACGACTGTTTTATTTTTCACCAATTCCAGCTTAGCATCCATTCGATCAATCAAACTTTTTGCTTCCTTCTGAACAATCTGCAGTTGTTCAACCATATCTTCAAAACCATTTTTATCCTTTGCCCAAATAGCTAAATATCCAAAACTGTAACTACTAGTATCAAAACCAAAATGATTAGCTACAACATAGGCTACACTTTCAGCTTGTAGTTCTTGCTTACGATATTGGTCATCACCATATTGTGCATCAGTTCCTCTGTGTAAATCTGAGTGAGCCATTTCATGAAAAATTGTTTTTAGAATATGTTCTTGACCCTTTAATCCTTTTGAAATGACTATTCGATTTTCATCTGGAGAGTAATAACCATTTGCGCTCTCTCTTTTAATTTCTTCAAAACTGATAGAAACCTGATTATCCATCGAAACTGCTTTGGCTGCTCGATATAAATCTTCATAATCTTTGACAGAACCAGTCAATTCATTAATTGCTTTTGGCAATTCTTTTCCTTCTGTTTGAGAAACATCAAAGACATTCCCTAACTTAAATCGAGTAACTGTGACTTCCTTCTCTTCCATCTCATTCTCAGATGGAGAAAAACTCAACTCATTTTGATTCGCAGAAATTTTAGTTTTCACTTGGTAAGGAACCCAAATTTTCAGAGCTTTAGAACCCTTTTTGACTGTTCTTTCAAAATCCGTTTTCCATTTATTAAAGCTTGCAACTTGGGAAACATTAGGATTTTGCATCTTCAGCAAATGAATATTGTTGAGTGAGTAGTTGTGAAACTTACTCATCGTATCCAAGAAAGATTTAAACTGTTCTGAATCCAAATAGTTCTTCATTCCCTCTTTCAAGTGTTCAGCTAAAGCTTTTGTATCTTTATTTGCGACCAACTGGGAAATGGTTTGTTCCGAATTTTTAGTAGCAACTTCTTCGATAATAATAGCACCTGTAGCTACTTCGACATCTGTCCTTCTTTCTCGATCTTCCTGCTTTTTATGAAGGTTAGAAGCAGCATTGTATGGATCTGTTCCTTGCAACATCTCATCAGAATTAGAAATACCATCACCATCCAAATCACGATCCCTCTCATCTTTTCGGTTATACTGATAAATTTTTTCGTATGGATTATCTGGTGTATTCTGCGAATTCTTGACTTGTGCTTTTTCAAATTCATCCCGAATGTTTTCGATGGTTTGTTCACTCGCCAATCTCTCCAGATGATACTGATTGAATAATGCCCCATCTATCTTCATCAACTCTGGATGCTCTCGCATTTCTCGTGTTCCAAGTCTTTCTTTGTGAGCGATTGGGTTTATCTCGTCCCCAATATCGTAACGGATGCCATTCTGGATCAGTTCACCATCAGGAGCGTAGATACTAAACTGGATCTTAGTTGGAGAGATGTAGGCTTCTGGGTGACCACCAGTTACTTGTTGTAGCCCTTCCTGATGTAGCTGATAGAAGCTCTGATTGGCCTTATATAGTTCCTTAGCAAAATCTTGATAAGATATCAGCTCTGTTTCTTTAAATGGCAATTTAGGCCCATCTGGGCGCTCTTCAGCCCATTGAAGTCGTACATGGTAGTTCTCCTTATAGATATAATCTTGTTTCCATTCTTTATAAAAATCTGAATTTGTATCTAAAAGATGATCTTCTCCAGCTGCAGCAACAATCTGATCAAATTTATCATTGTACTGTTTCGCATAGTCAAGATACTGATTCCAGGCTTGATGAAATCCTTCTGGAGTTTTTGAGATGTCACCTGGCACACCTACATTATAGACAGTATCTAAGACTTGAGTAAACGTAGCTGAATCAAGTGAGATTTTATTCAATGTGTTCTTTGGAGCAATCTGTTCAATTTCTTTAGTTGTATCAGGCTTGATTTCCTCAAACAAGCCATTTTTCATAATGGATTGCAATTCTTTGCCCCCATCCTTAATATAGTTCTCATTGATCGATAGCTGTTCAATGTGGCCATCACGTTCACGGAAAACACCAAGAATAACTTTTTCCTTAGTTTTCTCTACATCAACTCTTAGATCTCTCTTAATTTTCATGAGAGATGCAGGGACACGTTCATCTCCTATATCTTTGAAAAGAAGTAAGAAATCCTCGTCTTTACTCTTAATAGCTTCTGAAAAGTTAAGTCGTTGTGCAATTCTTACTTCATCTAAGTTATCCAAAACAAACGATTTAGGATCAAGAATATCCTCTAACATAGGAATAACTTGTAATTTTTCTTTTAGACTATTACTAACCAGTATTTGATTATAGTCTCCCCTTCCCTCAGCAAAATCGACTACAAAATCTCCAGCATTTCTACCTGGAACAACTGGCCTGATTCCTGTTAAGTGTAAAAAGTTTTCTCGTTTAAAATTAACATCTAGCAAACTCACCTCTCCATTATTGGAATAGAAATAATAGATTTTACTATTCGCTAATTCCTCTAAATACCATTGAGATGATTTCTGAATAGAACCAGCGTACTGATTCATTCTTTTCAAATCATCAGATGTAATTGGATGGTATTTCGATTGTCTTCGTTGCACTTCCTCAAAAGTTGTGCTAAAATGTAAGTAACGATAGGGTGATGTCGGGTGACTGGCAACAGTTTGCTCAAAGGTTGCTGATAATTCAGCTTCAGGTTCGGCACTGCCTACAGCATCATGCTGTGAATAGCCCTCTCCACCACTGGCCCTATCATTCAAGCGCTCCTGACTTTGTTCAGGGGCTTTTTCTATGTACTCCAGTATTTGTGCATCTAAACGATCAATTTCTTTTCTGATAGACGTCGTACTATCCGCAAAATAAGCATCCCTTTCCAATCTAGTACGTTTTGCGAATAACTTGTCTAAATCAGTCGTTATAAATCGTGACATTTCTTTTTCAAATTGCCATGCCTGTAGTTCATAGTTAATGCCTAAATCTTCCCGAATTTTTTCTGCTAATTCATCTTCCCATTTACTATGCAATTCCCAAACTAGCTCTATAGATTCTTGATTATCTGGAGTTTGTTTTTCTTCAACCGTCTTATCTATACTAGTCGGATCAATGACGACTGTTTTTTTATTTTCTATCGAAAATGTGAGATTGTCCCAATTTTTTTCTAACCACCCTGCTTCGCCTTGATTTTTTTCAATAGGCTCTGGTTGTGGTGAGATTGATTTTTCCTGATTCGAGGGCGTTAATCCTACATTTTCTTGCCTTTGTTTGGCAAGTAATTCATCCACCTTCAGTCTTTCCTCATCTGTTTTCGGATGATACTTGATTTGTGAAGATAATTGAAACTCTCCTTCTTCAGTCAACTCCAGGGCAACTCTTCGTAACCCTTTTACAAAATACGTATTTGGTTGTTTTTGCCACTGGTTCACTAGCCCCTCATCAATTAAGGCTTGAGTTGCTGGTTGAATGCTCGTTTTACCCATTTGTTCAGATATGGCCTCAAGTCTAGTCAACTCTTCTTGATAGCGTTTGAGAGTAGCTTTGGTAAAGAACGACTCCCCACGTTTAGCTTTTTCTAACTCTTCACGGATTCTAGGTATATTTTGAACACTCATCTCCAGACCACTTCCCTGACGATTCAACCCCATTTCTTTCAAATGTTGTTGGTGCTCCAGGCGCTCTACTCGCTCTTCCTGTTGTCTAATCTCATCCATCTTTGAGAAGACTTGACCTTCTATTTGTTCTTGCTTACGCATAAAGCTAGCACTGCCTCGCTTATCATTCATGGGTTGCCCATTTGTTAGTGCTTGGTGGGAATAAGCTCTTGAAATAGCCTCGTCTTGTTCACCCCTTAGTCGTTCCAATTTTCGACGTGCCTGGGCAAGACGACTATTATCTGGCTTTTCTGCTTCATACTCAGTCCCTGCTTCATGTACTTCCGACATAGTATGTTTCCTTTCTTTCTCTTGATTGACAATCCTTGTATATTCCTGATGGACTTCTTCCTTCGTCAGCTGCCTAGCTGAGACAAAGGCTTTTACATCATCTGTAGTTAGCTCTTGCGCTTTTGCGAGAGCTATTTCCTTCTCAAAAAAGCCCTGGTAATGCCAGGACTTTTCATCTGCTGTGTAAACGTGCGCCAGCTCCCTAGGAGCTTCATTCCCCCTCTTCAGGAAATCATTCCAATCTTCCTTTTCCTGGTTAAGCTGAACGATAGGCGGAATCGCAATCTGGACTGGAATCCCCTTCTCCTGCAATCGAGTGATAAAATTCTGTCCTGCAGCATCATTATCTACAGCCAACGTAATCACATCTTGATGCCGACCATCTTTGAAATAATCCGTTGTGTTGACGACAGTTTCCAGAGCTTTTCCAGTATTCTGATCTATTTGATAGGATTTACCGTTCATCTCTGCATATAATTCCATAAAACGTCGGCTAATGATGCCTTCTTTGACACCATCCATAGCTACTAAGCGGACATCCTGAAGCGTATACTTATGAAGCTCATAGTAGCTCATTAGATCGATTGGAGCTTCGGCAAAGACCAAACGCTTAGGCTTCCCAATATCCACTGAAAATCCCAGTTGTCCATCTGAATTTCTCATAATTTGTTTTAAGCGACCACGTTCTGGATAGTGCACTCGATTCTCTACTATTCCCTGGAGACTAGCGCCAGCTAAAAAGCCCGTGTTGTCTTTATATTTAAAGACAATCACAGGCTCAAAATAGTCTCCTTTTTTTCGGGTTGCCTCCGCCATACTCCCCTGACTCAAAAAGAAATCAATCGTATCATCTGAAAGGCCTCTCTGAGTCTTCAGGTAGCTTCTACAAGCCTTGAAATCCTGATGCTCATATTTTTCCAGGTTATAGTAAAAGGGCTCTTTTGGGGCTATCTGAACCGCCAAATCCACTTTCTTAAATTCTCCTGTTTCCAAGAAGTGCATCGCTTCCTTGTAAGTAACACCTTGGATAGTTTGAACTAGTTGAATCACATCTCCAAATTCTGATCGAGAATTCGAATGAAAGTCATTCTTCTTTACATCGATTACAAACGAATCATGATCTGTCCACGTATAACTATAGGCTCCCGTGCGCTTTAGCCTCATTCCCAGTTGTTCCGCAACAGAAAGGATAGATAGATTTTTAGCTGCTTCTTTAGTTAATGCCATCTCTTGCCTCCTCTACAATGAAAATTCTGGCACTTCTTTTTCTAATACATCTTGTGTTCGCTCTTTTTCAAGCTCTTCTGCTTCTACAAAACGTTTTAAATCAGGAAAATGGAGTTGGGCTTGTTTTAGCTTATCATGAACTAACAAGTTCTCATCGATATGATAGACTGCTTCCTGATGACCATTAAATCCTTTCTCTAGATCAATATCATCAAAGCGGATAACAGCCAACTCTGTCAAACTTCCCTTATACCAAGCTCCAATCTCACTTTCAAGATAAAACCGAACTGATTCTCTATCTTCTGTCTTTGTATCTCGCAAATAGGCCAGTTCCCAGCTTTCACCCTGAGAATATCCAGTGACTTCTTGAACGATTAACTCCTGATTGTTCGTACTTAAAATCTGATTAATATCACCTAAACGTGGTACTAGAATTTCCTGTGCTAGTGAGATGGCTTCTGTACGATAGTTGAAAAACTCATATTGTTCTCTATCTTCTACATAGTTCCTAACGAAATCTGAATAATGAGGGAAATGTTCCTGAAAGCTAGGTGAAATCATCCCATAGATATAGGCTTGTCTTAATGTTTCAAACTGGGCTATTTGATAATATGATGGATCGAGCTTAGCTTCTTGATTCAACATTTCCTTGATACTTTCTGGAAGTTGTATTGGCTCCGAATCTGGCCAAGTTCTCTTGGAATAGTTGATTACTTCCTCGTAGAGAATAGTATCAATCTCTGAATTCTTCATTTCAAGCAAAGCCTCTACAATTTGAGGTGATTCTGAAAGATTGGAACGATAATCAGTAATCAAGCCATCTTTACGAACCTCCCACTCCTCAACCTGAGCATTTTCTGAAGTTCGTAGTAACAATACCTCCTCAGCTTCCAGATCAACTCCAATGACCTGATCACCATTTGGTAACTGATCCATCTCCAATTCCTGGATTTTAGCATCTAATTGATTATTAACCTGAAGCAAGTCTTGCTTCAAATGAAATAATTCTTCTGCATTGGCTTGTAATTCCTCAAAATACTCTCTGGAGATCTTCACTGGTCGAACCAATAAATCTTTCTCTCGTTGTTCTCGAGGGTAAGAAAACAAGTAGGGAGCAACTTCTTTGAAATCCTGATAATTCATCCATTTTATAGATTCTGTAACAATCATATTTTGGACATCAATGACATCTGTATGAGGAGTAATCCAGCCAGCTAAAGCCAACTCTTTTACTGCTTCGGATAGGGGGTAAGAAGGGATATGTTCTAAAATCCCCTCAAAATAACCAATCCCTCGAGCAGTCTCTTCCTCAACTTCACGCTTCATTCGTTTAAATTGTTTTTGTGGTAATGTATTCATTCTTTATCCTTTCTAACTCACTTTGAGAGGAACTTCCTCGACTTCCTTAATCCCAATATGAATAACATTTTCTTCCCCAACCTGGTCTTTCCACTCATCAATATCGCTTAGATATCGCTTGTAACGATACCAGTTTTCATCGTTCGGGCCATTACTTAAGAGGTAGGCTCTTGGGTGTGTGTCCAGGTTAAATTTTTGATCTCGAAAGACATTTTGTTTGGATAGGAAGAGTAGGGCTTCTGTTGTTCCAATCGTAGCAACCTCATGCGGTGTCAACAATTCTCGGCCAATTTTTGAGTTCTGCTTGGAACTACTGCCATTTCTTCCCCTGCTCTCGCTATAGTTCTGATCATTCAAAGTCTGCTTACCAGATCTCTCAGATAAATACTTGAGCGTATCTAAGTCATTAGACCCCAAATAGAGAATAGCTCCACAGTTATTGATAATTGTCTTCGTATTCTCTTTCCCGTATAATACTTCGATCTGACTTTGAGATTGCACCATCATCTTGATAGAAATCTCTCGAGAACGAATAACAGAGATAATTGGCGGTAAATTAGGAATCTTCCCAATCTGACCAAACTCATCCGCCCACACCTGTAGATGCAATAAATCTTCCTTGGTCTTTGTTGGGTGCTCACCTAGCAAGATGGCATCTGCAGTCTTCATCATCACATCAAAGAGTGTACTAAATAGCAACGCTGACAAGAACTGGTAGGCTGGATCGACTTCTGGAATATGAATGAAGACAGCCGTCTTTTCTATATTCCATTTTTCAATCTCCAGCGTGTCTTTTTCAATAATCTTTCTCAGCTGTTCATGATCAAATACTGAGAAAGTAGTCGCAAAAATAGCATAGACAGAAGCCCTTGTCTGACCATCAAAGTTTTTATTAAACAAGCTCCACTGCCTGCAGGCATAATTCCCTGGGCTCCTTCTCTCCAGGTCTTCAAACATCAATTCAACTGGACTCTCCGCTTCTGGATGATTCCGTCTCAATTCTCGAATCATATCTGTAACCTGCCCTAAATTAGGAAGATAGTGATCGAGCTGACCATCAAAATAAAGATAGCCAATTAGAGAACGCATCAGAAGCTTATTGGCCGCCGGCCAGAAAGGATCGCTTTCATGACCATTTCTGTTTAGCGACTCTGTAATGGCCTCTGACACTCGATCTATATCCATTTCAGTATGGATATATTTGAATACATTAAAGCCGTCTGAATTCAGGAAAGTAATCAAATCAAAGATTTTTATCTTATATCCTTTTTCTACAAGGGATTTTCCCGTTTCATGAATGAGAAGTCCTTTGGTATCTGTCGTCACAAAGCTAGAGTTACCTTGTAAAATATTCGGTTTAACAGCGCTTCGAGTCTTTGAATCCCCGGTACCTCCATAAACTAAGACATTCTTATTAATCTGATTTTCATAGCTCAATCGGCTATTAAATAGTCCCATCTGGCTATTCTGTGTAAAAATCATATTCTTTTCAGGCTCTGCGTCTCGGAAGCGCATCAATTCGTCTTTCGTCGCAAAACGTGCCGACCCATGCTCCTCCCCATACCTGTACGTGCCTGTATCAGATACCCTCAAATACAGTAGAAAAGCAATCAAAAATCCGCCCATACCAACCAATAAAGAAGCAGGAGTAAATTGAAAATCAATCCAAGATTTATCGCTTAGATGGTCGCTCATCCAGTTAAGCTTTCCAAGTCCAAATACATCCGTTACTGAATCGGTATCTGGTGCTAACAGCCACAGTTTAAAAAGCCAATGAAAGAGGTAGAATAGACCTAGTCCTAACAACAAATACGGCCTAAGTCTCCGTTTCTTCTTTTCTGTAATCACTTCATTTTCCCTCCAATCTGTGGTTCGATATTTTCCGGAAGAACAAATTCTTTGGTATGAATATTTACCTGCAGGGAAGCAATTTTCTCTTGTTCAACTGCTTTGAAATGTTTCAATTTCTCCTCAAAAGAAGTTGTTTTACCATTTTTAAGATTCCGATCATTGAATCCTTTCGGATCTCTTGTGATCCCTTCTAGTACATCCTTAAAGGCTTGTTCGACAACACCTTTATCTTTTGCATTGAAAGCAAGAGTTGTCTTACCATCAGGGTGTGTATAAAAAGAAAAGCCAATCCCGTATTGGCCAAGTTCTTTTCGAACTGCCTCGAGATTGACTTCATTATGTAATAATTGCTGGACTTCTTTAGCATCTGCTGTTGCCATGAATTTATTCCAGTCTGTCTCACCAGTAAAGACTACATTCTCCCCTCTGGCTTGATAAGTTTCAATTCCTTTAGAGCACACCAGGAAAAGACCTTTTAAAATTACTTCTCCTGTCACAAGAGTTGCCCGTCCTAACTGGGCTACCACTTGTTCTTGTTCCATTTTAGCTCACCTCTTCAATTTTGAAATAAAGATCTTTCAATTGAGTGGCTTGAGATTCTTTAGTCAAAATCTGTTGTTGCAACTCATCGATCCTATTTTGGCACTGGGCAATTTCCTCGTTTGCTTCTTTGATAAAATCTTCGTTAGATTTGATTTTATTTTTAATAGATTGCTTATAAGTAATCGTCTGAGCCTCAAAGCTATCAATAACCTCTGAAGGTAAATTTACTGTAGTCGCATGAGAAAGAGAGAAAGAAGATTCAACCTTTTGATCAGGAATTATTTTATTCTCTTTCTGAGTAAATGTTTCAACAACCGGTGATACTTCTTCTGTAGCTGCATCCTGTGTATTTTCATCTTGTGAAGGTTCTACTTGTTCTTCATCATTTTCATCTAATCTACTGAAATGATCTGTAGTCCATTCACTAGAAGAATAGTTAATTTTATCTTCCAAAGGCACTTCCTTTCCAACCTGATCTTGAGGCTTCTGAGAAACTAGCTCAGCAATTCTTTGACGAGCCATATTCGCCTCTTTCTTTACCGTTAGATCTTCCAGTTCAGGATCTGGTTCTGGTTGGTATTCGAGTTGAGGTTGGGGTTCTGGTATGCCTTGTGAGGACTTCTTTTCTTTATGTTTTGCCAAAAAATGAAGAAAACCTTTCTTTTTCTTCCCAACACTCGTACCAAAATTTTCCAGCAACTGATCAATGATTCCAACAAAAGGCATTTCAAGGCTAAGTTCTTGTAGGGTTTCACCTTCAGAATCGAGAGAATAAAGTAGATAGATTCCGTTTATTTTATTACTCTTCATTCGTTCGTTGATGATTTCTAGTTTTGAAAACAGCTCGTCTCGATGCTCAAATGTTTCCTCTTGTTTAGTCAGTTTATTGATAATTTTATACATGGTTCACTCCTTGGTTGTTACTTGATTGTGCTGGAAAGATTAGATCCTTCATTTCCTGATAAGATAGCCCACTTTCTTCCGAAAGGGCAACGAAAAGTTGAGCCTCCACATCCCTTTCCTGGACTGTGTAGTTCTTGATTTTGTCAGTCGCTTCTTCTTTTTGTCGTTGCGCTTTCGCCTTGTCCCTCCTGATTTTTTCAAGTTTATTTTCAAGTTGATTTATTCTCTTGTTCATTCAATTCTCCTTATCGACTACTACTGGATGAGGTCGTTTGTTCAGCAGAGGAAACCGAAGTCGAACTTGAACTGCTAGTATCTGAATAAGTTCCTATACTTTGCCCCTTTGCTTCAGTCAAGATGATCGGCTCAATTTTATTAATCAATAGCTTCCCTGATTGCTCCACATAGGTCAACCGAATTGTAGCCTTAGTGGTACCAGTAAGCCCCTTAGAATCTCGATTATCTTTTTCTGTTAAGGTTGTACTAGTATATTTAATCTGAGCTAAAGCAACTTTATGTGTTTTATCAATGTAGATAGAGCCAGATTCATAAGATTGGTCAACCACATACCCCTTATAGGTCTGATTGACTGGCTTTTGTTCTTCTTGAACAGTTTCCTGATACATAGAATCAGTCATAAAAGGCTTATATCGTGGACGATTCTCTTCTAAATCCTTTTTGGTATAGTAAGCAATTAGAAAATCCTCGACCTGCTGTTCAGTAAGAGATAGTTGTTCCTGTTGTTTCTCTTCTGGTTTTTGCTTCGCCTCTTCCTGAACTTGACTATTCTGTCTCAAATTCTGTTGTACTTGAGCAATAGAATAGCCCAGAACAATACATAAAACGGCTACAACTCCAATAAGGAGTCTCTTTACCATTTTGATTAACTTTTGATTATACATTCTTTTCCTTTCTTATTTTGGCGT
>ERZ773046.1276-NODE-1276-length-14654-cov-2.734913_pt1 | contig 14654 bp, 11 predicted proteins | sample MGYA00580634_ERZ773046 | MGnify/ENA primary metagenome ERZ773046 (study PRJEB29015, sample SAMEA2738127) | human oral metagenome | biome: human oral; feature: human-associated habitat; material: saliva | place: China | collected 2159 ... | reverse complement strand
TGGTAACAATTTAAGATGAAGAAAACACTCCCGCTTCTTAAGACTCGAAGGATACTGTGTACTTGAAATACTCAGCCACCAAGCAACGCATCCTGCGCTAAGTCTTCAGCCTCACGCATAATGCGTATACGGGCTTTTTCCTGTGCTTTTGGCGGATACTTATATTTATTGAAGATACGCTTGAGTTTAACCCGGAATGCTGCACGCTCCTGTCCGCTCTCCAGCCAACGCTTGGGTAGCTTCTGAATCACAGCAGAAATATCCCTAGTGATTTTCCCCAGGACATCATCATCTAAGATTTCCTCAGGAGATGCACTTGCCTTGAGCGCGTCAAAGAGAGCCGTTTCTGCTTCAGTGAAACCGAGCGCTTCTCCACGAGCTATATCGGCCCGAAGCTCCTTTTCAAAATGAGCCAAAGCGGTCATAGTTTCCGCCAGAGTTGTGACTCCGCGGTTATAGCGTTCAACTACTTGTTTGAGCTTGTCACCGAAGTATTCCTGCCGAGTACGGTTTTTCCCGGCAACGTCCTGAATACGCTGCATCATAGCCCGCTCGGCGGTTTCTACTGCGAGAGTTGGTGTAGAAGTTTTGGCGATCCTTTTCAAGTTTTCTTCGTTGAGCTCTCGAATATTGATGTGTTCGTTGCCATCTGCCAACGTCACCAAAATAGTGTCTCGGCTTTCGAGCATGCTCTCTGCCAGTAAGCGCAGCTCATGCATAGCATTTTCAGGAGTTTGAGTACGCCCTTTAATACGTTCTTCGCCCAGGACTGCTTTAATGCTGTTCAAGACTGCTCGTAAAAATTCAATTTCGTCAGTTCGCTCAAGCACACGCTTAACATACTCGTTTTCAGTAGCTTGCTTGATATGCCGGTAGGTACGCTCCATGGTGATCAGTCGCGCCATAATTCGAGCATAACGGCGCTGGTCATCCGGCATATCGGGGTTGCTCTGTTCGTTCCTACGAAACTCTAAAATACTGTTACATACGCCCAACACCACGTTTAAACGTCGTGCCCCGTTGACATTCTGGTGCACTTGCTCTATCCAGTTTCGCTGTCCTAATAGGTTCCGCAGCTGGTCGAGAATATCAAGCAACTGGAAAGATTTAATACGCAAGCTTTCGTCGGCAGCGTTTTCAACCGGATTACGTTCATCGTCAGCATACCGTTCCAATGCTTCAGAGAGATTCTTTTGAAGCGGTAAGTAGCTCACGATGAGGCCTGCGCTTTTCCCTTGAAAACGTCGGTTAATACGGGCTATGGTCTGCATCAGGTTATGTCCGCTCTGGGATTTATCCATATAGAGCGTATGCATAACTGGAGCATCAAAACCGGTGAGAAGCATATCGCTTACTATGACCAGTTCAAGGGGGTCCTTGGGGTCCCTAATACGTGCTTGCAATTCTCGTGACTGTTTTTTGATACGTGCGAACCGAGCCATTTCAGGTCCTTCAGAAGCAGGACCACGAGAATACATAACCTGAATTTTACCGGTATGTACATCCTCACCGTTACGCTCCGGCGCCCAATCAGGGCGTATCTCTACGATAGCATCGTACAGTTTTGAGGCGTGCTCACGGCATGACGTGACTATCATACCTTTTCCATACACCCCTAACTCTTCCTCCATGTTTTCACGTCGCGTTTCCCAATGAGACACGATGTCTTGAGCAACTTGTTTAAGGCGATCTTTTGAAATCAGAAGCTCTTTTAAGCGAGCGACATTTTTAGCTATGTCTAGGCGTTGCTCTTCATCAAGGTCTTCAGTGATCTGCTCGGCGAGCGCAGTGATAGTCTCTTCGCTCTCGCCATCACGTAAGGCTAGAGGAATATAGCGAGAATCGTAGTAAAGCGGTACTGTAGCTCCTTCCGCTACGGCGCGGTCGATGCTATACACATGAATATAATCACCAAATACATGAACAGTTGAGCCGGTAGTATTGTCGATAGGAGTACCGGTGAAGGCAATATATTTAGCGTGTGGCAGGGCACGATTAATGTTATTAGCATAACCGTCATCTAAGCTGCCGTAGTGGGAGCGGTGCGCCTCATCGACAATGAGCACGATGTTCTCACGGTCTGAAAGCAACGGAAACTCTTGGTGTTTCTGCTTGTCGCTTTCCGTTAGACCAAATTTTTGTAACGTGGTGAAGTAGATCCCTCCTGCTTGGCGACCTTTAAGTTCTAGGCGCAGTTCATCCCGGCTTTGAATGCGTTGAGGCTGGTCAGTGAGAAGCTGGTCTTTGCGGAAGGTGGAATAAAGCTGATCGTCAAGGTCAGTCCGGTCAGTAACCACCACAATGGTGGGGTTGTGCATGCGTTTATGAGCCATGATGGCACGGGCATAAAACAGCATGGTATATGACTTACCGGAACCTTGAGTGTGCCATACAACGCCCACACGTCCTTTTTCTCCCCGTCCCGTGGGCACGTTGATGGTGTTTGTGAGTGCTTTCTCAACCGCGAAGTATTGGTGAGACATAGCAATAATCTTCGTGAGGTGGCTCTGCCCAGCCTTGCCTTCGTTCTGCACAAAAAGAGTGTATTTGAAGAGCATATCAAGCAGAATATCTGGGTTTCCAAGCGAGTCGAGCATACGATCCAATGTCGTGTATGTCTGCCCATCAACTTCTTCGAGAACAGGGGTTTCAGTACCACTAGGTGTATAGTTCCAGGGCGCTAAGTACTGATACGGTGTGAAAGGAGTTCCATACATGGAGGTAATCCCATCACTCATAATGTTCAGAATATTGAAGGTAAATGCTTGAGGGAAGTAGGTGCTATAGGTATTAAGTTGCTGGTAGGCATCTTCAATAGTTGAGTTACTTGCTCCGGGATTTTTAAGTTCGATAATCCCAACGGGTAATCCGTTGCAGTAAAGCACTACGTCAAATCGGTATTCTCGCTCACGTTCTTTGATAATCACCTGCTGTACCGCCAACCATTCATTATCGTCCGCATCGCGGCTGACGATACGGGCTGTATGGGTCTGTTGCGATCCATCAGCTGCAGTCATCTCAATCTTCACCCCTTCGGTCATGTACCGGTAGGCTCGCATATTTTCTGAGATGAGGTCATTACTTTGGACAGTGGTTACTTTGGTGAATACCTCCTGTAATTTTTCAGGGGGTAGCCACGGGTTGAGAACGCTAATCGCCTCTTTGAGAGCGCCAGGAATCAGGATGGAGTGGTAACTTTCACGAGCATGCTCAGGCATGGTGAAGGGCAGGATAGACTCTTGAGCAGACCGACGCTCTGACGGATCAGTGAAGGGTGCTATAGCTGTACCGTCGGTAATTTTCCAGCCCAGATCATGGAGATCTGAAAGAACGCGTATTTCCCAATCTTTTTCAAGCATATTACTAATGGTTCCCTTCGTTTTGAGTTTATTGCTTGTATCTGAAGCGGTGTTTGAGCCTATATTCTCAGTGTGGCAGGTTGTACCTTGGTACCCAAGTAGCGTCTGAGTTACCCGGGGGTAACACTAGAAGAGACCGACCTCTTGTGGTGGAACGACATCTGTAGCTTGGACTCTAAACATCAGACCTCTTCCGAAGGTTTTGATGATGCGCAAATCCTCTGATGCTGAGGTTGCCTGAGGTGATACCATGAACACTAATGTTTTGCATGGTTCGTACTTTTTCGAGGGCACGCTGTAGCTTATCTTCCAGGTTCTTCAGATCTGTGAATGATTGAGCGTAAGCGCTGATATCAGCTTCTTCTTCCGGGGTTGGTGCAGCTTCGCCAAGCAACCACAGCATCTGATTTTCAGCGGAAGTGTATCCTTGCCGTTCTTTCGCTGGCAAGGTTCGTGGATCCTTCGCGTTTCGGAGCTTCACGCTAGGTAGATATGCCGTGTAAGGTAGACGGAGCTGCCTCCAGTTAAAAACCTTTGACTTTATGCGCTTTTCTGGAGATAGGTAACTTCCTACTCCGCTTCCTTCGCTCTCCTTCTGGCTGTTGAGGGAACTCAGCAGAAGCGCAGCTAATGTTGTAGAGCGTTCGTACCGGTGAGCGTTTCCGTCTTCAGACGGAGAAAGCCGAAGGACAAACGCTGGTGAAGACACCAGGTTATTGCCCTCTTGGTCGACGTAGACAGCAGGACCTGGCGCGTCGGTTGTATGCGCGGGGTACACTACAATATCGTACTCTTCGGTCAAGGTAGCTTCATCAGGTAAATTCTGCGAAGTCAAAAAGTGAACCTGCTGAGGCAATTGTCCCATCATGTTGTATCTGCTCAAGGCATACGGATCAAACACGGTGTGCTCACTGTAATTGGGTTCACCAAATCGTAGACAGCCAGTTTCCAGTTTATTGCCGGGAACATACAGGATCCTGCGCTCTTCAATAAGATGTTCTAGAGGAACCTCGTAACTATCACTGCCACGGTAACGTATATTTTCTTCGGGAGCCCGAGGAATAACTGGCCAAGGCTCTAAAGTTGTATCCGCAATATCGTCTAGCATCTCTTGAAGCTGCTGGGGAATACGCAGCATCATCTCATAATCACTGAGCAGGCTACCGCCAGGTGCTTCACGGTACACTTCATGGAATGAAGCATGCTCAAGCTTGTCTGAGCGGACGATGCACCCAATAGTTAGATCTTCTGGATGAATTTCTCCCGTATTCAGGTATGAGAGCACGGTCTGGGCTACTGTATGGGCACGCTGGGTGTTTTTATCCGAGTCAGGTTTATCCTCTGCCAAGGCAGCGTAGGAAAGATCAGCAAGATATACGGAGTTTTGTAGCTGTTCTCCAAGAGTGGGAACGCGGAATACGGCTAGCCCCATTTTAGCTTTGGTGTTGCGTTTAAGCCTGTTATCGCCAAGGTTGATCAAGGCACGTAACCGCATCTTGTGATACGGGTTTTCATGCTCTGTGCTGAGCATTCCGGTGCGTTCATAGGGCACATACCAGGGCTTTGTTTCTTGGGGCAGGCGACGCGAGCCTCCAAATTTACTGAGGATATCGTGTAGTCCAAGCACGACCAGGTTTTCTCCAGGTTGGAGAGTACTTACTTGTTTATCCTCACTGTAGGCATGTGCGAAGATTGTTTCCCATTGTTTGTCTTGCGCTTCATAAAGGTGCCGCAGGTCTGTTAAATCTGTATCTAAGGGAAGAAACAGTAGGTGATCAGAGGGCAGCTTCCCGTTGTAGGGATCTGGCGTTTCTGATCCATGTATTTCGAGAGCGCGCTGCAGTCCTTCGTCGCTCAGCGCAGCAAGCATCAGTTTATAGACGTTAAGTTGCCGCTGCCCGGTATTTTCTGAGGAAGCGCTCGATTCTACACTGAAGGATACATTTTCAGCACGCTCAAAATTGTGGGCAAGAGCTACAGAGGCAAATTCGTATGTACTGTTCACGCCATGGACCAGAAGTTCTCGGCGGTTACCAAGTATTTCTTCCAGATAAAGCAGAACCTCGTGGTTGGGGACGGTGTGATGCTGATCGCGGTGAGAGATTTTCTCTCGAACAGCCTGTATTTCTGCAAATTTATGGTTCTGCTCCATATACTCTTCGGCTACAGCGAAGGCGTAAGCACAGGTAAGACGCATACAATCTTGAGGCGTCAGCAGAGTATTGCGTGGTTGTGCATGGATGAGGGTTTCGCACCCCTGTTCTAAAACAGGAACCACAATATCCATAATCAGTGGGCGTTGCTCTTCAGGAAAAGCCTCAATAATAAGCCAAGTGGGTGGTTCTCGATGTACACGAATAGAGTTTTGGGAATAAGGTTCTGTTTCTGATGCTTTGAGCTCAAAGCTAGTTTGTGGACGCTGAACGTAAGCGGTTTCAAGGATATGAAGTGGGTTTTCGACCGTTTGCTCAAGCGGGGTGTACAGCATAACAAGAGAACTCAGGAGCTCAATAACCCCTACCGGATCAGCGGTGTTGGTAAACTCGGCGAGAAACCGTTCACGAAGCAGATTGCAGGTGAATTCTTCGGGACTTGATGTTTTAGTTCGGTTCTTACCTGTGGCGTTTCCAGGATCGTCAAGACCCAGCATGATGCCGAAGGCAAGACCTAAGTCGATCTCATTCTCGGTGGTGAGAGCAGAGGAAAGTTCTTTCTTCGTGAGCTTTTTAACGGCTGCTTCACTCACTCCCGATGCGGCAGCCAATCGGGCACTTAGGGAAAAGCCCGATACAAGAGCGCGAAGGTCCTCCATATATCTCCTGCATAAAATTTTACATTTCAACAAAATATGTTGTGGTAATGAGGTTTTCTCTGTCTTTGATTATCGCAAAATTCTGGAAGAAATGTGCATAAACCGTGCAGTGCCCGGCAACAACGCTGGCGGATGACGAATTTGGTGGCAAGGCTATTAAAACATGTATACGGTGAGAACACGCTCATTTTTGAGCAAATACAGAAAAGCTCAAGAAAGGAAAAATAATGTCTACTGGAGCATTCGTCGTCGCAGCCGCTTCAGACCGGGTCAAGAAGGTAATTCCTAGTGTAGGCACGTTGTTTACTCTCGTCACAGCGTTGCTCGCCTGGTGTGTGACTCTTGAAGGTTCGGACTATTCTTTCCTACCAGTAATTGATGGAATTCTCCGCTATCTACACGTTAATGTCGACTGGTACAGTGCAGTTAAGGGGCTTGTGCAGTTACAAGGAGTAGCAGTCTTCGCATCTATTACGCTTCTTATTGGGACCATTAATCTAGCTAAAGTTGATGTCTGGGAGAAACAAGCCTCTTATTCTTCAACCTGGATTGTCCTAAGTATCACGCTGCTAGCCTTACGAGGAACTTCATGGGTTGAGTGGCTTGGAATCTTGATTGTTCCAGCAGCATTATTAGTAGGTTTTCTAGTTCGAGACATGGTACGCCATCGTCAGTATCTACTTGAACCCACCGTCGGAGTAAGTTTCAGTGTCTTTGCGCTTTGTCTTATAGTACTTGTCCTGGGTTTCCCACTAATTTTCTTGTGGAATGTGGTATCTGCGTCTGTTGTACGACACGTACCCCAAGATTTAGATCAGGATAGTACCCCTCAACCTTCGGGAGCGATCTACTAACGAGCATGGAATCTTATCTGGTGGGTTTTCACCGTATACCGGACTGGAAACCCATCAGATTGATCCGCCAAGGGCCCTCATCATCTCGAAGGGGTCGCAGTACTTTACTCCATGTGCGTGGCAGGCGTCTGGTATCAGAATTCTGTTCTTCGACTCAGGTGCAGGCTGCTCAAGAGTCACAACCGTGTAGTCATGCGCTTTAGCGAAAGCGACAAGCGAGCTATCAGCAACACTCAGAAATTCATTTTTAGCTGTTTGCTTGTATTGGTCTTTGTTCTGCGCCCAGTTAGCGACTTCTCTGAAAGCTCCTATGCTTTCTGCTGTCAAAGATTTAAAATACTCTTTTCTTTCTGCAACCCATTGCGCGAGTTCATCCTTGCCAGCAATGAGTTCTTGATACACCGGAATAATGCTCATAATTCGTCCCTGTTGAGCGATCTCATTGTGGAGCCATCTCCAATAGCTAGGGACTATATCGTGTGCATAATATCTGCGGTGAGCCTCTACTAGGACGCTGGTATCAACAAGAAAAACGTCTAAAAGGGACACTCCTACATTCCCCCTATCTTTTGTGCAAGATTTTTGTAGGTTTCTGTTTTAGGTATGCCAAGCAAACGCTGAGCTTCCGTATAAGTGGTACGCCCGCTGGCTGCGTCAGCGAAAACTGCACTTGCGAACCGCTTACCAAGAGCATAGAGCCTTGTTGTATGATAGTTACCGCCTTTGGTTTTTTGCCTATTGCTTCGTGCACCCATGATAGCTTGTTCACGCATTGGTCCATATAGCTCGGTGTACTTATTCCACGTTATAAGCTTTTCATTTAACAAACTATTGAGGATCGTCAAGGTACTGACACAGAAATGATGTGCCAGCTTCTTAACGAATTCTTCTGCTACCTCGTCCTCATCACCGTGTAACGCTTGCACTTTTTTATGCAGTTCTGCAGGAGGAACTAAGAAGTGCGCGGCAAAGGAGTCGCACCAGCGCTCGTTTTGAGCCTGTTGTGTGACACGCTGCTGATGTAGTTCCTCGCAACCGTCAGAGGCAGATACTCCACTCTCCCCTAGCAGAAGATGCCCCAGCTCATGTAGTAATGTAAAGATTTGAGCGTTTTTAGTGTCTCGACCGTTAACGAAGATAGTGGGAGCATAGTCATCGGAGAGAGAAAATCCACTAAACTCATTTGGATCGTAGGGGCGGCGAGTATTGGAACCCACAACTCCGGCAACGCTGACAAGAAAACCGTTCTCTTCCAATAGTTCTATAATCTCTTTGCGTGCCTCTGCCCCGGAACGGGCCATTCCAGGCGTATACCCGAATTCATGGCGGATACGGTCGGCTACCTGTTCGGGTTTGCTCACTAAAGTTTCAGATCCCACATATTCATTTGCTGTCAGACCACGCGCAATAGCATAGTCACGGTACCAGCTCTGCCGCCGTTGCTGTTTCATAATGGTCTCGGTTAGCTCAGCAGAATACTTCTCTGGTGCGAAACCGCGGAACCGAAAATCGGCGATGGGCTTCTCATCAGCAGGAGGCTCAGAGAGGAAGAGCATGCCAAAGGGAACATGTGTCTTCTGGGCAAACTGCGTAAGCTGACTAATAGTTGGCTGGCTATCTTGGCTCAGCCATTCAGAAACATGTAGCTGGTCAAAAGCCTTTTCAGCTTCGGACATGTCAGCACGGTCAAGCGCCCAGCGAAGTACACTTGGCTCTACAGGAACTTTGACACTCATCGCTACCCTCCTCTCCCCTATAGTCTACCTGGCTATGCACCCTAACTAGGCAACTGTAACAACAAGTCACCTAGAATATTTTTTAATAAGTAGATTCAGAAATTTAATACATTGCGATAACATCTACTATCATGGCAGGCCCTTTAATATATTCAGGATGCTCATTATCTGAAGTTTTTCAAGAATAAGAGGATTTTTAACCAAATCATCCGGAATACCACCAGATAATACAGTTTTTCGGATAATATCGTTAAACCCTGGCATAATCCATGTATCAGTCCCCTTGCCATTACCATTCCCAGGAACCAACATTTTAACCACGCCAAATACAGTAAACTGATCCTCCATGTTAATCGATTCTTGACTATCAAGAAAATTTCCAGGCTTAAAGTTTAAGTATACATTTTGAATGTTTTTGGGCGGCATATCAGATACAAACATTTTGTAAAGCAAGTTAATATTTGGAAGATCATCCGCTACCAAATATTCACTAACTGCTTTGACGATATCCTCGGAGTCCATACCCAAATCTTGCAGAGCCATCAAATTTTTAGGTTCCTTAATGATCGGGCGGAATGCATACATTAGGCGCCCAATAGAGCTTGCAGCAGTTATCAAAGCACTACCCTCTAGCTCCACAAGGGAACCTTTCTCGATAGGCTGTTCTCCATTTTGAAACATGTCATGAGTGAAAACTATACCTTCACTAACTAAGTGCTTGATAAGCTTAGTAGAGGTAGATTTTCCATCTTTGCTTAGCGAATACGTTTCCTGACGTTCGGATTTACTCGAAAGTCCACCACCAGCAGACAGCCCATGAAATCCAATACCCGCTTTTCCTTCCTTATCCTTTACAGTACGTTCAACGACTTCATAGCTAAACCTGATATCCATATCAAAATCTTCAGCAATAATATTGAGGGTACTACTATCAAGATAAGTGTAGTTGCGATACACATAAGGGGTTTTCAATTTTTGCATCTCCTTATCACTTAGAGTTATCCAATAAGTTTTTTGATTAGTAGATTACGAATATTTACTAAGTATACATTCTCTGAAGATAAAGAATCTATCTGAGATATATAGCTAGTGTAAATATTAGTGTTTTTTGAAACATCTATATCCTGCGCGAGAATATCTATTGGTTTTACTCGCTGATGGCTGGCAGATGTTCCTCCCGCCATTCCTTGAAGGTTCTTGTATAAACTTCCTTCAGAACATGATGCCCACAATGCAGCTAGTTCCTCATGTTTTTTTGGGACGAGTACTACAAATTCAGTTGATGCATAGTTCCTATATCCTTTTTTAGGATATGCACACCAAATTCGAGGAGTTTTAGGATTTAATTTTGATAGCAATAGGCAAGGTTCAGTAATAAGAAATTTATTACTTTTTATTGATCTCGGATCTTCCAATTTAGGATTTTGTCCACTGTCGTAAGCTGGTAAACTATAATGGTAAATCATTTCTGAGGTGACAGCGCTCGGCAATTCTTGCTTGGTTGAATGAATTAATTTATCAGATATTTTATACGTAACTATAGATTTATCTTTCTTCACAAATACTTTTACCGTCTCATCTAATAATCCAATAAGACGAATATTTGCTTCTATCTTGTCGTCAAGAGATCCCAAAATACCAGCAATATTTTCTTGCTCTTCATGTGGAGGAATAATAACTTCAACAGTATCAAAGGTTTTTCGAGTGATAGTAGAAAATATTGAACCATGCGAGTTTTGACGAAGTTCTTCAATAACAGTCCGAAGTAAATAATATAAATATGACTGATTCAACTTATCTGGAATTGCCCGGATTCCAAAACAAGACTGATTAAATGCCATGGGACTAGATAACTGAGCTAGTTCACCAACTGTACCACGTGCCGATATTATAATATCGTCCTTTAAAAGAAGTTTAGTAGAACTATTCTCTAAACCATCCTGAGTAATTTTTTTCTCTGTATCATAAACATACCGAGAGTCACCCGAAAAGTCAGTCACAGATAACCAGGGAATATCTCCATTCCAATACTCAGGAATAGACGTCTTAGGCGTGCCACCACCTATAATCTCTACAATGTCTGACAATACGTACTTTTTCCACCCAGCTGCACGCTGGGTATCCGTTAATGTCGCCATTACTCATCCACTCCTTCGGGCTCTAAACCACCAAGGTCTAACGATGCCAGCTGCTCTCGAACTACCTGTGCAAGACGTTCAGACTCCGCGAACTGTTCCAATAGCTGTACCTGCAGATCGACTATCTGAGCGTTCAATGCCTGAACATCTTCTGCTTCAGCCTCGGGGCTTCCCACGTAGCGTCCAGGAGTTAGCACATAATCCTGTTCCGCCACCTGCTCACGTGACGCGCTGAAGCTAAAACCTGGCTCATCGTCATAAGGCTGAATTGCTACGGATTCTCCCTCTCCTATAAGGGTGCCGTCATCGTGATACATCGACTTCACTCCGCGCCACGCACACCAGGTATTCGCAATCTTCGCGATCTCGGCCTCAGAGAACACGCGCTCCGTGCGGCTCACCATATGACCCATCTTCCGGGCATCCATGAATAGAATCTCGCCCGAGCGATCCTTTGAACCGTTCCGTCCTGCTTTCTTGTCCTTTGACAAAATCCATACACATGCCGGAGAGCTCGTGGTCGTAAACATATTTGAGGGCAGCACCAATACAGCTGCGACCGCATCATTTTCAATCATGGCGCGGCGAATCTCGCCCTGCCCACTGGTCTCAACAGTTAACGTACCATTTGCCATCACCACGGCTGCGGTACCGTTTGGATTCAGCTTCGACCATACATGCTGCAGCCAGCCATAGTTAGCGTTCCCAGCGGGAGGAATACCAAAACGCCAGCGAGGATCATCCGTGTTAAGAGCCCAATCCTTAATATTGAACGGAGGATTCGTCATCACAAAATCAAAAGTTTCATCCGGGTGACGGTCCTCAAAAAATGTGTCACCCCAGCGAGTTCCGACATTCCCATCAATACCATGAATCGCAAGGTTAAGACGTGCCAGCTGCCAGGTTGTCTGGTTCAGTTCCTGACCATACACATGTAGCTTTGTACGACGACCTTGGTCATCAACCTTAAAGTTGCCGCCCGCATGCTCCACAAAAACATTAGACTGCACAAACATACCGCCCGAACCACAGCACGGATCATATAGGGTGCCGTCCAGCGGCTGAAGAATACCCACCAAAGTATTCACCACCGTGGTTGGGGTATAAAATTCGCCACCTTTGTGACCCTCTTTACGAGCAAACTTCCCCAAGAAATACTCGTACACGAATCCCAAAACGTCCTTCGTTGAGGAATGCTCCGAATCGCGCACTGCAGAAAAGTTCGTATTTGAGATCAAGTCAATCACGCTCGCCAGACGGCGCTGATCTACACCCTCACCGTTATAAATTACGGGCAGCGCGCCTTGCAGGTTCTTGTTATGCTCCATGACCGCGATCATCGCCCGATCTAGGAGCTCCCCAACCGCCCCACTCTTCACTTGCTGAGAAATCGCTGACCAGCGAGCCTCACGCGGCACGTAGAACGCTGCCTTCGCATAGTATTCATCCGGGTCTTCTAGAGATTCCAGAAGGTCATCTCCGTCATACATGTCGCTCAGTTCTTCCTTCAGCTGGGCGCGAGTAGCCTCAAACGTATCGCCCACATACTTCAAGAAAATCAGGCCCAGAATAAAATCTCGGTAGTTTGAAGCTGACATAGATCCACGTAGCTTATCCGCTGCCTTCCACAGGTGACCGGCGAGCTCTTTCGACGTGGTTGGCGTAGAGACACCTGGTTTTTTCTTTGACGAAGAGTTTTTTGGGCGCCTCTTACTGGCAGAGGTCTTATCTGTGCTAATGCTCTCTAAGTTAAGAGCCTGCTGTTCGGCGTGAGCCATGAGCAATTAATCCTAACTCTCAAAAATTCTTGCAACATCTAGTGCGTTGCATTGAGATCGCTACCCATGAGGGTAATATTCATGTGTTTGAGGCAGAGGCGGAAAGTCACGCCACCACTTCACTATTCTACAAACAGTGCACCGAGTGCACCTTACGATTTGTCAATCCTGACAGCACGCAGAACCTATCAGGTATCGATTTACATGCGGCTACCATAAAACTAGTTCTTGACCCACATCTGGTTTTATTGCTGTATTCACTGAAAACCGAGGATTCGAACCAGAACTAGATAACTTTATAGGCTGTGGGCGCACCTTCTGCCTCACTCCCGATTTCTTAGATTTCTTGCCGCTCTGGTTTTTAGGCGGGAACAGATCTCTTGAGGTCAAATGCCACATTGAACAAAAGGGACATCGATAGACTCGTTTTTCTTCACGTTTACTCTTGCGGTTCATAGGACTAGCACATCTACTGAGCGCTATCATTGCTGCGAGCCTGTCTGCGTATCCCATCTTGCCAGTTCTACCGCAACGCCCTGTGGGCTTTGCACGGTATGATTTACCAGCTTTCATGCAAAGTTCCCGGCGGATTTTTCCGTTATGGCGACTTTTCCGGCTGTATCTTGCCATCTTTACATCCCCTCTACTTGGATACTTTCGCTTTTGGTGGGGTTAGTTCTTTCGCCGCCCCTTCAAGAAACACATTAGACCTAGCAGGGTTTTCAGGAAACCGCAGAAAAAGTTACCCGGGGGTAACTTTATTTCCCCTAGAAACACGAGTTTTACACGACGTACGGTAAAGACACCGAGCGGATACTATCGTCTAAATCTTCAAGGCTCTGACCGCTCCAGAGTCTTGAATACAGAGGAATGAAAGATATGAACTGGATGAATATTGCAGAGAGCACGACCGCAACGCTGATTGCCGGTGGGGTTACCGCCCTTGCAGGCGGTATTTACGCAGCAGTCAAATTTAAACCGACTCGACGTAAAAACGGATACTCTAAGGACGGAACAAGCAACGTGAATCAAAGCATTGGCAATGTTTCCGGAAATAACAATCAAATACTGAATCACCACAGAGATGGACCCGTTGCGCAGGTTTCAGGCGACAATAATCATGTTGACCAGAGTACTAACGTGACTCATCACAACCATAATTCTCCGCAGAAAACCCCCGATGACGACGCAGAAAACATTCTCATGATGGTCGTGATACCTATTCTAGTCGCTGCCCTTTTTCTGGTCTCATGGCCAGTAGTGAATGCTATTTTGGTGGTTGCCTTAGCTATCGTAGCTATTTTGAGTATTACCGTTATTATCGCGGGGAAAAAATCTAAAAAGCTAAAGGATACTGCAACGTCCCGGTTCTTCTGGTTCCCCTTAGAAGTAACTGCACTTTCAGCACCATTAGCCCTATCACTAGTACGCATGAATACTCCGGGAAACCAGTGGAGCTTTGCTAGCATGAGGCAACGCATCTGGGAGAATATTAACGTTGCACAGGGGCAGCACGTTTCAGTAGTAGATATTGTGACATCTATCGGGAAACTCTATGGACCTCAAGGATACTTCGTCGTAATGCTCTACCTGCTGGCAGTCGTGATGATGTCTCTGGCGCTCCTGAAAGCTTTTTTGCCCTTAGTGGATTCATATGCGGTGCTTTACCATCACAAACCTCGCACGATGAATCATCGCGAGTATCGTATCAACGCTCTGGTTGTTCTTGTACCGAGTCTAGTTGCTATTTGGCTCACTCATGATTGGGCGATTACCTGGATTGTTGAATCCTACGCTCGTCTGGCAGGGCACGGTTAGGTCGTCGCTAGATACGTCGGTCAGTAGCTTCGTAGGAAGAACTTGCGGGGTTGAGATAAAAATCGGGAGTGTTTTCTTCATCTGGGAGCAATTTAATTGCTCCCAGATGAAGAAAACACTCCCGGAAATATCGCCTCATTGATATGCTCCGCTAAAATG